>QWCK01002655.1_pt1 | contig 21752 bp, 20 predicted proteins | sample 1972571 | NCBI WGS metagenome assembly QWCK01 (sample SAMN09866710, study PRJNA288562) | Human gut metagenome isolate term2_stool, whole genome shotgun sequencing... | isolation source: gut | host: Homo sapiens | place: USA: California | reverse complement strand
CCTGGGCAATCCCGGCATTTCCCGGTGCACAATATATGGTATCTGCTTTCGGGCTTTTCGCCACGGCCGCAGCAATGGCATGCTCCCGGCCGCCGCCGCCTACAATCAGAATTTTCATTTGTATCTCACCTTTCCGTCTGTTACGCTGACTTTCCCGTTGGCAATCAAATCGATCGCCCGGGGAAGGAGCTGCCATTCCGCTTCCTCCATAACACGCCGCTGCAGGCTCTCCGGGGTATCATCCTCGTTTACCTCCACGCTTTTCTGAAGGAGAATCGGCCCGGTATCCGTCCCTTCGTCCACAAAATGCACGGTGGCTCCCGTCACCTTCACGCCTCTGGCAAGCACCGCTTCATGAACCTTCAGCCCATAAAACCCGACGCCGCAGAAGGAAGGGATTAAAGACGGGTGGATATTGATGATACGGTTCCGGTACTTCTCTATCATAGCCGCCGGTATCGTCACCAGAAAACCGGCGAGCACAATCAAATCCGGCAGACAGGAATCCACTTTATCGAGAAACGCCCGGTTAAACGCCGCCCTGTCCGGGAAATCTTTGGGAGACAGGCAGATGGCTTCTATTCCGCTCTGTCTGGCTCTGGTAAGCGCATACGCATTTTTATTGTTGCTGATAACTCCTGCGATTTCCTTGTTGGTTATGCGGCCATCCCCAATGGCATCGATAACCGCCTGAAGATTGGTGCCTCCGCCGGATACACATACCAGAATTCTCAGCATAACTCGACTCCTTTTTCCCCGGCCTTCACTTCCCCCAGGATTACCGGTGTTTCTCCCGCTTCCCGGATCGCTGCCGCCGCGGCATCCGCCTGGGCAGAGTCCACAGCCAGGATCATGCCGATACCCATATTATATGTATTATACATCATCTGCTCATCAATATTTCCTTTTTGGGCAAGAAGCCTGAAAATGGCAGGAACCTCATAACTGTCCTTCTTAACCACCGCGCACATACCTTCCGGAAGCATACGGGGAATATTCTCATAAAATCCGCCGCCCGTAATATGGCTGCAGGCTTTAATGGTAACGCCTGCAGCTTTTACAGCCTTCAGCGCCTTCACATAAATCTTGGTAGGGGCGATCAACGCTTCGCCCAGTGTTGTCCCCAGCTCCTCATAATAAGTATCCAGGGATTCCTTTGTCATTTCAAAAACCTTTCTTACCAACGAAAAACCGTTGCTGTGAACCCCGGAGCTTGCCATACCGACAAGTACATCTCCCGGCTTCAGGTTCTCTCCGGTAATCAGCTTCTTTTCATCAACAATGCCCACGGCGAAACCGGCCAGATCGTATTCCTCTTCCGGATAAAAGCCGGGCATTTCCGCAGTCTCGCCGCCAATCAGGGCAGCACCCGCCTGCTTACAGCCATCCGCCACCCCTTTTACAATCGTGGCGATTTTCTCAGGATAGTTCTTTCCGCATGCAATGTAGTCCAGGAAAAACAGCGGTTCACCCCCCGCGCAGGCAATATCGTTCACACACATAGCCACGCAGTCGATTCCCACCGTATCATGCTTATCAAGCAGAAACGCAAGCTTCAGCTTCGTTCCCACGCCGTCCGTTCCGGAAACCAGAGTAGGCTTTTCCATCCCCTGAAAGCTTTCCAGGGAAAAAGCCCCTGAAAATCCGCCAAGGCCGCCCAGCACTTCGGGGCGCATGGTCTCCTTCACATATTTTTTCATAAGTTCTACCGATTTATACCCTGCTTCAATATCTACACCAGCGTTCTTATAATCCATCGTATCCTCCGTTATATAGGAAGCCCGTCAGGTATCCTGCACCTTCCGGGTTCCATCGTTTTATCTTTATAGGAAAAGCTCCGCTTCCACAGCTTTGATGCCATTCGGCACGGCTGCTTCCATGCATGGTGTTACCCGGTAAACCGGGCATGGAAGTTTACTTACTGTAATTCTTATAACCAACTTCCTGAAGATGCGCATCTTTCTTCTGCACGCTCTCCTTAAGACCCTGGGAATAATTCTTCAATTTCTCCAAAAGCACGGCATCCGATGTGGCAAGGATCTTTGCAGCAAGAAGCCCCGCATTCGCGCCTCCGTTAATCGCCACCGTAGCTACCGGAATCCCGCTGGGCATCTGAACGATGGAATATAGGGAATCCCTTCCGCCAAGAGAAGTCGTATGCATAGGAATACCAATAACCGGCATAGGGAAAATTGCAGCACACATACCCGGAAGATGCGCAGCCATACCTGCACCCGCTATGATTACCTTGAACCCCTTTGCTTCCGCGCTCTTCGCATATTCAAAGAACAAATCCGGTTCCCTGTGGGCCGAAATAATCTTCATCTCATAAGAAATCCCCAGCTCCTCCAGAATATCCGCCGCCTTTGCCATAACAGGCATATCGGAATCACTTCCCATTACAATACCAACCTGTGCCATTGGTTCTCCTCCTTTATCCTCATGGACCTGACCCTGAGCCCCGCCAAACAAGCAAAAGCCCAACAAAATCAAGCCGGTAATATTTCAATCTACAGTGTACTAAACTTTTTCCCGATATGCAACATCAACCACCCCGAATTAATAAAAAATTCAACTTTTCAATTTTTTCACCCAAGAGGGATACTTTTTTGAGAGAGAATGGATTATAATGTTGTTACCAACGAGCAGCAACCTCCCTAAAAGGAAAAACAGAATGGGAAACAGACGGCAGCCCCACCGCCGCCTGCTTCCCAGGCTGCTTTTCCTTTTAGGGAGGCTTGGGGCGACTGCCCCAAGCCCTGAAGCCCTGCGGGCTTCAGGGTTCTGCGGCCTTCAGGGTTCTGCGGCCTTCAGGGTTCAACGTCCTTCCGTTTTTTACGCCCCTCCCTTATGCCCCGACATCCCTTCCACCACCCCTAACACAAGGAGCTGATTCACCACCATGTGCCAAATACAATATGACATCACCTACGACGACCTGAATCCAACATTCCTCTTCACCTGCCAGCTGTCCCGAAAGGAACCCGAACGCCCCCACAGCCACGACTTCATAGAAATCGCCCTGATCCTGTCCGGTGAGGGTCATTTTATGCTGGACGGAAAATGGTATCCCGTCAAAAAAGGCGACGTCCTCCTCATCAACCCCGGCATCCAGCACCACTGCACCTATGCCGCTCCCGATGCCCCCCTTGAAGAATTCTACGTAGCCTTTACCGACATCCACATCCGCGACATGGAGGCCAACCAAATCCTCTTCCCCGGCCACGAATGCCTCATCCGCCCCGGGGAAAAGACATTTGTCACCCTCTCCCGCCTCTGCTCCCTCATCAAAACAGAGAGCACAAGCTGCCAGCCGGGACGCTACTTCATGCTAAAAGCCTACGTCACCCAGATGATCCTCCTCCTCTACCGCGAGCAGGTTGTTGCCCCCATAAGCATTGAAGAAGGCTATGAATTTGAATCCACCAACAAAAAATACGTAGTCGAACAAATCATCGACTATCTGGACTGCCATTACAACGAAAAAATATCCCTTGACCAGATAGCCCGCAACATGTACCTCAGCCCCTTTTACATATCCAAAATATTTAAAAGCGAGACCGGCGACACCCCCATCAACCACCTCATAAAGGTGAGAATGGAAAAAGCCAGACTTCTTCTTGACAAACAAAAGGATGCCAGCATCCAGGACATTGCCCTGTGCGTGGGATACGACGATGCCTACCACTTCAGCAAACTATTTAAAAAACACTTTGGGGAGTCCCCCTCTAAATATAGGAAGAAACAGAATTAGAAACAGACCGAGGGGCCAGGATTTCAAAAAATCCTGGCCGGATGGAGTACTGGCATAGAATAATCGGAAATAATTCCCATACTACATTTACAGTCCCCCCGGCAACTGCTATAATAAAGAAACACCGGCTGCCGGAACTATGTGTAAGTTCCTGCCCGCCACAAAAAGCCATACCAATCAGCATTTTCTTTTAATTGCCATTTCAAATTCTCAGTCCGTATCGGACAATGATTCAATCCCTGTTTACAGAAAACAAATTCTATAGACCAAACACAAAAGAACTATAAAATATAACAGATTAAAAAGGTAAGATGCGGTTGTCCGGTGTCGTTTTATCAGTTATAATTATATGAAAGGCAGGATTTTACACATGGCTTACAGAACAGGAGGCTGTGTGAAAAAACGCACGAAAAAGGGAAGTAAAGAACAAACAGTAAACAACCCGGCCGTCAAAAGCCCCATTCACCATGAAGATTTGGCACTGAAAACAGCGGCCCAATATTTTGGCGAAGAATTGATGCCGCTGCTGGGCATCCAGGGTATTGCCAGTTATATTGCCCCTACGGAGACAGTAAAGCTGGAAGCACGGCAAATGTATCAGGATTTTAACTACGTAAGGACGGACGGCGTCTGGATTCATCTGGAATTTGAAAGCGATTCCATTACCAACGAAGATCTGAAACGATTCCGGGAGTATGAGGCAGCTACCAGCCGGATCCATCACACAGAAGTGATCACCTATGTAATCTGTTCCGCAAAGGTAAAGCGCCCGAAAACAATACTGAAAGAAGGAATTAATGTTTACCAGGTTAAGGCGGTACGGCTGAGGGGGAAAAACGCGGATCAACTTTTTAAGCGTCTGAAAGAAAACGCAGAGCAGGGGCTGAAACCCGCAAAAGCAGATCTCGTTTCACTGCTGCTCACGCCGCTGATGTCAGGCCGTCTGCGGATCGAAGAACGCATACGAAAAAGCCTGATTATCCTTCAAAATTCCAGGGAAACAATAACCGAAATGGAATTAGAAAAAATGCAGGCGGTTTTGTATACCCTGGCAGACAAATTTTTAAACAAAACGGAATTAAACAGAATAAAGGAGATGATAGCAATGACAAAATTAGGAGAAATGCTGGTAGCGGACGGAATCGAAAAAGGAATCGTCGAGACCTGCCGGGAACTGGGCGTCAGCTTTGAAGAGACTGCAGAAAAGATAAAACAACGGTTTTGCATCAGTGAGAATGAAGCCATGGAAATTGTACGGAAATATTGGCTTTGACAAATATAGGATGTATTCTGCTTCAGGCAAAGCGGTGTACGTCAGGTGCAGACTTCCTGTTACCGATTTATTTTACACACCCGGGAAGCATTTCCATCCTCAAATCCTCACGGCTTTGTCAGCGGAAAGTACTAAATCAGCCCCCCGCCGCCGCCAGCGGATCACCCGGTTAGAAACGTCGTGATTGCAACGAACCAAGGTTCATGGGTATGTGGTCTGTCACATACCCCAATATCCCCCAGCACCAAAATAATACAAAAACAAAACAAGATTATACATTTTATTTTCCTCCCAATCCCCTAATATAGAAAGGAACTTAATAATTACCAAATTTTTATATCATCCGGGAGGGGATATCCAAATGACACCAATGAAATGGTTCTATTCCTTTATCAAGCCTTACCGAAAGCGGCTCTTTCTGGGATTGTTTCTCGTAACATTTCTGGCAGGGCTTGCCATCATTAATCCTATCGTCAGCGGAAAGGTCGTAGACGATGTTATCAGCGGCGGACAGTACGACAAGCTTCCCGTACTGGTACTCATACTGCTTCTGGTAACTGCAATACGAAGTGTTCTCCGCTTCATGGTTCCTTACAATTTCGAAATCTGTTCCCAGGGTGTACTTTATAAAATGAGAGATGCGGTGTACCGCAAGCTTTTAATGGAGGATTTTGCCTTCTATAACCGTAACCGCACCGGTGACCTTATGAGCCGCCAGACGGGTGATATGGATGCCATCCGTCACTTTGTGGCTAATGTCATATCTTAGGTCAGTTTACAAGGAACTACACGCAGACCGGAACGGGCTGCTAACAACAAACGGCGATATGCTCCCTGCAAAGGGTGAGCATATCGCCGTTTTGTTGTTGGGGTTTCCAAAGGGGCTTGCCCCCTTTGGCACACGACTTTGCGCAGCAAAGTGTAGTGTGTTATACGCTCTGTCTGCGTTTCCGTGAAAACGCTGTTGCCAACCGGGAGGGCAAGGGCGTTTGAAGCGGCAGGAAAACAGGGCTGTGCTTGCGTGGCTGGAAAGCCGCAAGTGCAGGACTGCTTTCATCAGCAGACAGGGCGTATATGAAAACTCCCGTCTTTCGTCCAACGTCCAAAGTTCGGGCCAACTTGGCCCGATGTGGCCACACATTGAGAAATAGCAGAACGCCCAGCAATCATCAAGGCTGTAATGAACGGCTGCGCCGGCCTTGACGATTACCGCTCGTTCTGCGTGGTGGTAGACAAGGCGGGCAATCCCATTCTGTGCTTGCCGCCTATCATTTATTTTTGGTGGGGTTCGTCTTTTCAATATGGAAATGGGCGGGTAAGCCACAAGGGGGCTTTCCCGCCTTGATTGCCAAAAAGCAAAGGTCGTCGAGGCTGTCAACGGCGGCGCATTTATTCGCCGTTCATCTTGACCGTTGACTGGCTTGGCTGGCTTTGCTATCTCCCTAACAACCTAAATATTTATTATCCTCTGCTCATTCCGTGTGGAAATATTTCATCAACTTCGCCTTCTCCAACAATATTTCCACCCTCCATGATAAAGAATGCTGTACCTTTGGTTAACTTATCATAACCAACGCCCTCATATATAGGCAGTACAGACGCTAGCACATTTGTGTCAAAAGCAACAAGATCAGGGCCATCTATAAAATTAACTCCTAAGTATTCGCTATCTCCTTTTACGACAAAATGGGGGTAGTATTTTTCGTTGGTAAGAATGGGAGGATGCTTTCTTTTACTCGAATAAAAATTAACTGACACATAAAGTGTATAATTTAAATCCATATACATAAGACCTCCTAATTGCTAATTTCCAACACACTATTTTCTCTTTCTCCCCCGTTGGGGATTGGGATTTTTCAACAAGTCGGATTTCTCCGCAATCTTTTTGAACCACTCTTTTTCATCATCTGTCAGCTTGGCATAATTTAATCGGAGAGCCTTGCAGATAAACATCATCGCCGCCCCGTCCGGGTCTGCGCCGGGGGCGGCAGCTTGCTCCGCAAACTCCATAAGCTGCTCCGCCGGATTGTCCGCCGGAACGCTGAAAAAATCATCCTTGTGGACTTCACGCAGGGCAAGGGCAAGTTCGTCCATATCCTGCTGTATTACATAGCGGCAATAGCGTTCCTCGTCCAGATGGGCGGCGGTAAGCTGGCGCAAATGTGTGTCGCTTTCGCCGGGGCTGCGCCGCTTGATGACAGCCGCCCTTGCTGCGTCCACCAGAGCGTTTGCGCTCTGCACCTGCTTGACCGCTGTGCCGTTCACATAGATTTCAAGGTCGGCCATCAGCCGGGGAAAATCCGGGTGCGCTGTCAACTCACACAAGAGGGAATTGTCCACCCGCCCACTTTTTAATAATGCAATCATATCATCACTCAAACGCAGGTCTGCAAGGTCGCCGTTTGGGTGATTTTTTGTTTCGGTCAGCCCCAGCAGGTAATCGGCGGTCACGCCGTAAAACTTCGCCAGCTTGATAATGGCATAGGGGCTGATGTCTTTGAAGTCAGCCGCTTCATAGCTGCCCAGCGCAGACTTGGAAAGGTGGGTCTGCTCGGCAAGCTGTTCCAGTGTCAAGCCACGCTCCACACGCAGGTCTTTTAAGCGTTCTTGAATGGTCAAAGTCATATTGCCGCCCTCCCCCACTTTGTTTACTGCGCCTTATCCAATAAGGTCAAACGAATAAGTTTGACAAGCTGGGAGCTGCTATTCTGCTTTTAACCAAAACGCCGGACGAACACAACATCTTGTTCCAGTTACTTCTTCAGCAGCTCCTTCAATATATCCATCAAAATTAACACAGCTTAATACCGTATAGAGGTCGCTTTCACCTTTCACTATATCTTTATTCAATGTGTTGGGGTAACGCAACCACCATGTTCCATTATTATGATGTTCGTCTTTATAGTCATCAAGAAACCAGGCTCCTTGTTTTCTTGCATATAGAGTAGTCTTTACAGCACGTTCAGCAAAATCAAAATATGTTTCTGCTTCGTCACAGCTTAATAGAAAAATATAGTCTTTTGTGTTATGCAATGGCGTTTCTATATTTGTGATTTGTATGCGGCTTTGTTCCTCTTTTGTAAAAGCGGTATAAAGAAAATCTGTATTCAACCATTTTCTCAAAGTACAATTCTCCCATGTTATATCTTCAAGGGATTTATTATAGGGTTCACAATCTAACAGGTATTTACTGACACATAGAAAGCTACTATTACTTTCTTTTAATATAATCCATTCAATTGGTTCCTTTTTCAGGGATTCATTATTTTGCGGATATGTGCCTAAAATTATAATATTTTGTTTTTTAATGTATGTCAAAATTGATACCTCCAAAAACTACACTTTCTACAAATTATCTATCAAAAGCGTAACATTATTTTTTATTTTCCATTATACCACATTTCCATAAGCGTGGAAATATCTTGTTTTTCCGTCCGATTTCCAACGTCTTGGATATACGGGATGAGCGGCCTGAAAAGTATACACTTGATTTATCGGCCGATGAAAAACACCAAAATGGAGGACAAGCAATGGCAAAACAAATGACACCGGGGCAGCGGCGCAAAGCCAATGCCCTGATACGAAAAACCTGTTGCAACTACGACAACGGCAACTGCATTGCCCTTGACGATGGGGAGGAATGTGTCTGCGTCCAGAGCATTTCCTATTCCCTCATCTGCAAGTGGTTTGTAAACGCTGTACTCCCGGCAGGCAGGGCGTTACACGCCGAGATTATGGGCGAAACGGTAAAACGCTGTGCGGTCTGCGGGGCGGCATTTGCTCCCCGCTCCAACCGGGCGAAATACTGTGAAAGCTGCGCCCGCCGGGTACATAGGCGGCAAAAGAATGAAAGTGACCGCAGAAAACGGTCACATACGGACAAATAGGGGTCTGCAAAGCCCCATTCTACAAGGGTTTGTAAAGGGCTTTTCGGGGTGGGTGGTATGTTACCCCTCCCACCCCGGAAAATCGCCCTCTAACCGTCACCGACAGGAGGATGATAATGCCGCAACACGCAATCTTACGTTTCGCAAAGCACAAGGGCAATCCGGCAAGGCCGCTGGAAGCCCATCACGAAAGACAGAAAGACCAGTACGCCAGCAATCCAGATATTAATACTGCAAAAAGCGTATACAACTTCCATATCGTCAAGCCAGAGGGCAGATACTACCAATTCATTCAGAGCCGCATTGAACAGGCCGGATGTCGCACCCGCAAGGACAGCACCCGATTTGTGGATACCCTCATCACCGCAAGCCCGGAATTTTTCAAAGGCAAGCCCCCAAAGGAGATACAGGCATTTTTCCAGCGGGCGTCGGATTTCCTTATCCAGCGGGTAGGCCGGGAAAATATCGTTTCGGCGGTGGTACATATGGACGAGAAAACGCCACATCTGCATTTGACTTTTGTGCCGCTGACGAAAGATAACCGCCTTTGTGCCAAAGAGATTTTGGGCAACCGGGTGGATTTGAGCCACTGGCAGGATGATTTTCACGCTCATATGGTGCAGGCGTACCCCGACTTGGAGCGTGGGGAAAGCGCCCAAAAGACAGGCCGCAAGCATATCCCCACAAGGCTGTTTAAGCAGGCGGTCAGCCTTTCCAAACAAGCGGCAACTATTGAAAAAGTGCCGGATGGTATCAATCCATTAAACGGCACAAAGAAAAAAGAGGAAGCCCTCGGCTTGCTTAAAAGATGGTTTCCCCAGATGGAGAATTTCTCCGGGCAACTAAAAAAATACAAGGTCACGATTGACGATTTGTTAGCGGAAAATAAAAAGCTGGAAGCCAGAGCAAAGGCCGGGGAAAGCGGCAAGATGAAAGACACAATGGAACGGGCAAAGCTGGAAAGCGAACTGCATAATATGCGCCGTTTCCTAGAGCGTATTCCCGCCGATGTGCTGGAACAGGTCAAGCAGGAACAGCAGAAAAACAGGCGGCAGAGATAGCCGTATTGTACCTTGAAAATTTGATATGGAAAAGGAGAACTATGGAGCATATCAACTACAAAAAAGAAACGGATCAGGGCAAGGAAATCCCACTGGAAAACCTCACCCCCATTCTCACCCCGGAGCAGGAAGCAGTAAAACGCCGGGAGCTGGAACAGCAGCTTTATGAGGTGTTCCGCAAATATGCCGACAAGCGGCGGGCGGAGGAAGCCGGGGCGTAAGATTTTACATCCTTGATGTTCGGGGCTGCTGGCGGTATAATTATATCGTTAGCAGCCCCGTTCTTTTGAACATAAGCCGTAAGGCGTTGTTTAGAAAGGGGCAAAAAATGAACAATCGAATAGACGCAGTTTATGCAAGACAATCTGTTGACAAAAAGGACAGTATCTCTATTGAAAGCCAGATTGAGTTTTGTAAATATGAGTTGAAAGGCGGTAGCTGTAAAGAGTATACGGACAAGGGATTTAGTGGCAAGAACACAGCCCGCCCGCAGTTTCAAGAATTGGTGCGGGATATTAAAAAAGGCTTGATTGCTAAGGTTGTTGTTTACAAGTTGGACCGTATCAGCCGTTCCATTCTGGACTTCTCTAATCTGATGGAACTGTTCCAGCAGTACGGCGTGGAGTTTGTTTCCTCAACAGAGAAGTTTGATACCTCCACACCAATGGGGCGGGCTATGCTGAATATCTGTATTGTGTTCGCCCAACTGGAACGGGAAACGATACAGAAGCGGGTGACGGACGCCTATTATTCCCGCAGTCAGCGGGGCTTTAAGATGGGCGGCAAAGCCCCTTATGGGTTTCACACCGAGCCTATCAAAATGGACGGTATCAACACCAAAAAACTGGTGGTCAATCCAGAGGAAGCGGCGCATATCCGGCTGATATTTGAGATGTACGCCCAGCCGAATACCTCCTACGGGGATATTACCCGCCACTTTGCCAAGCAGGGTATCTTATTCTATGGTAAGGAACTGACACGCCCCACGCTGGCGCAAATGCTCCGCAATCCCGTCTATGTGCAGGCCGACCTTGAAGTGTATGAGTTTTTCAAAAGTCAAGGTACGGTGCTGGTGAACGAAGCGGCGGATTTTACCGGGCTGAATGGGTGCTATCTCTATCAGGGGCGGGATGTGAAGCCGGACAAGCTGCATAGCCTCAAAGACCAAATGCTGGTGCTTGCGCCCCACGAGGGCATTGTTCCCGCCGATGTGTGGCTGGCTTGCCGCAAGAAGCTGATGAACAACATGAAAATCCAGTCTGCAAGAAAGGCTACCCATACTTGGCTGGCGGGAAAAATCAAGTGCGGGAATTGTGGGTATGCCCTTATGAGCATTGTCAACCGGGTAGGCAAACAATATCTGCGCTGCACCAAACGGCTGGACAATAAAAGCTGTGTCGGCTGCGGGAAAATCTATACCGCCGAACTGGAAACGATGGTTTATCAGCAGATGGTAAAAAAGCTGGATAGCTACAGGACGCTGACAGGCAGAAAAAAGGCCGCTAAAGCCAATCCAAAAATCGCCGCTTTGCAGGTGGAACTGGCACAGGTAGACAGTGAAATTGAAAAGCTGGTGGACAGTTTGACTGGCGCAAATAATGTTCTGCTCTCCTATGTGAATGTGAAAATAGCGGAGCTGGACAGCCGCAAGCAGGGGCTTGTAAAACGGATTGCGGAACTGACGGTGGAAGCCATCAGCCCAGAGCAGATTAACCAGATTTCCGGCTACTTGGACACTTGGGAAAGCGTGTCCTTTGACGACAAGCGGCGGGTTGTAGATTTGATGATTACCACCATAGCCGCCACCAGTGACAAGCTGAACATTACATGGAAAATCTGACGGGTGCAACGCTACCCGTCAGACCGTTACACTGTGTAGTCTCTTGTAAACTGTACTTTCCATCTTTGAAAATATCCTGTATTTTTGCTTTGCCCTGATAATGATTTTTACAATCAATACCAAGCTGGCGCTGTGCATGCTGTGTATCCTGCCTTTTACGGTGGTGCTGACCGTCTGCCAGTTTAAAAAAGTAAAACCTGCCTTTCATAACATCCGTACCCGTTTTTCCAGCCTGAACGCTTTTGTCCAGGAAAATATCAGCGGCAACCGGGTGGTTAAGGCTTTTGCCAAGGAAGACTATGAAACGGAAAAATTCGAAGCGGAAAACGATGCCTATAAGACTGCCGAGCTGGACTGCGCCGCTATCTGGTCCAAATATGTTCCTATTTTTGAATTCTTCTCCAATATCCTTACCGTTGTCCTCATGCTTTACGGAGGCATCATGGCTATCCGGGGGGAACTATCCCTGGGAAGCCTTGTTACCGTTAACGGTTACCTCTGGATGCTGAATATGCCCCTGCGTATGGCTGGCTGGTTTGTAAATGACGTACAGCGTTTTGTTACCTCCGTGGAAAAAATCCATACCACCTTTTCCGAGGAGCCTCATATCAGCAAGCCGGTTAATGCCATTACCAAAAAGCATTATAAAGGAAGCATCGAATTCAGGAATGTTTCCTACCAGGCGGAGGGCGAGGATATTATACAGGATGTGAGCTTTTCCGTGAAGCCCGGCCAGACAATAGGGATTCTCGGCCCCACGGGAGCCGGCAAATCCACCATCATGAATCTGCTGTGCCGTTTCTACGATACAACGGAGGGTGATGTCCTTGTGGACGGTGTCAACGTTAAGGATCTGGATTTGTATGAGCTGCGTGACAACATCGGAATGGCTATGCAGGACGTTTTCCTCTTTTCCGATACCATTGAAGGAAATATCGCCTATGCCCGGCCCGACTGTCCGTTTGACAAAGTAAAAAAAGCCGCCATCGCGGCAGATGCCAACCATTTCATCCAGGCTATGCCCGAAGGCTATGATACCATCGTGGGGGAACGGGGCGTCGGCCTTTCCGGCGGCCAGAAGCAGCGTATCTCCCTGGCCCGTGCCCTGCTGAAGGATCCGTCTATCCTCATACTGGATGACACCACGTCCGCTGTGGATATGGAAACGGAAACCTACATACAGAAACAGCTGAAAAACCTGGAAGGCAACCACACCATTTTCATCATCGCCTACCGTATTTCCTCCCTGAAGGATGCCGATCAGATTCTGGTTCTGGATCACGGACGGATCGCGGAACGGGGAACCCATAAAGAGCTGCTTGAAAACAACGGCTACTACGCAAGGGTCTTTGAGCATCAGTACCATACACCGGCAAAGGAGGGACGTTAATATGGCACGTAATAAATACGATATCGACGAGATCATGGAAGACCACTTTGACCTGGGGCAGCTGAAACGTCTCGGCCATTATGTCCTTCCTTTTAAGAAGGATATGTTCCTGGCAGCCTTCCTCATGCTTTCCGCCAGTGCGCTTACCATGCTGATCCCCCGCTTTTTTATGACCGTCATGAATGATATCATTCCCGCAGGGGATATCCGGGGATTGATCCGCATCAGCCTTTATACGCTGCTGATTATCCTGTATTCGGTCATTTCCCTGAAAGCCAAAATTAAAATCACCAACCGGGTCGGCCAGTCCGTCATCCACCAGCTGCGGACTGATATCTTCTGCCATTTGCAGGAGCTTCCGTTCTCCTACTATGACGACAGGCCCCATGGCAAAATCCAGGTAAGGGTGGTTAACTATGTCAATAACTTAAGCGACCTGCTATCCAACGGTCTCCTCAATACCATAACCGACCTGTGCAGCCTGATATTCATCATCTTTTTCATGCTTTCCATTAATGGGAAGCTGACTCTGATGTGTATGTGCGGTCTTCCCGTCCTGGCTATCTTTGCCAGCCTGATTAAGAAGAAGCAGCACCGGGCATGGCAGATCCAGAGTAATAAGCAGTCCAACCTGAACGCCTATATTGCGGAGAGCATTAACGGTATCCGGGTAACCCAGTCCTTTGTAAGGGAAAAAGAAAACAGCGGTATTTTTAACCATCTCAGCGACGGATACCGTCAGTCCTGGATGCGTGCGGTGCGTTTTAACTTCATGATGGGACCTACCGTGGACGTAATTTCGGCCGTAACCACTGCCTTTCTGTATGTGGCTATCGTGGATATGGCTATGAACGGAGGAACCGCTTCCGTTGGTGTGCTGGTAGCCTTTACCGGTTATATCAGCCGGTTCTGGTCCCCTATCACCACCCTGGCTAACTTTTATAACTCCCTGCTGACAGCTATTTCCTATCTGGAGCGTATTTTTGAAACCATCGATGAGCCTGTTGCGGTTAAGGATGCACCCGATGCGGTGGAAATGCCTCCGATTACCGGCAAGGTGACTTTTGACCATGTATCCTTCTCCTATGAAGAAGGCATAAAAACCCTGGATGATGTGAGTTTTACCGCCATGCCGGGTGAGTCCTTTGCTATCGTCGGCCCTACCGGCGCAGGGAAAACCACTATCGTCAACCTGCTCAGCCGTTTTTATAACATCGGCGGCGGCACCATACGTATCGACGACACGGATATTTCCAAAGTCACGCTTCATTCTCTGCGGACCCAGATGGGGGTTATGATGCAGGACAGCTTCATTTTTTCCGGTACCATCATGGATAATATCCGCTACGGGAACCGTACCGCCACGGATGAAGAGGTCGTCAGAGCCGCCAAAACCGTTTGTGCCCATGATTTCATCATGCAGATGGAGGAGGGCTACCATACGCAGGTAAACGAAAGAGGAAGCCGTCTGTCCGCCGGACAGCGACAGCTGATTTCCTTCGCCCGCGCCCTGCTGGCCGATCCTAAAATTCTGATACTGGATGAAGCCACCTCCAGCATTGATACGGAAACGGAAATCATCCTGCAAAAAGGGCTGAACGAGCTGCTGAAAGGGCGTACTTCCTTTATTATCGCCCACCGCCTTTCCACCATACAAAATTGTACCCGTATCCTGTATGTGGATAAAGGCAAAATACAGGAAAGCGGCAGCCACGAAGAGCTTCTGGTAAATAAAGGGCCATATCATAACCTGTTTATGTCCCAATACAGCTTTATGAATGACAAAGCACAGACACAGGATAACTTCCCGGAAGCGTCTTTTTCCTGAGGTCCTTACCTTTCGTCATTTCCCGTAATCCGGAAACGGACGGTCATACCATACGCCGGTGTCCGGCCCTGCGGTTATGAAAACCGGCCGTGCGGAAAGTCCCCTTTACTTTCCGCACGGCCGGCGTTTTTTATCCGAATAAAATTTCCGTTTTACCCGCCTGCCTCCCTACTTTTTCGGAAGATAGGAAAGCAAATCAATATCCGCCTCTTCTTTTCCTGTGGACACATACAGAAGCAGTTCACTGTAGTTTCCCTCTTCCGTTTGAAACGAATAGGTCACATTTTTCTCCCAACTGCCCTCCCGGCTTAGTTCCTCCAGATAGTGCACACTCATACCGCCGTTTCCCGTTTCCAACCGGCCGCTGATTTGCAAATACCAGGAACTGTCATATGCTTCCGGGATGGTAAAAGACAGCGTTCCGTCCGAACAGGCAATGCTTTCCTCCAGCTTTTCCACAGGGGAACTTTTTTCGTTGCTTGCCAGGAACGCAACCGCGGCCAGCACGCACAGCAGTACTGCTGCCAAAGCAAGAATGCCTTTCTTATCCCTTCCCATTTCCTTCCCTTTCTTTTTGCAGGAGAGCTTTCATCACAAGCGTATCCCTGACAATCCACGGGATATTCCCGGTGTCCGTTATCCTCTCGTTATTGCGGATGGCTTCTTCCAGCGTAACAAAAGCCGGCTCATATTCATATTCCTTTTCATAGGCATCCAGGCAGCGGTCTGCCGTATCCTTTTCCGTTTCACAGGCAAAATAATACGAAATCATTTCCAGGATTTCCTCTCCCATTCCCCGTCTGGTTTCCCTCACTCTGCCGGCATACCGTATAGATTCTCTTTTCACACGCAGGCCGGTCTCCTCCTGTACCTCTCTTAAAAGGGTATCCTCCAGCTGCTCTCCGGGTTTGGCTCCGCCTCCCGGGAATTTATACTCTCCGTATTTCCCGCTGTGAATCATGGCATAGCGGCCTTCCTTCCGGATAAAACCACGCACGGCGACGCGCTTACGTTTCTTCCACACGGGATTATAATCCGCCTTGTCCACGGTAAGGCATATGCCCTTGTCCCCGCGGAAAAGCTCCAGAAGCTGAATGAATTCCTCCCAATGGTTTATCGTCATATAGGAGATTCCTTCGGGTGCCTCCTGCCCCTTTTTCGCATAGGGGGTATACCATACCGGTTTCATCCCCACTCCGGCGGCCCCTTTCACATCGCAGACAAGATTGTCGCCGCAATACCAGATCGTATCAGCCGAAAGGCCCGCTTTGGCCCGGGCCATTTCAAAAATACGGGGATGGGGCTTCCGGAAGAGATAATCACTGGACGCCATAATAAAAGAAAAGTGGTTATCCGGAAGAAGCTCATGAATCCTTTCGGTAAGAGTCCCGGTATCCTTCATCATATTGCTGAGAACAGCGGTACGGATCCCCCTATCATGAAGGTACGCCAGCAGCTTTTCTATTCCGTCCGCCTTCCTTACTTTCACAGCCGCCTTCCAGAATACCCGTTCCACCTCTTCCCAGGGCATGGGCAGTTCGATTCCCAGATATTCATACAAATACCGGTTAAATGCCCTGCAGGAAAATTCTCCTTCCGGATTGCTTCTCTTTTCCTCCCCGAACAGTTCCCCTATATCCTTTGTCAGTCCGTCCGCAGCATCCTGAAGCTGTTCCGGCGTAATCTTGCGGGGGTTGCTCACTGCCATCTCCAGAACAGCACGGTTACCCCTTATCGGATCATAATCCCCCTCATCCGCCAGGGTCTGTCCATAATCAAAAAGAATCATCTCCGGAACATGAAACATAAGCTGTCCTCCTGTTTTGATCCGATTTTCACTGCCAGCACAGGCAGCTGCCGGAACGCGGTTCTCCATATCCCTTTTATTCTAGTAGCTCCGTGCATATCTGTCAAATAAATACAGCTGCCTATTTTCTTTTTCCTCCGTCCTGCCTATAATAGAGATAGATTTTATGGATTCCCTAATTTGATTTTACAGCCGAATGAATGGCGGAATGAGAGGTAGAAGCATGAACCAGCTTTATGCAGACCGGCTTGGCCGGGTATGCGGGCAGCTTGAGAACAAGGGGCTGACGCAGATGATAGTAAGCGATCCTTTGAGCATCTGGTATCTGACCGGTGTGCGGATCGAACCCTATGAGCGGCTTTTTGCCCTGTACATCCGTACGGACGGAAAGCATGTCTTTTTCCTGAACAATCTTTTCGTTATCCCGGAAACCGATATCGGGAAAGTATGGATGTCGGATACGGATGACTGTATCGGCATTGTGGCAGCCCATGTGGACGCCGGTTCGGACATGGGCGTAGACAAAAGCTGGCCGGCCCGTTTCCTGCTGGATTTGATGGAACGTAATCCCGGGGTGCGTTATGTCAATGCATCCGCATGTGTGGATGGTGTACGTTCTATCAAAGATGATTATGAAAAAGAAAAGATGAGAGAGTCCTCCCGCATCAATGACGCCTGCATGGAAAAAGCGGCGGCCTGGCTGAAGGAAGGTATGACGGAAAAGGAATGTGCGGATTATATCCGTTCCCTCTATAAAGAGGAAGGCTGTGAAGAAGGCTTTAACACCATCATTTCTTTTGGTGCCAACGCGGCGGATCCCCATCATGAACCGGATGATACCGTACTGAAGGAGGGGGACTGTATTGTCATTGACATGGGCTGCCGGAAGGACAGCTATTGCTCCGACATGACCCGCACCTTCTTCTGTAAGAAGGAAGATCCGGACTATGCCCCGATTCATGATCTGGTGAGAAGGGCCAATGAAAAGGCGGAAAACCTGATCCGTCCCGGGGTACGCTTCTGTGATCTGGACAGGGTGGCCCGGGAGCTCCTTACAGAAGCGGGTTATGGGGACTATTTCACTCACCGGCTGGGCCATTCCATCGGCCTTCAGGATCATGAGCCAGGAGATGTGAGTCTGGCAAATACTGCCGCAGTGGAGGAAGGTATGACCTTTTCCATCGAACCCGGTGTCTATCTTCCTGGGAAATTCGGCGTGCGCGTGGAGGATCTGGTCCTCGTAACCGCGGATGGCTGCGAGGTTCTTAATAAGGCGGATAAGCACTGGAAAATCATCGGATAAACAAGGAAGGGCCGGGGCTTTTACAGCTCCGGTTCCTCCCTGTCCATCCACATGCCATTGGTAAAATCAGGGACAGCCACCGGCTGGCCGCCCAGGGCAATAGACTCCTCCGACAGTGCCGTGATGCACATCCAGGAAGCCGCATCATAAACATCTACAGGACATGGCTTTTTCTCCCGGACACTGTCAAAGAAAGCGCGCAGCACAAGCCAGTCCATACCTCCATGTCCTCCGAGTACGCCGTCATTCAGGAAATCCTTCCAGATTGGATGATCATATTCTTTCTCGTATTCTTCCGCATTTCCCCAATATTTCCGGAAAGAAAACTCCTCTTCTTCCGTATATTTCCCGTCCAGAAAAACCGTATCGTTTTCTTCTTCGTACATGCCCTTCGTCCCGCAGACGGTGAAATCCCTGCTGTAAAAACGGGGAAGCGTGGTATTCAGGGTCAGAAGGATTGTTTCGCCTCCCGCACATTTAATAATGGTATTTACCACATCAGCCTGGGCAAATTTAGCCCGGACCAGATTTTCATTTTCCGGATACCGTTCCTTCGCAAAGGCATGCATGCCTTCCGCCCTGGAGGCCATGGAGGTCAGGGTCAGCATCCGGTTCCCATGATTGATATGCAGGATCTTGGCTATAGGCCCCAGTTCGTGGGTGGGGTAATTTTCCGCGTTCCTGTATTTATAATTGCGCAGGCGGTAATGGCGTTTTTCCAGTCCGGTTCCCACTTCCTCACGCAGATCATGCATATAGCCGCCCCTGCAGTGGATTATCTCACCGAACAGCCCCTGCTTTACCATATTCAGGGCCATCAGCTCCCTTCTGCCGTAACAGCAGTTCTCCAGGAACATGAACGGGGTACCCGTCTCTTCATAGGCATCCACCAGATCCCAGCACTGCTTGACGCTGTATGCACCGCCCACTTCCATGCCAACCGCTTTTCCTGCCCGCATAGCATCCACCGCCACAGGGATATGGCCTTCCCACGCACAGGAAATGACTACCGCCTCCACATCCTCTCTCGCCAGAAGTTCCCTGTAATCCGTCGTACCAAAGGGTGTATGCCCGCACTCCTCCTGTGTCAGCCGCACCGCATTTTCGAAGCGGTCCGCATAAACATCGCATACCGCCGTCACCTTCACCGAAGGCATTTTAAGGATGGCATCCTTCAGCAGCCCGTATCCCCGGTTTCCCAGCCCTATCATTCCTACCTTTACTTGTTCCATCTGGTTTGTCCTCCCTCTATTCTATGTATACAAAGTATCTGCCGCGTTACTTTTTTGTAACGGTTCAGTCCCTTCCTGGTTACCTTATTTTTACCATATCCAAAAATACATTTCTATAGGATTTGGGGGACAAAATCTTTGAATTCAGGTATACTCCCTGCCGGAAAGATAGGCACGGGGAGACATCCCCGTGGTCCGTTTGAAAACCGTGCTGAAATAATTCTGATCCGTAAAACCGACTGCCGCCGCGGCCTGACCCACGCTCATCCCCTCCCCCATCAGCTTCACGGCACGGCGTATTTTCATCTGGTTAAAATATGCCATCATCCCGATGCCGGCATACCGGGTAAAGGTTTTCTTTATGGCCGATTCACTCATGCTGCACATGCGGGCCACCTCGGAAACCGTCAGCCGCTGCGCCACATGCTCCTCCAGCACCCGGACCACGGTACGGTAATTCTCCGCTCCTGCCGACCGTATCCTGGTAAAATCCTCTTCCTCTCTGGTACATGCCGCCAAAAGAATATTTTCAAGCCGGCTGACAAACAGATGGGCTTCCGCCTCTTTTCCCGGTAGAACCTTTTCTACCAGGATTCTCTGTTCGATCTGAAAAATCCTTGACAGGCAGGATAACAGAGCACAAAGCTCTTCCACGTCTTTCTTTCCGGGCCGGAAACGCCATTCCTTCATCGCCGGCATAATATCTCCCGCAAACGTCACCACGATAATATCCGGGCAGGTATCCTTTTCCGACCAAAAGCTGTGGAATTCCATAGGCCGGTGCAAAACCGCCTGCCCGGTTTCCAGAAGAAAAACATCCTCACCCGCCGTAACCCCGATAGCTCCCTCCACCACACAGACCAGTTCCCAGAAATCATGGGTTTCCCCGCTGAAATAATAATCTTTTCCGAAAACCTGCCGGAAAGCACTGAACAATGAAGAAATCCGGATGCATTTTTCTACTACACAGCCCTTTAAAGTCACACTATTTTTCATGCCCGTTTCCAATCCCTGCTAATTCCTTATTTACAGCAATTTACAGCTACAGCCATCTTAGCATTTTAAACCGCGGACCGCAATCACGGCTTTTTCCGTTTCCCTCTTGACTTACTCACTCTATAATGATAGAGTAGCCTCATACTCTATAAGCATAGAGTATTCAGGAGGAATAATGATTAAGAAAAATAAAATCAGTGAAGCCGAACTGGAAATCATGAAAATAGTATGGGAAAAGCAGGCGCCTGCCGCAAGTACGGAAATTGTCCGTACCCTGAAGCAGCGGTGCGGCTGGGAGGACACCACCATCTATACCATGCTGAGCAAGCTGGTAAAAAAGGGCGCCCTGCTGCGGGATAAACAAACCGTTTCCTATTATTCCGCCGCTCTTTCGGAACAGGAATATACCCTGGAGCAGACCGAACATCTGATCGACAAATTTTTTTCCGGGGATTCCCGCCAGCTGGTTTCCATGCTTGTAGAAAATAACAAAATCAGCCGCGAGGATATCCGTACGCTCCGGCAGTTCTGGGAGGAGGAAACGAATGACTGATTTTCTTATCCTGCTTCTTTCCCTGTCGCTGTCCGGCAGTTTTCTGGTTATCCTGCTGTCCGTGTCTCGTCCGGTGCTGGGCAAAGCGTTTTCCGGCACATGGATGTATTATATCTGGGCCATAGTTGCCCTTCGGATGCTTCTGCCTATCACTCCGGAGCAGGGTTTGCTAAACCATGTCATCCGCAGCTCCGGGCAGCCCGGGCAGGAACAGTCCCTGTCCGGCAGTACAGATTTACAGACCGGTGAACAGGCCGGTAATACGAGTCCACAGGCTGATGGGCAGGCGGCAGTCCCATCTTCTCCGGTTCGTGAGGAAGCGCCTGCCGCCGCTTTCCCGGATGCCTTCCCGCAGGATACGGCCGCCGCACAAAACAGCCGCTATCATTCGGACCAGGAAGGGGTTTCCAAGGTACGGACAGATACCGGAGATCCTTCTTTTGTATCCTCTTTTCCTGCCGGAACCGCGGATTCTCTGCCGGCAGTTTTAGCTACACTTTGGCTCGTTACGGCGGTTTTTCTTTTCCTGCGTACGGCGGCTGCCTCCCGCACATTTCTCAGAAAGGTCTGCTGCCGTGCATTTCCGGTTGATTCACCGGTCATCAATTCCTGTTATGAAAGCGCCTGCGCCCGGCTTGCCGTCCGGCGTCCTCCTAGGCTGCTCGTCAGCCCGGATGCCGGATCCCCTATGCTCACCGGCCTTCTGCGGCCGGCCATTGTCCTTCCTGCGGATACCCTGCAGCGCTCCGGCGATCTTTCCTATATATTTCTGCACGAACTGACTCATTATAAAAGGAAAGATATCTGGTACAAATGGCTGTTCCAACT
>QWCK01002652.1_pt1 | contig 21789 bp, 14 predicted proteins | sample 1972571 | NCBI WGS metagenome assembly QWCK01 (sample SAMN09866710, study PRJNA288562) | Human gut metagenome isolate term2_stool, whole genome shotgun sequencing... | isolation source: gut | host: Homo sapiens | place: USA: California | reverse complement strand
AGCGGTCGGAGATAGGCGGCGCAGCGAAGATAGGAAATCTGTCGTGCCGGCATTGGAGTTTTTTCATCTTGTTCCTTAAACGACAAACAAGAATTTATTGTACTGATAGGTAAGAATATCCCATCAGGTTCTCATCCACTTCTCTGGCTGCTTCGCGTCCCTCACGGATTGCCCATACAACCAGTGACTGTCCTCTGTGCATATCGCCTGCAGTAAAGACTTTTTTCACATTGGTTTTGTAGCAGCCTGCTTCTGTCTCTACGTTTGTTCTGGCATTTAATTTTACACCAAAAGCATCTGCCACGTATTTCTCTGTACCAAGGAATCCTGCTGCGATGAGTACCAGATCTGCATCCAGTTTCTGCTCACTGCCCTCTACCGGAACCATGTTCATGCGACCGGTTTTCTCATCTTTTTTCGCTTCCAGTTTTACAGTGATCAGACCTGTGAGATTGCCGTTTTTATCTTTCAGAAACTCTTTTACCGTTGTCTGATAGATTCGCGGATCATGTCCGAATACAGCAATAGCTTCTTCCTGACCGTAATCTGTCTTGCAGATTTTTGGCCATTCCGGCCACGGATTGTTCTCGGCACGCTGATCCGGAGCTTTCGGCATCATCTCAAGCTGTGTTACGGATACTGCTCCATGACGGATGCTTGTTCCCACACAGTCATTTCCAGTATCACCACCACCGATGATCACAACTTTTTTGCCCTTTGCAGAGACAAACTTTTTATCTTTCAGATTGGAATCCAGCAGACTTTTTGTAGTCTGTGACAGAAAATCCACTGCAAAATAAATACCTTTTGCCTCTCTGCCCGGTGCATTGATATCACGCGGATTTTTGGCACCGCAGGCAAGTACCACAGCATCATACTCTTTCAGGAGTTTTGTTGCCTTTTCGTCTTTTCCTACATTTACACCAGTCACAAAATTGATGCCTTCCTCGGTCATCATATTGATTTTCCTGTCGATAATGTGTTTTTCCAGTTTCATATTCGGAATACCATACATCAACAGTCCGCCCACACGGTCATCGCGCTCATATACCGTTACCAGATGACCTCTGCGGTTTAACTGGTCTGCTACAGCCAGACCCGCCGGACCGGATCCGATGACAGCCACTTTTTTGCCGGTACGGACTTTTGGCGGATTTGCTTTCGCATATCCTTTTTCGTATGCATTTTCAATGATTCCATACTCGTTATCCCTTACAGTGACCGGATCATCATGCAGACCGCAGGTACATGCAGCCTCACACAGTGCCGGGCAGACACGGGATGTAAATTCCGGGAAGTTGTTGGTTTTGTGCAGACGCTCGTAAGCCTGCTCCCATGTTCCCATATAGATCAGATCATTCCACTCCGGCACCAGATTGTGCAGCGGACAACCGCTGGTCATGCCCATGAGTGTCATACCTGACTGGCAGAAGGGAACGCCGCATGCCATGCAGCGTGATCCCTGAATCTCCTGTTTTTTCTTTGAGAGGTGGATGTGGAATTCATCAAAATTTTTGATTCTTTCTTTCGGTTCAACCGCTTTGCTTACCTCTCGGTCATATTCCATAAATCCTGTTGGTTTTCCCATTTTAATCCTCCTGTTTTACCGAAATTACGCCTGCTGTTCCAAATTTGCATAAAATGCTTCAATCTGAGCCTGCTCTACGTTGTAGCCTTTTTCTTCCATCTGTACGATGGTTGTCAGCATATGATGATAATCATATGGCACTACTTTTTTGAATTTCGGCAGATATTCTCCGAAGTTATCCAGAATTTCTTTTCCTTTTGCAGAATTGGTCAAAGCGACATGTTCCTGAATCAGTTCTTTCAATTCCTGTACATCGTATTTGTTGGTCAATTCCTCGGTAAATACCATTTCTTTATTGGTTCTTGTATACAGATCGTTGTCCTCATCCAACACATATGCGACACCGCCGCTCATACCTGCTGCGAAGTTTTTGCCTGTTTTTCCGATAACAACCACACGTCCGCCGGTCATATACTCACATCCGTGATCACCGACACCCTCAACGACTGCAATTGCACCGGAGTTTCTTACGGCAAAACGCTCTCCTGCCACACCGTTGATAAATGCTTTTCCGCTTGTTGCACCGTAAAGTGCTACGTTACCGATGACAATGTTTTCATCCTGACGATATTTGATGCCTTTCGGCGGATATACGACCAGTTTTCCACCGGAAAGTCCTTTTCCGAAGTAATCATTACTGTCGCCTTCCAGCTCCAGTGTCAGACCATTCGGGATAAAGGCTCCGAAACTCTGTCCACCGGCTCCGTTACATTTTACAACGTATGTATCATCTTCCAGTGTATCTTTGTATCTTCTTGTAATCTCAGAACCAAAAATGGTACCAAAGGAACGGTTGATATTAGAAACATTGATTTCAATGCTTCGTTTCTGTTTCTGCTCAAGTGCCGTTTTCATCTGTTTTAACAGCACTTTCTCATCCGCTGTTTTCTGAAGTTCAAAATCGTATACTTTCTTCGGATCAAAAATAACTTTATCTTTGGAACTTGCAAACGGATTCTCGAGAATGTTCTTCAGATCCAGTTTTGCAGCATGACCGGTTAAGTTGTCACGTACTTTCAGCAGATCAGAACGTCCAACCAGCTCATCTACTGTGCGGACACCAAGTTTTGCCATATATTCGCGAAGCTCCTGAGCGATAAAACGCATGAAATTCATAACATATTCCGGTTTTCCGGCAAAACGTTTTCTCAGTTCCGGATTCTGTGTGGCGATACCAACCGGGCATGTATCCAGGTTGCAGACACGCATCATGACGCATCCCATCGTTACCAGCGGAGCTGTGGCAAAACCGAATTCCTCGGCACCAAGCATGGCTGCTACGGCAACATCTCGACCACTCATGAGTTTGCCATCTGTCTCAATGCGGACTTTATTTCTCAGGCCGTTCATGATCAATGTCTGATGTGTCTCAGCCAGACCAAGCTCCCAGGGAAGTCCTGCATTGTGGATAGAACTTCTCGGTGCGGCACCGGTTCCTCCGTCATAACCGGAGATCAGGATAACTTGTGCACCGGCTTTTGCAACACCGGCTGCAACAGTTCCGACACCTGCTTCTGATACCAGTTTTACGGAAATGCGTGCTCTTGTGTTTGCATTTTTCAAGTCAAAGATCAGCTGTTCCAAATCCTCAATGGAGTAAATATCGTGATGAGGCGGCGGTGAAATCAGACTTACGCCCGGTGTGGAAAGTCTTGTTTTTGCAATCCACGGATATACTTTTTTGCCCGGTAAATGTCCGCCTTCTCCCGGTTTTGCGCCCTGTGCCATTTTGATCTGAATCTCCTGTGCGCTGACAAGGTAACGGCTGGTTACACCAAATCGTCCGGAAGCAACCTGTTTGATAGCAGAACATCTCTCAGTATCCAGACGCTCCAGACTCTCACCACCTTCACCGGAGTTGGATTTACCATGTAACCGGTTCATGGCAATGGCAAGTGTCTCATGGGCTTCCTGTGAAATAGAACCGTAAGACATCGCACCTGTTTTAAATCTTGTCACAATGGAGTCAACGCTCTCTACTTCATCGATTGGAATACCTGACTTCGGATATTTGAAATCAAGGGTTCCACGGATATTCATAATGTCGGTCTCATTATTGACCAGTTTTGTATACTCTTTAAATAAATCATAGTCCCCACGTTTTGTGGACTCCTGCAGCAGATGAATTGTCTGTGGATTGTACAGATGTTTCTGTGCTCCGCTGCGCATCTTGTGATGTCCTTTGCTGTCCAATGTCAGCTCAGTCTGTAATCCAAGCGGATCAAATGCCATGGAATGCAGCTCATTTACATCATTTTCAATATCAGAAATCGTGATGCCGCTGATTCTGCTGACAGTATCCGTAAAATATTTATCAATGACGCTTCGATCAATACCGATAGCTTCAAAGATTTTGGATCCCTGATAGGACTGGATTGTGGAAATACCCATCTTGGAAGCAATTTTTACAATTCCATGTAATACTGCAGAGTTGTAATCGTTGATTGCCGCATAATAATCTTTATCAAGCAGATGATCATCTACTAGCTGCTCAATCGTATCCTGCGCCAGATACGGATTGATCGCACAGGCACCGTAACCAAGCAGTGTTGCAAAATGGTGGATCTCACGCGGCTCACCACTCTCCAGGATCATTGCCACTGCAGTTCTTTTCTTTGTCTGGATCAGATGCTGCTGCATTGCAGAAACTGCCAGCAGTGACGGAATTGCCACATGGTTCTCATCCACGCCACGATCGGACAGGATCAGGATGTTCGTGCCGTCACGGTATGCACGGTCTGCCTCTACAAACAGGCGGTCAATGGCTTTCTCCAGACTTGTGTTTTTATAATAAATAATCGGAACAACGCCGACTTTAAACCCTTCTTTTTTCATATGTTTGATTTTCAGAAGGTCTGTATTTGTCAGGATTGGATTTTTGATTTTCAATACCTGACAGTTTTTCGGCTCTTCCTCCAGGATGTTTCCATCTTCACCAACATATACTGTTGTAGATGTGACAATCTCCTCACGGATAGCATCGATTGGTGGATTTGTTACCTGCGCAAACAGCTGTTTGAAATAGTTAAACAGCGGTTGATGATCATCGGATAATACAGCCAGCGGTGTATCAATACCCATAGCTGCGGTAGATTCCGCACCGGTTTTTGCCATTGGAAGCATCACTGTCTTTACAGACTCATAAGAATAACCAAAGGCTTTCTGGATGCGGTGCAGATCATCGCCGGTGTAACGCGGTACACGCACATTCGGAATCTTCAGATCTTTTAACTCTACCAGATATTCATCCAGCCACTGTCCATAAGGACGTTTGCCTGCATAAGATTCCTTCAGCTCATCATCATCGATGACACGGCCTTTGACGGTATCAACCAGAAGCATTTTGCCCGGACGCAGACGGTCTTTTGTGACAACCTTCGTCGGATCCACATCCAGCACACCTACTTCAGATGCAAGGATCAGATAATCATCATCTGTAATGTAGTAACGGGATGGACGCAGACCGTTGCGGTCAAGAACGGCTCCCATAATATCACCATCACTGAATACGATGGATGCCGGGCCATCCCACGGCTCCATCATCGTTGCGTAATATTGATAAAAATCTTTTTTCTTCTGACTCATCAGATGGTTATTTGCCCACGGCTCCGGAATAGTAATCATAACTGCCAGTGGAAGCTCCATACCACTCATAACAAGGAACTCCAGTGTGTTATCCAGCATTGCGGAATCGGAACCGGATTTATTAACTACCGGAAGTACCTTGGATAACTGACCTTTCAGATGCTCAGACTCCATGGTCTCCTCGCGGGCCAGCATCTTATCAGAGTTACCTTTGATAGTATTGATCTCACCGTTATGTACCATAAAGCGGTTCGGATGTGCACGCTCCCAGCTCGGATTTGTGTTTGTGGAGAATCTGGAATGAACCATTGCGATGGCAGATTCATAATCCGGATCCTGCAGATCCTTGAAAAACAGGCGCAGCTCGTTTACAAGAAACATACCTTTATAAACGATGGTTCTGCTGGACAGTGATACCACATAAGTATTGTCATTGGACTGTTCAAAGACACGACGTGCCACATACAGGCGACGGTCAAAATCCAGACCTTTTTCAACGTCATCCGGACGTTTGATAAATGCCTGCATAATGTATGGCATGCAGTCTACGGCTTTCTGTCCGATGACAGTCGGATCAGTCGGCACTTCACGCCATGCCAGCAGCTCCAGGCCTTCTTTTTCAATGATGACTTCAAACATCTTTTTCGCCTGATTGCGTTTTAACTCGTCCTGCGGGAAGAAAAACATACCAATTCCGTAATCTCTTTCTTCACCTAAAAAGACACCGAGGGATTTCATGGTTTTGGAGAAGAATCTGTGAGATATCTGTAACAGAATACCTACTCCATCACCAGTTTTTCCTTCGGCGTCTTTGCCAGCTCTATGTTTTAAGTTTTCAACAATTTTTAATGCGTTTTCAACCGTCTGATGTGTTTTCACACCTTTAATGTTTACCACAGCACCAATACCGCAGTTGTCATGTTCGAACCTTGGATCGTACATGCCGACAGCCTTGGCGTTGCTCTCGTTCATATGAAGTTTCATAACATCTTCCTTTCTGTAATCCGTTACATACGCTTTTTACATGTATTAACGCAAACTGATTGATTGGGTATACTATACCGCTTTTTTTTTAAATTGTAAACCCACTTTTTTTCTCTAATTGTCAGATAATCAGACAACTTATTTCATATCGCACTATTGTTTTTAAATTATTTTAATTATCTGTTTATTTTATTTTTTATCGCACAATTCTGTTTTATATTTCTTTATAAAAAATTTACCTGTAGGTATTAGATTCATGTGTTACAGGTGAATTTTTCAAATTTTATGTTCAATTCATTCTTTTTTGGGGATGTTGACTAAAATTTAATATTATGAAGGGCAAAATCAGAGACTCCTTCTGCAACCGCTAGTCGCTCGCTACCCTCGTTTCGCTTCGGTTTTATCGCGCTCGTTCCCAGCTCCTATAAAAGCTGGTTGTCTCCCACTCGCGCAAAACTCGCGAAACTCAGTCGCTTGCTAAATCGCTTGTTGCAGAAGGAGTCTCTGATTTCGCCATTTCAGTAATTATAATATCAACAGTCTATTACTTAACATTGTAACATGTCCAATCACAAATCGATGTATGTACCCCAATGCCTACTTTCGCAAAATTCAAGAATGCCCCCGGCATTCTTGCTGCGAGATGTACGTCATGCAATGCATGACATATTCTTCTGTGCATCTCTGCAAGTCTACACTGCGTTTCGGTCGGCGCACGCTGCATAATCTCTATTTTTCATAAAAAGTATATACATGTGCGACACGCAATACTACTGTGAAAAACAGTTCTCATTTCCAAACTGTAAATAGAAAAATCGAAAAAATTTATCTCGACGAGCGGTTGAGTGAACGACTGAGTTTCACAAGGTTTTGCGCGAGTGGGAACCGACCAGCTTTTATAGGAGGTGGGAACGAGCGCGATGAAACCGCCGTGAAACGAAGGAAGTGAACGTCTAGCGAGTGAGATAAATTTTTTCGATTTTTCCTTTTATAATTTACTGATTAACACTCATTAAAAGTACAGTTTTAAAACCGTATCGTCAGTTTTTTTGCCAACTACGGAACCGATCAGCATGCAAACCAGTGATACACTGATGCCGATCAGAATCTGGTGCAGATTCGCGATTTTTAATCCAAAGAACATGGTCACACAGTAGCACACGGTTCCACCGATAATCGCACTGATCGCTCCGGCTTTGTTTGCCTTTTTCCAGAACATACCAAGTAAGAAAATCCAGAAAAATGCACTTTCCAGTCCACCGAAAGCAAACATATTGATTTTCCAGATGACACTTGGTGGATTGATGGAAATTCCAAAAATGATAAGTCCGATCACCAAAGTACAGATCTGGCTCAGCATAGTTGTTGTTTTCTCGGATACCTCATGTCCCTTTTTCTCTTTCTCGTACATATACACATCTTTTACGATAGAAGATGTGGTACTCAGCAACAGAGAGGAAATGGTAGAAATGGACGCTGCAATCGGTCCGATGATACAGATTCCGGCTATCAGTGGTTTTAAGGAACCTGCAATGGCCAACGGAATGATATTGTCCACGCTGTTTCCATAGTCTGCCAGATTACCGGTCAGTACACCCGCAGATAACACACCAATAAAGTTCATGCCGATATTCATAGCACCAACAACAACAGTTCCAAGGATAATCGCGTGATGCAGAGATTTTGTATCTTTGTAGCTTAAGCAGCGCACTGCTGACTGCGGTAATCCCAATGTAAAAATACCAACCAGCATCCACTGGGAAATATACAGGCTCACCGGCATATTTCCACTGGATAATGGCTCCAGCATTTCCGGTTTTGTCGCTGCGATATTTTCCATAATGGTCTCATAACCGCCGCCCTGACGGATAATACCAACCAGCAGGATCACCATTCCTGCCAGCATAACCATAGCACAAACCGCATCGGTGATGGCTACACCGCGGAATCCGCCGACAGTTGTATAGATAACAACGACCAGACCGAATACGACCAGTCCGGTAAGATAAGAATATCCTGTTACTGCCTCGAATAATTTTGCACCACCTACAAACTGTGCTACCATGGTTGCCGCAAAGAAAATAACAATGATGATGGCAGAAATATTTGCCAGCACATCGGACTGATATCGGTGTCTGATCACATCAATGATGGTTACCGCATCAATTTTTCGTGAAACCATGGCCATTTTTTTACCAAGAATACCAAGCACCAACAATAACGCTGTCACCTGAACGACTGACATATAGATCCATCCGAATCCAATGCTCCAGGCCTGCCCCGGTCCGCCGACAAAGGAACTGACCGAACTGTAAGTTGCCACCGTAGTCATCGCCAGTACAAAACCACCCAGGCTGCGGGAACCGATAAAATAATCTTTTACAAAGCCTTCAGAGGCTTTTTTTGCAGATGCCCGGCGCACATAAATACTTACGATCAGCATAATAATCATAAAAACAAACACCGGCATCAAAGCCAGAATATTCTTACTCATCCTCGTTTTCCTCCTCCAGATCAAAATCCCTAAATACACGTTTCATCAGATATACAACGACGATAATAGAAAAAATCCATGTGCCGATGCATCCTGTGATGGCCCATAACGGAGTATGGAAAACGGTGATATGTAACTTACTTACCCCAAAACCTGCAACTATCCAGAACACGATAATTGCAATGACTGCCCAAAGGACAGATTTTGCCTCTTTTGCGATCTGTCGCAATTTTTCCTTTCGCTTCATGACGTCCTCCCTTAATTTCTGGCTCGTGTCAACGATTCCATATTTTATAATTTCTTATTAATCACGAATCCTCTCACCTCTGGAATTCAGCAGACAGGAGGATCTGTGTTTGTCACGTATTTTTATCCCAATTATATCATTAGGCTGAAATAAATTAGTCGAATGATTATTATTCCTTATAATAACGCTTCCCGCAATGCTTTCTGGTCTTCATATACTGCCACAGCACCGGCATTCCACATTTCTTCTGCGCCTCCGAAGCCATAACCCACGCCAACACAATCAATGCCACCTTCTTTTGCACCATCTGCGTCATAATGTGTGTCTCCGATCAACACAGTATTTTCCCTGGAGAAATCCGGATACTGCGCTTCCATACGGCGAAACGCTTCCTGCAATACCTGAATTTTGGTATCAATTTTTCCATCTCCGCTGGCTCCTACTATTTCATCCAATTCGGAAGTCAGATCAAATTTTTCCAAAATCTGCCGACATTGTGCTTCCGGTTTGGAAGATGTGATCACCTGCACATATCCTGCCTCTTTAAATGCCTGAATCGTTTCGCGCACGCCGCCAAACAATTCACACTCGTATACACCAACCGGAATATAGCGTTCCCGGTAACGTGCAATTGCCTCTTCCGCTTTCGTTTTGTCAAATCCAAGATATTTTTTAAAGGATAAACGAAATGGCGGTCCTATAAATTTTCTAATTTCCTGCTCTCCTTCCAGATGAATCCCATAAGGTTCCAGCGCATAAGCCAGACAGTTGCTCACGCCTTCATAGGTATTTGCAACCGTGCCATCCATATCCCAGAAGATATATTTATATTTTTTCATCTGCTACTCCATTTTTTTCTTTTACTTCATTCATTAACAGTGAACATCTTTTTGTCAGCTTCCCTGTGTTTTCCAGTCTGCATTTCCATATCGGAAATATATAAAATCTTGCTTCTGCCACATCGCCACATTTATCAGTTCTGTGACTTACTGATCAGCTCCTGCCGAAGCTGTGCTACTGTCTTATGCAACACCGGGTGTACTTTTCCCGGACAAAGCATAGAAAGTGGCTCCAGCACAAACAAGCGGTTCTGCATATCAATATGTGGAATGATCAGATCCGGCTCTGCCACGATCTCATCATCGTAAAATACAATATCCAGATCAATGGTACGCGGGCCCCAATGGATCACACGCTCCCGTCCCAGATCTGCCTCAATTTTATGGATTACAATCAATAACTCCTGCGGTGTAAACAATGTTTCCAGTTCAATCGCACCGTTTAAAAATGCCGGTTGATCTGTATAACCATATGGCGCTGTCTCCACCAGTTTTGATACTTTTACATTGCGGATTTCGGTACATTCCTGCAAAAGTCTGACTGCTGCCCGCAAAAACTGCTGCCGCTCCCCCAGATTGGAACCAACAGACAGATAAACAATGTGCCAGCCACGACTGATTTCCACCGATACATTTTCCAACGGCAGTCCGATCGGTGCCCACGGTTTCTGAATTTCCAAATCTATTTTTTGCAAAAGCGGATATTCCATCAACATTGCCTGTGCCATGTGCTCTGCCACTGCCTCAATCAGTTTAAACGTATGATTCTGCATATAGCGTGTGATAAAATGGCAGACTTCACCGTAATTGATGGAATTTTCCAGATTATCTGAATAACCGGCTGCCCGTGTATTTGTATACAAAGTTGCATTTACCAGAAATTTCTGTCCCAGTTTTGTTTCCTCTGAAAACACCCCGTGGTGCCCGAACACTTCCAGATTTTGTATTTTTATACGATCCATATTTCGATTCTCCTTATGAAGTGTAATTTTTTCAACTATCGTTTTTTACTTTATACAATCTGTTTTATGCATTTTCTGCACTGTCCAATATCGCTTTCGTCATCTGAATAGCCTGTTTGTTCGCTTTGATATCATGCACACGGACAAACGCATAGCCCTGCTGTACCGCAAACACCGTTGTCACAGCAGTTCCAAGGGCACGGTCTGTTACCGGTGTATCTAGTGTCAGCCCGATCACCGATTTTCTGGAAGTTCCCAGAAGCAACGGATATCCAAGTGTTTTCAGTTTATCCATATATTTAATGGTGACCAGATTCTGCTCATACGTCTTTCCAAAACCAACACCCGGATCCAACATGATTTTATCATCTGCAATGCCGGCTGCTTTTGCCAGCGTTACACACTCTGCTGTTTCTTCGTACCATTCCTTCAAAAAATCCGCATACTCGCTGTTGTCGCGGTTGTGCATCAGACAGCATGCCACATCACCTTTTGCGATCACCTCTGCCATCTTCGGATCATATTTCAGTCCCCAGATATCATTGATCAGATCTGCACCTGCTGCAATTCCGGCTTCTGCCACAACACTTTTGTAAGTGTCCAGTGAAATCGGTGCATCAAATCTGGCTTTTACCGCTTCAATGACCGGTGCAACACGGTCAATTTCTTCCTGATCTGTGATCTGCACATGTCCCGGACGGGTAGATTCTCCGCCGATATCAATGATATCCGCTCCCTCTGCCAGCATTTCCTCTGTGTGACGCAACGCAGCATCCAGACAGTTAAAATTACCACCATCAGAGAATGAGTCCGGTGTCACATTCAAAATGCCCATAATATATGTCTCGTGATCTGTGTCAAAATTCTTTGTTCCTATTTTCATGTTCTCATTCTCCTTATAACAAAAATGTAATATCTCTATCCTGCACAATATACACCAAACTATTTTCCAAGTTTTATTTTACCAGATAATGGTCTGATTGCGTTCCGCGTCACTCCATTTACAGGAATCTGCCGCATCACATAAAAAGCAGTTTCGTGACAGATGATCTGCTCTGCGGATATAATATTCCATGGTACCGAATTCGTCTTTTTCTTCCTCCCGTCCATGATGTACACCTACGATCTGTAATGTCTCCTTCAGCCATTCAACCGGATATCCAATCTCGGACAATAGCTGTTCTGCAATCCGCATACCTGCTTCACTGTGGTGTTCTCCGGTCTCATACTGTGCTACCCGTCCAATATCATGCAACAATCCCGTCACATAAAACTGATCCTTTTTTTCACAGAGATTCGCCACATACTCTGCTTTCCTGCTTTCTGCCGTTTCCAATTTGTTTTTCGACACAGCGTCCAGTCCGGAATCATTTTTCGTTTCTATTCTAAAATCATTTTTCGTCCCAGCAACTGATCTATCTCTGAGATTTTCCTGAATCCGATCCTCCAGATACATCATCCATGCCATACGACAAACATCCAGTGCATGGGACAGCTCATGATGACAGTAAATCCGCTCCTGCTCCATCTGCTGCACACGTTTCTGCAAGCGCAGAAATTCCGGGTGTTTCAATAATTTTTCCGTAAATTTCATAAATCTTTCTTTTCCTGTTTTACACATTTTCGCAATGCCGCTTTTTTACTCTCCGCGCTTTTAACATCTGTTTTCTAAAAAACAGCCATTTGCAATTTATTTACAATTCTCATACGATTCCCGCACATATCGCAGATAAGATAACGAACCAAAAGCCAGTATCAAATCGCCTTTTTGCGTATCCCGTAAAGCATATAATACCGCATCCTGCACATTTTCACAATATCGCGCTGCAATCTTTTGCTCTAAAAGCTGCTTTTCCAGCTCTTTTCCATCTAAAGCCCTTGGATTTTTCGGAGTAACCGTGTACACATGATCTTCCGGTTGGAACATCATCTGAATCATTTTTTCATAATCTTTGTCTGCCAGCACGCCCATGATATACACAATTCTTCGATCAGCAAATCCTTCGTTCAATGTTTTTCTAAGTTTGCGCACTGCATCCTCATTGTGTGCTCCATCCAAATAAAAATCCGGTTCTGTACCAAGCTGTTCCATGCGCCCATGCCAGATTGTATGCACCAGTCCGTGCTGAATAGTTTCTTTTGTGATCTTCGGATATTTTTTCTGCAAAATTTGCAAAACGTTCAGAACACAGACTGCATTTTCCACCTGAAATGAACCGCGAAGGGAAAGATTTATCTGCATATTCTGCAATGTTTCTATCTCTTTTTCTCTTTTCTGCAAAAACTTATCTACATATTGGTCGCATTTTGTTTTTTGCAAAAGTTCATCAGAACACTCCCCAATTTCTTTTTCATTCTGAACTGCTTCAAATGCATTCCATATAAACGCATATCTGCCATTTCTCTGTGTGATCTGCTGCGCCTGATCTACGCGGGCAACAATCAGTTCTGCATCCATCGCTTTCGCCTTTTTCTCAATCTGTGCAAAAGCTTCCGGCTTCTGTTTCATCGTAACTACTGGTACCTGCGGCTTGATAATACCACTCTTTACCGTTGCAATCTCTCCTAAAGAATTTCCAAGAAACCGGATATGATCCATACTGATCGACGTCAAAACACTCACCAGTGGTCGTTTGATCAGATTCGTTGCATCTGTTTCGCCACCCATACCAACTTCCAGTAAAGCAATATCGCATTGTTCCTCATAAAACCACAAAAATGCAGCTGCTGTCTCCACCTCAAACCTGGTTGGATGAGGCTTGCCCTGATTTGTCAGCTTATCACATGCTTCCTTTACTTTTGAAAAAAGCTGTGCCAATCGATTTTTTTCTATATTTACACCATTCATCTGGAACTCATCTTCATATGCAAATACATCTGGTGTGCAAAATCTGCCAACCTTGTATCCGGACTCTGTCAGAACCTGTGACAACATTGCTCCAACGGAACCTTTTCCGTTAGTTCCACCGATATGCACCAGCGGAATCTCATCCTGTACATTTCCAAGTTCTGCCATCAGATTCTGAATACTGGTCAGGCCAAGCTGACTGCCGTATTTTTTTGTTTCTTCCAGAAACTCCATTGCTTCTATATAATTCATACTTTTATTCCGCGCTCCTCTTTTTTTGTACCGTTCACACGTTTAGCTTATACAGAACTTTCCGGTGCGGTACATACATCATCTAATAAGATTTTCTCATTTCTTCTGAAAATCCGATAATAGTATCTATAATCCAAGACTATATACATGTTTTTCTTTCGAACATACACTAACTATTTATTAACTACTACCATAAGTTTTTTTCTGTCACAAGATATTCCATTGGCAGATCATTTTCTTCTACCGGAAGTTCTTCTGCCACCTGAAGTTCATATGCCACTCCCAGCTCAATGCAGCCTGTTTTCCTGTAAAGCGGACATTCGTAATCCGCTTTCGCTACTTGCTCATGAACGCAGCCGCTTTGCGACCTGCGTTCAAAAAATCGATCATAATAGCCTTTTCCATATCCCATGCGGTTTTTCTTTCGATCAAATGCTACGCCCGGAACCAGTACCAGCGCATCTGACCAGTCCACCGGATGATCTTCTCTCGGTTCCATCACATGAAACGTACCCTCTTCTAATTCTGAAAAATCACTGACTTCAAAATATTTCATAGTATCGCCAAATACTTTTGGAAACGCAATACGTTTGTTTTGTTTCCATCCTTCTTCTATCACAGGTCGGATATCTACCTCATTGCCAAGTGGTGCATAAGCCAGAATTTTTTCTGCATTTTGAAACAATTCACTGGAAATGATATTTTCACAGATCTGGTCTGATTTTTTCCTGACTTCCTCACTGCTCATTTCATTTCGAAGGGTTTTATATTTTTTTCTGATTTGTTGCTTTGCTGTCATTTTACCCTCTTTTTTTTGCATGGTAAATATAGTAAAATCTCATTTTTGTAAACCCAAAATATTCATTATACTCTGTATCCATCACAATATAGTTCTATTAGAAATTTTAATATTCTATTCACATAATGCTGCATTGTCTTATCATCACAGCTATACGTCTCATGCTTTGTTCCCGGCAGATACAAAAATTCACAACTCGTTCCTTCATACCTCTGAACATGCCTTGCGAATCTATAAATCTCGTTTCCGCACACATAATCATCCTGTTCTGCCTGAATCAGAAGCATCGGCGCCCGGTACAATTTCCACGCTATGCCTTTCAGGTACCAGCTCATTTCAGCAGAGGCAAAAAGCCAGCCATAGGAAGCTGCACAGACCTGCATATATTTGTGCATTTTTCTCAGATTATTAAAGCGGTTAAATCGTGGTCTGGATGTAGATGCACTCGTCTCAAAAGTTTCGCTCGCATCATACGGATGCTGCCCCGGCACATACTCCCCACCTTTTCCAAGTAAACACTGCACTCCTGACACAGATGCTGAAATCACCCATGGAATATTTGCCGTACGTGGACGGATCATCGGCGAATTTAATATTACCCGATAAAACCACTCCGGTTTCCATGCAGCCGCAATACCACCGATTGCACCGCCCATGGAATGTGCAAACAGATTTAAGTTCAAGTCCGGATGTTTCTTTCTGATATACTCGCAAACATGCAGAAAATCTCTGACATAACGTTTCCAGTTATCAATATGTACCAGAGAAGGATCCTTTGTCAGACGATAACTCAAACCGTGTCCGCAATGCTCCGGCAGATAGACATGAAATCCCGCCTGCAGAAAATAATAAGCCAGCTCATCGTATTTCGGTGCCGATTCCGTATATCCGTGGCAGATTACGATCACACCCTTTGGTTCTTCTGCCAGATAACGCATCACATGGATTTTTCCAATGCCATCGTAACTGCTGATATATCCACTTTTTCCATGCTTTTTCAGATAAGGCTCCACAGTCTCTTTCATCACCGTATCATATTCTTTTTCCCGAATTATCTCCATGACAACTTTCCTCTCCATAATGTCCTTTTATCACATTGAACGCTTTGTAAAGCGGACATTCGCAATCCGCTTTTGCTACTTGCTCATGAACGCAAAAAGCCGTATTACATATCGGACTTAGTTATAATCTTATTAATCCGTTTCTCATTATAAAACATCAGAATAATACCGCCTACACAGCAAAATACTGCTGCGCCAAAAGCCGCAATCCGATATCCTGTGCCATTTCCTGCTCCGATTGTAGAAACTGCCGTAAAAATCAGCATAGACAAACTCTGTCCCAGTTTAAATGCAAAAGTTCTGGCAGCATAAAACATTCCCTCACGATTACTTCCGGAAGTCATCGCATCACTCTGTGCAATATCTGCCACAACCGCCTGCGGTAAAATACCGAAAATTGCCATAGGAAGTGCTGCCACGATGGTCAGGATCACTCCCTGAACCATCTCAGGTATAAAGGAAATTTTTCCCATAAATCCGGTGTAAAAATAACAGATGCTGAATACTGCAAACGCAAACAAAATCATTTTCTTCTTGCCAAGCTTCGGTGTCAGCTTATTTACCGGAATATAAAACACCAGTGACAAAGCTGTCATACCGACAAAATACAATGTTGTCATTGTCTCTGGAAGTTTCAGCAGACTTGTTACAAAAAATGGTAATCCTGTCTGAAACATCGTCAAAGCGATCCAGTAAAAAATATCCGATCCTACAAATTTCCGAAATTCTCCGTTTTTAAATGTCTCAATCAGAGATTTAAATGCAGACTCCTTCGCTGGAACTGTATTCACATAATCTTTTTCCTTAATGCAAAATACCGGGATCAGCATACAGACAAATGCAACCGCCGCCATGATCGTAAATGTCACGCGGATTGCACCGATTCTGCCAAAAATCGGAATAAACATTCCCCAGATGGTCGGTGCCAGATAAGCTACCGCGGTTCCTGCGATAAATGTAAAGGAAATAACCGTTGAAATATTCAAGCGCTCCTGCTGCGTATGTCCAAGTTCCGGAATCAGCGCATTATATGGCGTACAATACGCTGTGATTGACAGATAATAAGCCAGAATCATAATTAATAAAAATACTGCATTAATTCGACTATTTTGATTCACTGGTGACCAAAACACAAGTACTGTAGAAAGTGCCAGCGGCAGAGAAGCCCATTTCAAAAACGGAATTCTTCGTCCATTTTTTGACGTACACCGATCTGATAATGATGCAATCATCGGATCCGTAAACGCATCAAAAATTCTTCCGAATGCTGTAATTCCTCCGATAATCGTAAAAATTCCAAATACAACCAGTCCCTGCGGGATAAACACCGTCTGTCCCTGACTGATTGCTGTGCTGTCCGGTTGGTAAAAATAAACCAGCCAGTTTGAAATAATACCGGATAGCATCGCCCATCCAAACTGTCCCGCTGCGAACTGCCATATTTTTCCTGTTGTAAGTTTCTTCATGATATGTTCCCCCATACGTATTCAGATTTACAAGCCGGTTGTAAAGCGGACATTCGCAATCCGCTTTTGCTACTAGCTCATGAACGCAGTCGCTTTGCGACCTGTCAGTGGGAACTTTTAACTTCCACTGACATAAGCATCCCCCTTACCAACCGCTTAGTGCTCTACGCACTTGAAGCGTGGAAATGCTTATTCTGCGTTCAACCACTATAATGCATAACCCTTATACAAACTATAGTATTACTTTTACCGTCCTGAAACAATATACAACTTCCCGAAAAGTGTTGCTTTTTACTGTAAAAAAATCAGGAACTCTTTTCCTGACAGGCAATTATCAGCCGCCGGGATAAGAGTTCCCGATTTCGTATCATAACCTAAATTTTATTAACTCTAACTCAATTTAGGCAACTATTAAAGTAAGGCGGACATTCGCAATCCGCTTTCGCTACTTGCTCATGAACGCAGTTACTTTGCGACCTGTCAGTGGGAGCTTCTAATTCCCACTGACATAAGCATCCCCCTTACCAACCGCTTAGTGCTCTACGCACTTGAAGCGGGGGGAATGCTTATTCTGCGTTCAAACTAGAACATTAAGATTCCACCGATAGATAAGAATAACGGTGCGAATACTAAAGACACGATTGTCATCAGTTTGATCAGGATGTTGATGGACGGACCTGATGTATCCTTGAACGGATCACCTACAGTATCACCAACAACGGCTGCTTTGTGCGGCTCGCTTCCTTTTCCACCATGATGTCCACCCTCAATGTATTTCTTAGCATTATCCCAGGCACCACCTGCGTTTGCCATGAAGATAGCCATCATAACACCAGTAGCAAGTGCGCCGGCAAGAAGTCCACCAAGAGCATCCGGTCCTAACAGGATACCAACAACGATCGGAACTACGATAGCGATGATACCCGGAAGAAGCATCTCTTTTAATGCTGCCTGTGTAGAAATACCTACGCAGGATTTGTAATCTGGTCTGCTTGTTCCTTCCAGGATTCCTTTGTCAGCTTTGAACTGACGACGAACTTCCTCGATCATCTTGTAAGCTGCTTTGGAAACTGCTTCCATTGTGATAGCGGAGAACAGGAACGGAAGCATTGCACCGATTAACAGGCCGATGATAACGGTCGGAACCAATAAGTCAATCTTGTTTAAGTTTACAGCCTCTGCATAAGATACAAACAGAGATAAAGCTGTCAGAGCTGCGGAACCGATAGCGAAACCTTTTCCGATAGCTGCTGTTGTGTTACCTACAGAGTCAAGAGAGTCTGTGATCTCACGAACGCTCTCATCCAGTCCGGACATCTCTGCGATACCACCTGCGTTATCTGCGATCGGACCATAAGCATCAACGGCAACTGTACTACCTGTTGTAGCAAGCATACCTACTGCTGCAAGAGCGATACCGTAGATACCAGCGAACTGATATGCTGCGAAGATACCTACTGCGATCAGGATGATCGGAATTGTGCAGGAATGCATACCTACTGCAAGACCACTGATGATGTTTGTAGCAGCACCTGTCTCAGACTGCTCAGCAATTTTCTGAACATGTTTGTAGTTATCAGATGTATAATGCTCTGTAACTGTACCGATCAGTACACCAACGATCAGACCCGCGATGATAGCTCCACATGGAAGGAAAGATCCAAGCAACGGTTTGGAAAGGATTACTGCAACAACTACAGTGATCACATTTGCAATATTTTCACCAAATTTCAGTGCTTTATGTGGATCAGAACCGTCTTTACCACGTACTAAGAATACGCTGATGATGGATGCGATGATACCAACTGCTGCGATCAGAAGCGGATACAGTGCACCAACGATCGGGTTAGCTGCGGATTTGTAAGCCAACAGACCAAGTGTGATCGCAGATACGATAGAACCAACATAAGACTCAAAAAGGTCAGCTCCCATACCGGCAACATCACCTACGTTATCACCTACGTTATCAGCGATAACAGCCGGGTTACGAGGATCATCCTCCGGAATACCAGCTTCAACTTTACCTACCAGATCAGCTCCTACGTCAGCAGCTTTTGTATAGATACCACCACCTACACGTGCGAATAAAGCTACGGAAGAAGCACCAAGACTGAATCCGAACAGAATAGAATCATTTTTTGTAACAAGGTAAATGATGCTGACACCAAACAGTCCAAGACCTACTACGCAAAGTCCCATAACTGCGCCACCGCGGAATGCGATCGGCAGTGCTGCGGACATACCTTTTTCTTTTGCTGCGTTAGCAGTTCTTACGTTTGCTCTTGTAGCAACATTCATACCACAGTAACCTGCGATAATTGAAAAGAATGCTCCGATAATGAAGCAGATAGCTGTTGTCCAGCTGATTGCGAATCCAACTGCGACAAATACAACTACGATAAAAATAACGAGGATTTTGTACTCAGACATCAGGAATGCCTGTGCACCCTCATGGATTGCTGCTGCAATTTCTTTCATACGGTCTGTACCTTCAGACTGTTTTTTTACATTGGCAGCTAATCCAGCGGCAACCAATAATGCGATGATGCCGATGATTGGAATAATAAAAGCCCAAGTCATGATGTATTAACTCTCCCTTCAATTGTTCAAAGTATGCATCTTCATTTTCCATACTTCATTTTGAATTAACAACCTCTGCATAATTCATAAACTGCCCCATTTTCCACATAATAATTCCGAAAATGATGGCACACCTATAAACGCCTGCAAAATTGTCTAGGCACTATACTAGCATACCAAAAATAAATTTGTCAACGATTGTTATCTTTTTATCAGTGTAAATGTGCAAATTCAACTATTTCTTTTTCATTTTTTTCTTCGTTTTGTTCAATATTCCGATGCGTTTTTCCATGTTTTTCAATTTTTCTCTTACATTTACACGTTTTTATATGATAACCCTTTTTTGTTAACCAGAAAAAAATTGGTATTTCAGTGCCGTACATGATACAATATGCAAAGACTTTTGTCCCTGATCTTTGGGATAAAAATAAAAAATGATCATTTACTCAGAGGAGACTATTTATGAATCAGAACATTGGAACAGAACTCATTCAGTTTATTAAAGAAAGCCCTTCTGCCTTTCATGCAGTAGCGACTATGAAAAAAGAATTTCTTAACCATGGATTTACGCAATTACAGGAAAACGAAAGATGGAATCTCAGCACCGGTGGCAGCTACTTTGTTACCCGTAATGATTCCTCCATCATTGCTTTCTCTATTCCGGAAAACGGCTTTGACGGCATGCGCATCATGGCAAGCCACAGCGACTCTCCTTCCTTTAAAATCAAGGAAAATCCAGAGATGGAAGTAGAAAAACAATATATTAAACTCAACGTGGAACGCTACGGCGGCATGATCTTCGCACCATGGTTTGACCGCCCACTCTCCGTAGCAGGACGTGTAATTGTAAAAAATCCGACCACCGGTAAATTGGAAACCAGACTGGTAAATGTAGACCGTGATCTTGTAATGATTCCAAATCTTGCCATCCATATGAACCGTGAAGTAAACAGCGGTTACAAGTACAATGCACAAAAAGATATGCTCCCGCTCTATGGCATGAGTACCGCAAAAGGCACCTTTATGCAGACTATCGCAGAAGCTGCTGGTGTATCCAAAGCAGATATTCTTGGACATGATCTGTTCTTATACAACAGAGAACACGCCAGCATCTGGGGGGCTTCTGAAGAATTTGTTTCCGCTCCACAGCTTGACGACTTACAATGTGCATTTTCGTCCATGAAAGGATTCTTGTCCGCAGGAAAAAACAATTATCTGGCTCTACATTGTGTATTTGATAACGAAGAAGTCGGAAGCGGCACAAAACAGGGCGCTGCCTCCACATTTTTACGTGATACACTGCAACGAATCCATGAAGTACTCGGCTACGACCGTGAAGACTACCGCATTCATCTGGCAAACAGTTTAATGCTCTCCGCCGACAATGCACATGCAGTTCATCCAAATCACACCGATATGGCAGATCCGACAAACCGCCCATACCTGAATGGCGGTATTGTAATCAAATTCAATGCAAACCAGAAGTATTGTACCGATGCAGTATCCGCAGCAATGTTTCGCGATATCTGCAAACAGGCAGATGTACCGGTGCAGACCTTCACAAACCGTTCCGATATTGCAGGAGGTTCCACACTTGGAAATATTTCCAATACACAGGTAGCATTAAATACCGTGGATATCGGATTGCCGCAGCTGGCCATGCACTCACCGTATGAGACAGCCGGCGTGAAAGATACCGAATATCTTGTACGCGCGGCTCGTGCATTTTTCTCATAATTCTTGTTTAGGGAATCTTAGAACAGGATGTGACAAAAACTCCAATGCAGGCACGACGGATTTCCTATCTTCGCTGCGCCGCCTATCTCCGACCGCTTCCGCGAACTCACCAACAGCAAAAACAGCTGTTGGCTCAGACACACTCCCGCGGTCGAGCTATGCTCGCTCCGATAACGGAAATTCGTCTACCGCCTTGCCTTGGAGTTTATGCTCACATCCTGTTCTATTTACGCCGTGGCAGCGCGTGACACGCATGCATATAATTCCTTGAAAGAATAAATGCCGTGTTGCATGCGCAGATTAACATATCGAAAGATGACTTGCATGTAAGCGCTTGGCTATGGACG
>QWCK01002643.1_pt1 | contig 21830 bp, 14 predicted proteins | sample 1972571 | NCBI WGS metagenome assembly QWCK01 (sample SAMN09866710, study PRJNA288562) | Human gut metagenome isolate term2_stool, whole genome shotgun sequencing... | isolation source: gut | host: Homo sapiens | place: USA: California | reverse complement strand
TGATTTTAGAAAGATAATTCTGTTCTTCCGATCAGGTCGGTCTGAAGTTCCGGACTTAACTCGGTAAAGAATGCGGAGTAGCCGGCTACACGAACCATCAGGTCTTTATATTTCTTCGGATCTTTCTGAGCTTTCTGAAGAATCTTTTTATTTGTAACGTTGAACTGTGACTGCATGCCGCCTTTATGGAAGTAACCCTGCATCAGGTTCATAAAGTTGGAAAGTCCTGTTTCACCGCTTAAAGTATCCGGTGTAAATTTCCAGTTCAGGATAACGCCGTTTGCGATACGGGCCTGATCCAGTTTTGCAAGTGAGTTTGCAACAGCCAGAGGACCTCTTACGTCGTGAGATACTCCACCCGGATGATCCGGTCCAAGGCAGTCAGATACAGGTTCGCCTGCTACTCGACCGTCCGGAGTTGCCATACAACCCATTCCACAAGGAACGTTAATGGATACGGAGTAAACACCTGGTCTGAATTCGCCGCCGCGGGCATTTGGCCTGTGCTCCAAGAAGGAACAATAAGTATTCATAACATACTGAGCAAGTTCATCTGCATAGTCATCATCATTTCCATAATGATGTACTGCGTCAGAATTGATGTAAGCACGAAGTGCTTCGTGACCTTCCCAGTTGTCAGCCATAGCCTGTGCCAGTTCTGCACCTGTGATCTTTTTCTCTTCAAATACGAGCTGTTTGATCGTTGCAAGAGAATCTGCTACCGTACCAAGACCTACACACTGCGGGCCGGTCCAGTTGTAACGTGCACCACCGCAACTGATATCCTGACCGCTTTCGATACAGTCATGTACTAACAGGGACAGATATGGTAACGGTTTATTTTTCTGATGTACATAGTCCATGGTTGTGATGCAGGCTACCATATGGTCGATCCAGTATTTTAACTGAACTTCAAAGGCTTTCTTTACATCATCAAATGTTTCAAATGTTTCCAGTGTACCGCAGTCCGGTCCCATCTGCTCTCCGGTCTCCGGATCACGTCCGCCGTTTAATGCGAAGCTGAAGCATTTTGCAGTATTGAAGTAATCTGCATCATGCCATCCATAAGAATAACCCGGGACTTCTGGTTCTACGCAGCCGATGCCGACCCAGTCTCTTGCTTCTTCAATCGGCACACCATAATTTAACATGGACTCGATAACTTTGTCATCATTGTAAATCTTCGGCTCACCGGTACCGATACGGATTACGTTAAATACTTTGGTCCAGAACTCTTTCGGGTTCTTGTCAGACAGTCTGACACCCATCCAAGGGTTGGTAATACGTGTATGTGCGTGTGCATCCAGTACCATATAGGAAATATCATTTACAATATCCTCGCCGTCCGGTCCTACACCACCGACATTTAAAGCGGTTCCGCCCCAGCCGATACCGGAAGCAATCTGTGTCTCACCGAAACCTCTGATCTTTCTTAAGTGGTCCATCTTGATGAAGGAGCACTCGATCAGTTCCTGACAAAGTTCTCTAGGAATACTTCCTTCTGCGTAATACGGAGCCATAATGCGGTCAAGACGGCCGTAAGTTACGGAATGTCCGTTGGACTCGATGAGGATTAAGTTTGTTGCGCCGTACCATAACTGCATTGCTTCCCAAAAATCTCTTGCCGGATTTTCTGACACCCATTCACAGTTAGATGCGATTTTTTCCAGTTCTGCTTTTCTGGTAGGATCTGTGCATGCTGCGGCCTGCTCTTTTGCCAGTGCACCGTATCGCTTGAAGTATGTCATAGCTGCTTCCAGAGAGATTAACTGAGCTTCCCAGAAAATTCTGCGTTTGATGTTCAGAGGATCTGCGCCTGCTTCGATTGCTGCAAGTTTTGCCTCTACTTTTTTCTTTAAGCCACCGTAGCCTACGGATAATAAAGTATAGTAGTCTACGCTGATATGTCCGATTCCGTTGTAGGAATACAGGTCGTTTGCATACATGCCGTTACCCATCAGGGTACTTCCTTTGGCATCTTCCGGATCTAATGCGTGACGGATCAGATCTTCGTTGGATACGCCGTCCCATTTCGGATAGATCTCGCGGATGACTTCGCGGACTTCTTCGGTTACCACATAGGCATCATTTGCTCTCTGTGAAAAATCAGGAATCGAAGTATCGTCCATTTCCTGTCTCAGCCAGCGGATGGAAAAATCGGGATATAACGGAGCGTGCCATGCAGGAGCTGCGATTTCCCCAACAATCAACTCATCTTCTTCGATACGGATATCTACTTTGGATACGATATCGCGAAATGCTTTGGCAACTTTAATAATCTGTGGATCAGCTTTGTATTTTTCGTATGCTTCTGTTAAAATAACGGCTCTCTGTGTATCAACCATACTGGTGGCATTTTTTGTTTTTTCCAGCATTTTGTTTACACGCGGAAACGGTGAAATATTTTCATCCAGTCCGGATACGCCAACGCCCCATACTTTGTCGTAAGGCTCAATTGCTTCTGGTCTGTTTGCCTTTGTAATACCTTCTGCGATCATAATTTTCTTCTCCTTTTTTGATTTTTCGTACATATATTGCGTAAATAATTTTTATTTCGTTATTTCTTTCAATTTTAAAATACGGATAATTTACTGGTCTTATGATTTTATAGTTATTTGTCCTTTGCCTTCAGATTAATGAATGCGAATACAACTGCGAATACTAATACAATGATCATGGCTGCAATCATTCCCCACTGATTAGCTGTAAATCTTGGATTAGATGCATTTAATGCTGTACCGATCGGTGTAACGATATATGGGCAAACGGACATTCCGGCATTTTGTAAGCATGTTGCGATGGAAACTGCCATTGCAGAAGATGTAACTGCTACGGAGTTGCCGGCACCTGTCATAATACAAGGCATGCAGATTGAGAATGCGAGACCACAGATAAATGCACCAATATAGGAAACTACAAGGCTTGGAGCAAGTGTCATGATCAGGTAGGAAATTGCCAGTAATACACAACCTACGGTAAGTGTCAGTTTTTTGCACGCTTTTGCGATCTTACCGAAAATGAATCCCATAATCAATCCGCCTAATGCGAATAATGCCAGGGAGTAGCCTGCTGCTGCGGAACTTCCAAGGTTTGCTTCTGTAATAATGGAAGATGCGAAGTTGGAGTAAGACTGTCCTGCAATCATGAAGATGAAGAAGGAGATACACCATACCCACATCATACCGGTTGGCTGGAATTTGATCTTTTCACCGGTGTTGGTAACTTTTTCCGGTTTCTTATATGGCAGGCAAACGATAGCTGCTACTAAAGAAACGATAGCCATTAAATGAACTAAGAATGCGATGTTCCAGTGAATCGTTCCGAGGTTTCCGGCTACGATTGAGAAAATGATAGCGCCAAGCATCTGGAAAGCTGTCTGATTTCCCATGATCTTGCTTCGTTCGTCAGGATCTTCAAAGTTCTCTACAACCAGTGCGGAACAAAGTGACTGAACAAGACCGATACCGATACCGAAGATAACTCGCATGCCAAGGATGGCTGTAAGACTATCCATGAAGTAAGGAATTACTCCACCAATGAGCCAGAGTAAAACACCAACGATCATCAATACCTTGGAAGGTATAAATCTCATCAGGATACCGGAGAGGATTGTCATAGGGATAACGATCAGACACGGTACAGAGATCATATATGTAATAACCAGTGTCTGATTTGCCTCCGGAAATGCTGCAATAATGTTTGCCAGGTTACTGGATACGGCGATAACCCCCATCATTAATATTGCGCATAAATAAATACCTACTTTAACCTTACCTTTGTTAACTGTTTTTTCCATAATTTCTTCTCCTTTCTGAAAAACCATTGACCAGTTAATATCCAAAAGTCTTTTTACGCTTGCAAGGTCATTATATTTTCTTTTCCCATTTTTGTATTCGTTGCTTTTGTTCAATCTGATTTTTTATTTTGACATCTTTGCACATTCCGTTACAGAGTATCAATTTCATCTTCGGTCAGAATCAGCTTCATGGCCTAGCCGGGAAAATCTTTTTGCAGTTCCAGCTCAGGTTCTGTAAAGACAAATGCGGTTTTGTAAGGAACCGGGCGGGTTGGATAGATACCGAGACCGTCTGTAAAATAAAGTAAGCCTTCCAGTCGGTGAAGCTGTCCCTGTTCCTGTAATTGGGCAATATATGCAAAGACCGGACGAAAATCAGTACCGCCGTAGCCATAGACCGTCAGGTCATTGAGATAGGACTGTAGCTGCAAAACAGATTCGATAACTGTTATCTGTTGGATTTGAGCATCACATTGTATGAGGTAAATCTTCCTTTTATGATGAAAGGTTTCCTGTGACTTTAAAATAGAAAAAGTACTGCGCAGAAAATCCCGGTAATCTACCCGGCCGCGGCCGGTGACCTGCAGCTGCCAGTTCAGAGAACCTGCATGAACGCCTTTATTGGTAGATTCTGTTTCCAAATCTATTTTAATAATGTCAGCAATCTTCTTCCATTCATCGGTCAGTTCTACTTTGGGGATAACCCTCAGTTCATTCGGATCTGTCACATCGAGATCTTCAAAGATTTTGGCATTGATGGATTCTTTTTCAAGATCTTTGGTTTCTCTGTCTGTTGTCTGTTGATACCAGAAACTGTGATCGTCTCCATAAAAAAGCTGTTCTGTCAGTGGTAAGTCAATATCTGATTTCTGAGCTGCGCTATTTTCTGTAAAAACTTCTTCTATAAAGAAGTGATAGATTTTTTCTGCGGATAAAAGGTTCAGTTTTCCGGCCAGCAGAGAAAGAAATTTAAACTGTCCGCTTTCTTCCGGAATCTTCATATCCGGCAGATGTAATTCCTGAAGAATATTTTCGACAGCGATATCACAGCTTAAGTTCCAGAGTTTCCGGTCAATATCAGGTCTGACGTCAAAATGTCGAAAGATACAGTGCAGCAGCGTATGAAGATATATGCGATTCAGACGATTTCTATCATATTGGAAGGAATGGATGGCATAAGATGTCTCATACCAGAGAAATTGTCCATCTGTTCCAATTCCGGAGATCTGTTCATTTTCACTGGGTGGCAGTGCGTAGATCGCCCGGCTCAGATAGCGCAGATTCAGCAGCAGACGTCGTTTGACATATTCCATAATATCTCCTGCAATTTGCTGTTTCTGGATGGTATTGTCATTGTCTGTCATGGAAGCGCCTCCTGTTTTGTGGTTTTTTGGGGGATCTGTCCTGATGGGGTTATTGTCAGTGTATGAGAAAAAACGAGGATATCCAACGTTATCTGCGACGATTTTTGAGTTTGTTTTTTGTGATTTGGGCAATTTGTGAAAGTTATAAATTGCTATTTGTTCTGTTTTTACGAAGAATTTGCATTTCTACATTTTGGGATGTATGTATTTGTTCGATTCGCACAATTCAAATTCAAAATTATGTGTTATAATGAAGACGCTTAGAATACAAAAGTGGGGTAATTGGTGGTATTTTAATAAGGAGGGGAAATTATGAAACTGAGTATGGCTCTGATCGCAAGTGAACTGTCGGGCATTATTAACTTTTCACATTTTCAGGAGCAAAACAGTGCAAAAGTAACAGGGCTGAAAATCCTAAGCAAATCCGATACGGAACTGGATCCGGATTTCGTATATTTCTGCCAGACCATGACATTACGTCATCTTGCAGAACAGGGCGTTGTATTAAATGGTCGGTGTTTTATCATTCATGGCAACGAATATGAGGATATTGAAAATTTGCTGGAAAACAGTGAATATATTTTTATTACGGAACAAACATCGTTATTTAGTTTTATCAATCGTCTGGAATCAATTTTTCTTTCTTATCAGGAATGGGAACGACAGATGATTTCTTTATGTGCTTCCAGCGCATCTCCGCAGAAGGTCATTGATCTGGCTTATGAAAAGATTAAAATTCCAATGTGCATGCTGGATATTAATCACAGAGTCCTTGCTATCAACAAGCAGGTAAAGACAGATGATATCTTATATAATTCCATGCTCAGCGGATACGGTTATCCCTGTGTTGATATTATCAGTACTAGTAATCCGACACTTCCGGAATTAGACAAGTGTCTGGTAAAGGAAGTAATCAACAATGTCAGTCACCACAGATTACGGGTGTCCACGATCCGGGTAAAAGGAAGATCGTTTGGTTATGTTGGACTGCACAAACAGGATGCACATCCTTTTGCGGAATATACGCTGGAACTGTATGATATGATGATTGATTTTCTGGATCAACTGGCAGCAAATATGTCATCAAAGGATATGACGATGCGCAGCAGCCTGTTTGAGCAGTTTATGATCGATATCATTCAGAATGGACGGATGGAAGAAGAAATTCTGTACCGTTCCCTGGATTATTTTAAATATAAACAGTGTGATGCTTACAAATTGTATGTGTGTACCTTTACCACACAGGTGTTACGGCCGGAGTCGGAATATCCGGAATTTATGAATACGGTGGAAAAATCCCTTCCGAACATGAAATGCTTCCATTTGAACAGTTATATTGGGATTCTTTCCAGAAAAGAGACGGAAAATGACCGGGCATATCTGAAAAATACATTGAAAAAGTATGGATTAAAATGTGCGGTCAGCAATCATTTTGATAATATCGGTGATGTTGGCAAAGTATGGGGGCAGATGATGTACGTGATGGAGAACTGGAAGGATGACCGCCGGGAAGTTTCCTATGATGAATACCTGATGCCACAGTGTATTTCGGTACTGAAAGATAAGTTTCCGTTTGAAACATTGTATCATCCGGCGTTTCATGTGCTGTATCAGTACGATCAGGAAAACAGGACGGAGTATCTGATGACTCTTGCAAGTTATCTGCAGAACAAATGCAGTGTTTCCTCTACTGCTGCTGCTTTGTATATCCACAGAAATTCACTTCAGTACAGAATCAAGAAGATTGAAGAAATTCTGGATTTTAAAATTGCTACCTCGGAGGAACGGAAAAAAATGCTGTTTTCTTCCTTCTTTGTGACGATAAAGCAAGATGCAGAGGCTTGTTTGTGATTCTGTGAAAAAGGAGAGACATCATGTATATAAAAATGGAATATATTCAAAAGGAATTGGGAAGCAAGATTGAACAGAGTCATATCATCAATGAATCGTTGCTGTTATCTTTTAAGTTATATGAAAGTTCGATTCAGAAATTTGATGAAAATATTTTGTATTTGTGTATGCCAACAGATTTTTCGGATGCGGTAAAGAATGCGATCAAGAACAAGTCGTTCAATTTTATGATTTTCAGCAAAGAAGATTGTGAACTGGGCTATTTGGAACATTCTAATTATTTGTTCCTGCGAGCAGATTTATTCGATATTTTTTCTTATGTAAATGATCTTGGTGACATTTTTCACCGTTATAATAACTGGGAGCAGAAACTGATTCACCTCATGGGCGCCGGAGGAAGTTATCAGGAGGCGATTGATATTGCCAATGAATTAATTTCAGCACCAATGGCATTGATGGATATCAATCATCAGATCCTGGCAGTGACAAAGGGCTGTGAAAAGCAGGACACTCTTCTGTTCAGCTTAAGCCATGGATATGGCTATCATTTTTTGAATATTATCAATCGCAGCAATCCAACATTGGAGGAAGTCAATGAAAAAGGTGTATGTGAGGTTATTAGTAACATAAGTGGAAAGAGACTTCGGGTGTATAAGGTGAAGAAAGATACTTATGCTTCTTATTTTATTGGTTTTCACAAAACAGATAAGAAAAAATTTCATCCGGCAGATATCTGCCTGTTTGATTTTTTTGTATCTTATCTGGAACAATTTGTGTTGGTATCGGAAAAAAATCAGTCGAACAGGGACAGTGATTTTGCTGTATTTATGGAAGAACTGATTCTGAATCCGGAACGTTCGGTGGATTTTTTAAAGGAACAGATGGAGAACTTTCATCTTGATCCGCAGCAGACCTGGCAGATTCTGTGTATCAAGTTTACGAATTTTCTGCAGTTTCGGACAACGTATCATTACGAGATCATGAACCAGATCCGTCAGATCATTACCGGGTGTCACTGTGCACTGATCAATTCTAATATTGCAGTACTGGTGGATGGTTCGACAGATTTGTCCGTCTGCTTAAGTATGCTGCAGTATCTGCTGATCACCAATGATGCGGTGTGTGCATGCAGTTCGACATATATGAATCTGGATCAGACACGTCAGGTTTGGAACCAGTTACAGTTTATTCTGGATAAAGAGCGGCCGGAAAATGGTTCCAATGTATTGTTTTACAAGGACTATTATCAGGAACATTGTTTGTCTATTTTGCGTGAAGAGTTCCCGGAACAGACCTTATATCATTCGGCGTTATACAAGATTCAGGAGTTTGACATTCAGAACCATACGGACTATCTGCCAACGTTGATCTGCTATCTACAGAATAATTGCAGCATGAATACGACTGCGGATATGCTGGAGATTCATCGTAATTCCCTGCTGTATCGTATCCGGAAAATCGAGGAGCTGTTAGGGTTTGAAATCGCCGATTCGGAAGAACGGATTCCGATGCTCTTCTCTTCGTTCCTGATCCAGAATCAGCAGAAAGAATAAAAAGAAAAAAGCAGGTTTAAAAATTTCATAAGAACTATTTCAAAAACGCACAAACAGAGTTTTCGGTTTGTGCGTTTTTTCAGATGAATTCTGTCTTCTCAGATGTTATGTTTTAGAAAACAAATGAAACAGGAGGAGATAGTAAAATGAAAAAGTTAAATCGCTGGGTGTATGCGGTCATCGGCGTGATTGTATTGCTGCTGGCCGGGCTTGTTTATGCCTGGTCTGTGATGTCGAAATCAATTGCTGCTTCCAGACCGGATTGGAGTGCAGCGCAGTTATCCATGACGTTTACGCTGGTTATGGCGTTTTTCTGTGTCGGCTGCCTGATCGCCGGAATGCTGGCAAAAAAGGCAAGTCCGAAAATTTATGTTATGATAGCGGCTGTTTTGTTTCTGGCGGGTTTTATGGTTGCTTCTACAACAGGAGCCTCCATCGTAATGCTTTATCTGGGATTTGGTGTGTTATGCGGACTGGGCGCCGGATTTGCCTATAACGCGGTTATGAGTACAATGTCTGCCTGGTTTCCGGATAAACAGGGATTGATATCGGGTATTCTGCTGATGGGATTCGGTCTGAGTGCATTTATTGTAGGAAAGATTTTTGCAGCGGTGACACCTTCTGACGGTGGTGATGAATGGAAAGCAACATTTCGTGTTCTGGCAATCGTGATCTTTGTTGTAATGATGATCTGCAGTTTCTTTTTTGTAAGACCGGATGCGGATTTTCAGCCACCGCAATCGACGAAAAAGAAAAATACCAGAGAGCCGGCATTGGATATCAATTCCGGTCAGATGGTAAAACAGCCTTCCTTCTGGCTGTACTATATCTGGGCAATTGTTGTAAGTGCAGCAGGTCTGGTGCTGGTTTCTCAGGCAAGCGGTATTGCTGTAGAGGTCGGCGGAACAAGTGTATCGGACGGAACCATTGCAACCGTTGTTGGTCTGATTTCTATCTTAAACGGAATCGGACGAGTGATCTTTGGTGGATTATTTGATAAAAAGGGTTATAAACCGACGATGATCCTGGATATGATTATTTTCATTATTGCAGGCCTGATCCTGATCCTTGCACTGTCAACAGGACAGTTTAGCTTTATTATTCTTGGGTTCTGTGTGGGTGGTTTTGCATACGGAGGTGTAACACCGACAAACTCTGCGATCATCAGTGATTTCTTCGGAAGAACTTATTATCCGATGAACTTTTCACTGATCAATACAAACCTGCTGATCGCATCTTTTGCCTCTACCATCGCAGGAAAACTGTACGATTCCAGTCAGTCTTATTTCAGCACAGTTATCATGATGATCGGTGTAACAGTAGTTGGTTTTGTCGTATTCTTAGGAATCCGCAGACCGAAGGCAAAAGGTATCAAAGGCTGAAAATGACGGTTTTCAGTTATATATTAAAAAATAAAAAAGGAGTTGTTGTAGTATGGCAATTTTTAATCAAACATGTCCGGTCTGGATGGAAGAAGGCGCTGCCGGAAAGATTGGAGAAAAAGCATTGGAATATCATGCAAAGAAAGCGTTCTGTATCTGTGATAAAGGCATCAGTGTCTGTGGAATTGCATCTGTGATCGTAAATAATCTCAAAGATGCGGGACTGGAAGTGTATCTTTATGATGAGGTACTTCCGGATGCACCGGATACAATGATCAATCAGATTGGGAAGATCGCCCGTGAGTATGAGGCAGATCTTGTTGTCGGAATCGGCGGAGGAAGCAGTCTGGATGCTGCCAAAGCGGTAACAATTCTGCTGGATAATCCGGGTGAGATCAAAGATTACTATATGTCTGCCGGGGTGGTGTTTAAACAGGAAATCCCACTCTTCTGTATTCCGACTGCGGCCGGAACCGGAAGTGAAGCGACCAGCATCTGTGTCGTTCATGATATGAGTACGGATATCAAAGAAACCGTTATCAAAGGTGCAACACTGGCCATTGTTGATCCGGATCTGATGGTTGGACTTCCGCCGTATATTACGGCAATTACGGCATTTGATGCTATGGCACATGCGTTGGAGGCATATACCTCCCAGGGACATAATCCACATTCTGATGTGCTGGCGCTGTGTGCGATTCGTCTGATCACAGAAAATATCGAACTTGCTTATGAGAATGGTACCAATATGAGTGCCCGGGCTGCGCTGGCACAGGCAAGCACCTTTGCAGGAATGGCTTTTAATGATTCCATGGTGCATGTAGGTCATGCCATGGCACATGAGCTGGGATTACGCTTCCATATGCCACATGGACTTGCATGTGCACTGACATTGCCGACACTGTTAAGATATTTTGGAAATGTCATTCCGGATCGGTTATTTGATATTGTAGAAGCAATGGGAATTGAAGCTCCTGCTGCTGCAACGGCTGATGAGGCTGCTGCCATGGCGGAGATATACATCAAAATGATGATGAAGAAGTTAAAGATCGCGTCCCTGAAAGAACAGGGTTACACGCTGGAAGAAATCGTAGACTGTGCAGCAGATGCTTATAATAAAGCACCGTTTATGATGTTTGCACCAAGTGAGACAGGAATTCCGGAACTGGCCGGATTTCTGAAAGATATGTATGAGCGATATGTATAACGGACAGATATAAAAATATACATAACTGAGAGATGTAAGAAAATATCAGTGATTTGTGAGATTCGCCAAATCTCATCCCCCCTTTATCCTATAATCCTATAACGCAAAAAGACCATCTGCGCCAAGTGATGGTCTTTTTGTCCGCTTTACTGTTTTAATTTGGGTGTGTTTATCCGAATAAAACCGGCAGGGAACGGATCTGTGCATCTTCAATGGTGCTCATGATTTCATTGCCATGAGAAGCCAGAAAATGGTTATTTAAGCCGGTCAGATGCTGTGTCTGAAGTTCCATCAGGATACGCTCACAAATGTGTTCTATGAGGCTTTCAATGAGTTCTGACTGTACAGAAAAGCTCAGATTTGTCAGTGTTGACAGATCTGCACTCAGATCAGAGAGTTTTTCCATGGTTCCAACGCTGTGGTGTGCCCATTTGTAAAAGGGGACGTATTTTCGGTTTAGCAGATGGATCATGGAGCAAGCTGCCTGAATAAATTCTGACAGACAGATAAAGGCTGCAACATTCTCTCCACGTTTTATGCAGCGTTGGAAATTATACTGTCCGCTTTGTGCCATCTGCACAGCTCTCGCGGCAATCTTCTTTTTTCGGATATCTTCCGGATAGTATGCAAGAATGGTACGCCGAATCTGCTCAAAGGAAGAATTGGTTTCCCAGAACAATTTTCCATTGGAGACACAGGCGTAGGCATGTTCCGGTGCACGCAGCCAGTCAATCAGTGTCTGCGGCGCACCTTTAATTCCGATAAAGTGATAGTAAAAGGTTTCGGTTTCTAATATACCGTCTCTGTCCTGCGCTTCTGCCCCGTTCCTGCGGGGCGGATAACCGGCAAATTCACGGGAAAGGCTGTGGTAGAGATTCTCCAGTGGTTTGCGATAAGCATTATAAAGTTCCTTTGGCAGCCACATGGCAAAAGATGGTCCCCAGTCGTGATCCTGGGAATAGGTATCATCAAAACCAAGACATTCGGAACCCTGCCCCACCAGTCCAACCGTCATTTTCGGGAGCAGTTCCGGAAACTGAGTTTTCAGTGCGGGATATCCCATTTCCTGAAAGAATTTTTCACATAATTCCAGACATTTCATGCTGACTGCCTCCTTTTGCGGTTGGATTTTCCACAGCATGTGTGTGGTAAAAGCGTTCGGATAACTGTGTCAGGATTTCTGCTTCTCTGGAAAAACCGAGAGATATTATGGTTTTGGCACAGATTTCGCAGATATAGGCATAATAACTGTCCGGCAGATCGGTGTATTTTGTCAGAAGTGCCATTGTTTTATCAAGCAATGAATGAAGAGCTAACTGTTTTTGTGATTCAGGCAAAGGTATTTTATAAACCAGAACCAGCAGATTGATGTAGGTGGTGGCAAGTTCAGCTTCTGATTTCGGATCAGTCTGCAAAATTTCGACAGCCTGCTCAAATTCTTCTTTTGCCTTTTCGAGATAATTGGTATCCAGAAATAACAAAGCCATATTGTTGTGCAGGCTTGCCATACGGTAATCAAAAGGCTCCATTTGCTGCAGGTAATTCTGTTTGGTTTTGACAAAATAGTCATAGGATTGCTGTGTTTTCCCGAAGGCACGGTATGCGGTGGCGATATTGAGCCAGGTTGTTCCGGCTGCCTCAGTGTTTTCCAGCTCATGTCCGGTGATGATCTGCTCTGCACGCTGCATGACGTGCAGTCCCTTTTCCGGATTACCGGTTTTTCGGTAAAAACCGATCAGTTCATTTAAGATGGTCAGTTCTTCCTGCCAGCAGCTGGCATTTTGTGCCTGTTTCAGCCAGTATTCCATGCAGGCTCCCGCCCGGGGCATATCGTGGCTGTTATAATATTTCTGTACTTCCTGAAACATATTGTCTGTAAATAAATTTTCCATAGTGTATTCCTTTTTATAAAAATATTTATAAAAACAAATCGGCCCTGTGAACTTCTAGGTTTCGCAAAGCCAATCTGTTATAAGCATTATTTGGTTCGATATTACAGAATCAGACCAAGTTTTCTTGCCTCAAAGGTCAGTTCATCACGGAAATCAGGATGTGCGATCTGGATCAGTGCTTTTGCACGTTCCGGAATCGTACGGCCTTTCATGTATGCAACACCGTATTCTGTGATAATTGTATCTGCAAGGTTTCGGCTGATGGTAACGACTGCACCCGGTGTCAGCTGCGGTTTGATCTTGGTCATGGTACCTTTTTTTGCTGTGGAGGAGATAGCGATAATGCCGCGTCCGCCTTTGGAATGTAATGCGCCGTATGCAAAATCGGTTGCACCACCGGTTCCGCTGTACATTCTGGAACCGATACTTTCAGAGCAGATCTGACCGGTCAGGTCAATCTCCAGAGCGGTATTGATGGATACCATATTGTCATTCTGTGCGATCACGAACGGATCATTGGTAATCTGTCCTGGAGCTATCATATAAGCCGGGTTGGTGTTCATATCTTCATAGAGCGCATCGTCACCGATGACAAAAGCACCGATGTGGCGACCTTTGTAAATGGTTTTACGTTCACCGGTAATTACACCTTTGCGAACGAGATTACCGATTCCCGGTGTGAATAATTCTGTGTGCAGACCAAGGTCTTTTTTGCTTTCCAGAGCCAGAGCTACCATATCTGCGGTGCCGCCAAGGCCGACCTGAATGGTATCGCCATCGTGAATAAATTCTGCGGCTGTCTGGCCGATGATTTTATCATTATCTGTCGGAACAGGGGAAGGAACGGTCCACAGATCATCTTCTGCCTCTATGAGAGCATCAATCTGGGAAATGTGGATTTTTCCTTCTTCCGGTTTCAGACGAGGCATTTTCGGATTAACCTGAACAATGATTTTTCTTAATGCAGGACTCTTTAATGCTTCTGCTTCGTTGATCAGGCAGGTCGACATATAGAGATTGCCATCTTCGTCCATCGGTGTTGCTGCTGTCAGCAGAACGGTTGCCGGGCGTTTTTCGGACCAGCGCAGGATCCAGTCATGGAGATTGGCCGGCATATACTGATAATTGAAATGTTTCTGACTTTCGCGATTACCCGGTCCCATGATCAGACCGGTGGTATTGATGTGGCCGTTCATTGAAGGATCTGTCATAAATGGATAAGACCGGTCGGCACCTTTGATTACCCATACGTTTTCTACACGGTCTGCAATAGTATGTAGTTCCTTTAAAATGGTAACTGCTGCGTTGGAATCTGTTCCGGTAGCAATTACATCATTGGACTGGATCAGGTTCAGACATTCCTGAACAGAACACTTTTTTGATTCATATAATTCTTTATAAGTCATAATTTTCACCCCTGATAAGTTTTTTGTTCAGACATCTGCGTCTGAATACCCCATTTATTGATATAAAATAACTTTTTTAAAAATGGGTCCGATCGGAACCGGACCCATGAAAAATGTCATGAGACATTATGCGAAGTTTAATTCAGTTCTTCCGATGATATCGTCCTGTAATCCTTTACTTAACTCGACGAAGTAAGCGGAATATCCTGCTACACGTACGAGCAGATCTTTGTATTCGGACGGATTCTTCTGTGCATCTAACAGAGTCTCTTTGCTTGCTACGGTAAACTGGCTGTGCATACCTTTGCGCTGTACATAAGTATCCAGCAGGGAGATCAGGTTATCCAGACCTGTGTCGCCTTCCAGTGCTGCAGGTGAGAATTTCCAGTTCAGCAGAGTACCATTGCCGGCTTTGCTGTGGTCAATCTTTGTAACAGATTTGCAGATTGCTGACGGTCCTTTGATATCGTGCGGGCAGCAAAGTGTATGCTGAGCACCCATACAATCGGATACAGGTTCATGTGCTTTACGTCCTTCTATGGATGCCCACTGAGCCCCACCCAGAGCAACATTGATGGATACGGAATAGAATCCGGCCTGGAAATGTCCGCCATGTGCTGTCGGATGTCCGTTTACACAATCACAGTATGTATCGAAGGCGAAACGCGCCAGATCATCTGCGTAATCATCATCATTTCCATAGTGATGAACGTAATCAGAGTTTACAAGTGCATATAATTTTTCATGGCCAACCCAGTTATCTCTTGCAGCCTGTAATAACTCTGCTCCGGTTACTTTTTTCTCTTCAAATACCAGCTGTTTGATGGTAGATAAAGCGTCTGCTACGGAACCTACACCAACACCCTGCGGACCGCTGAAGTTGTAAATTGCACCACCTTTTGTAATATCCACACCTTTTTCAACCGGTCCTTCCATTACGGTAGAAAGGAATGGCAGAGGTTTCATTTCCTGATGTGCAAGGTCAACTTTGGAGAGGAATCCGATCATGGAATCGGTCCAGTATTTCATCTGTTTCTGATATGCTTCTTTTACCTGCTCGAAATCGGTGAATGTCTCTAATGAGCCGTAATCCGGAGCATACTGCTCGCCTGTTTCCATATCACGACCGCCGTTGATAGCAAGCTCAAGAATCTTGTTAATGTTGAAGTATGCTGCGTCATGCCAGCCATACTCTTTACCTGTGGTATCCGGTTCTACACAGCCTACTACCTGATAATTTCTTGCGTCTTCTAAGGAACGTCCGTTGGAAACCATCATAGGAATGGTTACGTCATCGTTGAAGATCTTCGGCTCGCCGAGACCGAGACGGATGAGGTTGGCTGTTTTTACTTTCAGTTCATGCGGTGTTGCGGAATGGAGACGAACTGCTGTCCAAGGTGTCGGGATACGTGTATGAGCAACTGCATCCAGAACCATAAAGGTCAGGTCATTTGTTCCGTCTGTACCGTCTTCCAGTACACCACCAACGGTCAGTGCAGGACCACCGATACCGCCGTTTGCAAATACTTCTACGGACTGATGGGTACGAACTTTATTTTTCTCCCAGATCTTGATATGGAAGTTTTCAATTAATTCCTGACAGAATTCTCTTGTAGCTGCGCCTGTCTCAAGGTCATGTTTGTAGAAAGGATACATGTACTGGTCGAAACGTCCGTAGGAGATAGAATGTCCGTTGGACTCTAACAGAACCATCATGTTTACGAACTCAACTGCCTGCAGAGCTTCCCAGAAAGTACGAGGAGCTTCCGTAGCAATCCAGTCACAGTTTGCAGCCATTTTCAGTAATTCTGCTTTTCTTGTCTCATCTGCTTCTTTTGCAGCTTTTGCTTTCAGTGCTGCTGCATGACGTCTGATCAGATCGGTTGCCGCCTGATTGGAGATCAGTGCTGCCTGATAGAATACATCTTTCTGAATGTCATCCGGGTTGGACAGGTCCAGAGCAGCTTTCTTCTCTTCGATCTCTTTGCGGATTGCGCCGTAACCCATTTTCAGTACTCTGTCGTAATTTACGCCAAGGTGTCCGGCACCACAGGTCATATAGGAGTCACAGAAGAAGATGCCATGTGTCATATGAGACCCCTCGATCTGATCTTTGGTCAGCATCGGAACTACATAATCTTCACACTGTTTGCCCTGCCAGAACGGCTGGATTTCTTTTAACTCTTTGTATGTCTCATCTGTATGAGAAAAATAGTCATGTGTATGAACTTCACAATATCCGAGAACGCCTTCTTCAATCTCATTAATGATCCAGTTCAAACCAAATTCCGGGAAAATCGGTGCGCCTTTTTTCGGACACAGCATGGAACCAACGATTAGCTCATGGTCAAAAATCTGGATCGGAGCTTCTCTCCAGAATGCTGCGATTGCTTCTGCCATCTGAAGGATCATAGGTTTTCCCTGCATTTTTTCCATTACTTTTGTCATAATAACTGCACGATCCGGGAAAATCTCTCCGTTTGTTGTCTTCGGAGTGTCATCAAGAATAAGATTAATTCTCTCAAACGGTGACGGATCTGTTACGAATCCTGATGCTCCAACGCCCCACACTTTGTCATAAGGTTCGATTGCTTCTGCGATAGTACTAACACGTTTCATAATAAAAATCCTCCTTCTTTTTATTAAATAATTGTCTTATTAATTTTCACGATTCCGAAAATCGGTTCCCATGCGATCTGCCAGAATAACGGCAGCTTCAACGGCCTGTGCATCTGCGCGTAACGGCAGATTTTTGATACACGGATCTCCTGCGGCAATATTGCCGATGAGTTCCAATTGTTCTGTGGTAATGGCATCGATGCCGAGTTCTTTTAACGTGATCGGCAATCCGATGCGCGAGAAGAATGTCATAATTTCTTCGATGGTCTCCGTTGTCTCTCCTGCGAGAATCAACTGACAGATCAGGGAAAATGCAACTTTTTCGCCATGCATTCTGGAATGTGTCTCCGGCAGTTCTGCGATTCCGTTGTTGATTGGATGTGCGGCACAGATGCCGCCGCTTTCGAAACCGATGCCACTAAGCAGTGTATTTGCTTCTACGACATGTTCCAGAGCAGGTGTGACGCGGTGTTCCTGTGCAGCCAGATAAGCCTGATATCCTTCTTCTTTCAAGGTTTTATAACATTCGGTTGCGATTGCTTTCGCTGCCAGAGTAATGCGTCCACTGCAAAAATTATCAGCGTCTTTTTTGTAACATTCTTTCATCTCGAAATAGGTTGCCATGGCATCTCCCATTCCGACGGCAAGTAAATGTGCCGGTGCGTCTGCGATGATCTGCACATCCACCAATACGATATCCGGATTGGCTTTTAACCAGAGCAGTTGATCGAGACCGCCATCTTCTTTATAGATGATGGATAAAGCACTGCAGGGGGCATCCGAAGATGCGGTGGTTGGTACAATGACCAGTCCGAGATCCATAAAGTGTGATACAGCTTTTGCGGTATCAATGACTTTGCCGCCGCCGACACCTGCGATGACGCTGATGTCATGTTCGCGGCAGATCTGGTTTAAACGATTGATCTCAGCCATGGTACATTCCCCATTGAAATCAATGATCAGTGTGGAAAAATCATTTCTGGTTGAAATGAGATCATAGGTTTCCTGCAGACGTCTGTGATTTCCCTGAGATGTCAGGAGCAGTAATTTTTTCCCTAACCCGCTGACATAATCCGGGATATCCTTCAGGATGTCGGTGCCCTGGATGTAACGGGAGGGGGATAGAAAAATCTTTTCTTTCATTCTGATCGCCTCTGCTTTTTTATTTGTTGAGCTGATTCTAACAGTCTTTTTGTGGTGGTACATCGTCATGGATGACTAAATCAAAAGGAAAATCTGTGCAATTTATACGGTTTGAGGATTAGCTGCCGATTTCCTGTGCGGAATCGTTTGATTTGACCAATGTGGTTGTGCAAAAAGTGAATATTATGATAGAGCCAAAGCCGTTATGTGAGAAATCAATGTGGTAAAGCTGGAGATGCGGGATGTAAGTTGTGCAAAAAATGATAAAGATGAAAGAGTAGGATGTAATAGGAGCATGAAGATTTACAGAAGGATAATGAAAAAAGCACCGCCAGAATGGACTGCCGGTGCTTTTGGAAGGGTGTGAGATTTTACTCAGCTTAATGGTATATTAAAAATAGAGAGGGTTTGTCATTTTGGCAATTTACAAAATTTATAATAAGTAGTTTCCACCGTCTGCCATACAGAATCTTCTTCTTCTTACGAAGGACTGAGGTCCTGTTACACCTTCACCAGTCGGTGTAGCGATTGTCGGTGAGTTTGTTCCGGATCCGCCGATACCGAATGCGGACATTGTGCCGCCGTTCTGTACAAATACTGTGGTGTTGATTACTGTACCAAAAGCGGTAACACGGTCGATATTTTTGGACCAGATAGATGCGGAATGTTTGCAGTCATGCTCTGCATTTACTGCGCGGTTCATTGCTTCATCAAAGTCTTTACATCTTACAACCGGAATAATTGGCTGCATCTGCTCAATCTGAACGTAGAGATCATCGTTTTCTGCCTCAAAGAAGGCCATTCTCGGATCAGCATCATCCGGAAGCTCGATACCTGCTGCTTTTAAGATCACTTTTGCGTGTTTTCCTACAAAATCTTTATTGGTAACGTGGCCGCCGTTTTTAGTTTCAACGATACCTACAGCTGTAACTTTATCTGCTTCTTCTCTTGTCATTCTGTAGTTTCCAAGAGCTTCTAATTCATCCATAAATGCATCATAGATTGCATCTACAACGAAGATTTCTTTTTCTGCAATGCACAGAAGGTTGTTATCAAAAGTAGCGGAAGCGAGAACGCCTGCTGCTGCTTTCTTCAGATCGGCTGTCTCATCAATAATGGATGGTGGGTTACCAGGACCTGCTGCAACGACTTTCTTTCCTGCGGACATCAAAGTTTTTACCATTCCAGGTCCACCGGTACCAACGAGAAGTTTTACTTCCGGAGCAAACATAATGTCATCTAATGTTTCCATAGTAGGATTTGCCGGCATGGTACAGATATTTTCCGGACCGCCTGCATTGACGATGGCCTGATTTACACCCTGAACGGCTGCTGTTGCACATTTGATGGAAGCCGGATGTGCATTAAATACAACGGTGTTTCCACCTGCCAGCATGCAGATTGTATTTGCAATGATGGTTGCAATCGGGTTTGTTACCGGAGTTACGGCGCCGATTACCCCAAACGGTGCGTAATACTCAACGGTCAGACCTTTTTCAGAAGCGATAACACCTGTCGGAACTGCTTCTGTTCCCGGTGAAAGCATGATTGCGCCAGTGTCTTTACCAATCTTGTCTTCAATACGTCCGTATCCGGTTTCTTCATATTCTAATTTCGCAAATTCTTCGATGCGCGGCTGAAGTTCTTTTCTGATTTGAGCGATAAATCTTTCTCTGTCATCCAGACCATAATTTTTTACGAATTCCTTTTGAGCTGCTGCTGCCGCTGCAACGGCTTCCTTCGCTGTGTTAAAAATACCTAAGTTTCCCATAGTGATACCTCCTGTTTTTTGTGAAAATAATTTTTTGAATTCATCGAATTCGTTTTGTTACCCATATATTAATTTTTTGCCTTTTTTTTTCCAACGTTCAGAATGCACGAACCATAGATTGGGTTTTGTGCATTAAATACATTGAGAAAAGCAGGTCAAATGATACGATATTCATATAAAAAACAGGAGGTATTGTTATGTCTGAACTGACAGGAATTGTATACAATATTCAACGTTATACCATTCATGATGGTCCGGGCATTCGAACAGAAATCTTTCTGAAAGGGTGTCCGATGCATTGCAAATGGTGCAGTAATCCAGAAAGTATCAACCCGGCCAAAGAGATTGGAATTTATCCTGCATCCTGCATCGGTGTAAAGGAATGTCATTCCTGCATCGACAGCTGCATTTTGGATCCAAGCCCTTTGATCGTAAAAGAGAACAAGATCGTAGGCGTAGACCGGACAAAATGTCCGTCCGGCTGTCAGAAATGTGCGGATTCCTGTTTCTTACATGGAATAAAGAAATGGGGCAATACGATGACAGTGACGGAAGTCATGGAGGAAGTTGTGCGTGATGTACAATTTTATAAGAAATCCGGTGGTGGTCTGACAGTAAACGGTGGCGAGGTAACAACGCAGCCGGATTTTGCGGTAGCCTTGTTAAAAGCTGCCAAGGAAGCACACATCAATACGGTGACAGAGACATCTATGTTCTGCCGGTTTGAAACGATTGAAAAATTTTTCCCGTATACAGATATTTTTATTGCGGATATCAAATCCATGGATAATCAGGTGCATAAAAGATGGTGTGGTGGCGATAACCGTGTGATTTTAGATAACATCAAGCGTACTGTAGAAGCCGGAGAACAGCTTCTGATCCGTATTCCGGTTGTACCGGATGTTAATGATACAGAGGAAAATGTACGGGCGACGGCGGCATTTATCAGGGATCATTTACATAATAATGTTTTGCAGGTGCAGTTATTGCCCTATCTGAAGATGGGAATAGAAAAATATGATTCTCTCGGAAAGTTTTATCCGATGGGTAAAAATTATGAACCGGCGAATCTCAAAACGCGAACACCGCATATCAAAGAACTGGTGGAGATTATGAAAGAATATGGAAACCCGGCGGTATTTAATTCTTCCACTTCTTATCAGTATTGTATTAAAGAGTTAGATATAACTTAATATATGCTATTTTCCTTTTCTCTATAGTTTGATCAATGAGTATGAGGGTAACATACTCAAAAAAGAAAACGTAAGCTTCTGCCCCCGGAGCTTACGTTTTTTCTTTTAAAGAATACGTTATTTTCGGAGAACGTTTTTTCATTTTGCTTATATTGAACATCTTCTTCATTTACTCCGAAGACCTCAAAACTATCTGTTTGTGGCATATTGATATCCAAAAGTGTTAAATTTTGAATCATCTACAATGAGTATTTTTTGTTTCTTGTCCTTCTTATTTCTCTTTAGTAATTATTGATCAATAAATTGGGCTTCGTCCCCCAAGTTTTATATTTCTTATGGTTTTCTTCAGCAACTTCATATCAACTGGTTTTGAAATATGAGCATTCATTCCAGCAGCGCGAGAGTGCTGCATATCCTCTGAAAATAGATTTCACAAATCCATATCGATATACATTCGTCTGTCATAAATGTATAAAGATTTTGCACAGTTCGTTTTTTTTAAAACTTATTCTGTTTTTCAACTTCTGTGATATAATGCTTTATTATAATAATTCCCATGGACAAAATGAGGTGAACCAAGTGAAAAAGAAAACACTTGTGCCTCTTATCATTTTTTTACTGGGCATATGCCTTGTTAGTTTGATTGTATACAA
>QWCK01002637.1_pt1 | contig 21880 bp, 15 predicted proteins | sample 1972571 | NCBI WGS metagenome assembly QWCK01 (sample SAMN09866710, study PRJNA288562) | Human gut metagenome isolate term2_stool, whole genome shotgun sequencing... | isolation source: gut | host: Homo sapiens | place: USA: California | reverse complement strand
CTTATAAAAAAGTAAGACTTATGTTTCAAGATGAAGCAGGATTTGGCAGAATAAATAAGCCAAAACATTGTTGGTGTAAAAAAGGAACAAGACCAACAGTTCCATGCCATCACATAAGAGAATATAGGTATGGAGCAGTGGAACCTAATACAGGAGAAAACTTCTTTTTAATTATGCCGAATTGTAATACAAATTTTATGAAAATATTTTTAAAACAACTATCTAAAGAATATAAAAATGACATAATAATTTTAGTATGTGATGGAGCGACATGGCACAAATCAAAAGGCTTAGACATACCAAAAAACATAGTAATAACGCACATACCACCATACACCCCGGAAATGAATCCAATAGAACAGATATGGAAGCAAATACGCTCCATCGGATTTAAAAATGAAGTATTTAACTCATTAAATGATGTAATAGATAGATTGTGTGAAACAATAAATAAAGTAACAAAAAGTATGGTAAAGAGTATAACTCTCAGAGAATGGATTAGAAAAATATATTAACTTTTAATTTGAGATTAGTATTACTTCTTTTTTGTTTCCGGTCTTTTTCTTGGCATAAAAATTCCTCCTAACCAGTTTTTCTTTACACTAATCAGGAGGTTTATATACACAAAATTTTACACAGTCTCACTTTATCAGATAACTAGGATAGTATAATCAAGATTAAAGTGATTTTTTTATATATTTACAACAATGTCAAAATTAGAAAATATTAATTTTTTTCAATTCAGACCAGTCTAGCCATGTTGAGACCGTAGTATTGATGTCAAGAAAATAGCAATCTAATTTTAAAATGTGTTCAAATAAGTAAAATCTGAGAATTATTTCCTAATTTTTAATTCTCAGATTTTTTAATGGTATAACAATATTAAACATATCAGCGATTGCTATATTAATAGTATTGATTTGTCAGATTCACTTTCTAAGAACTTTAGATTTTTTCCTTAAAAATATAAAATCTTAATACATCTGAAAATATTCCTAAAGAACCTGAAATATTTCCCACTATAAACAAAATGATTATGGTAACATATCATTGATAAAAAATAATTTAATACACTTTAGGAGGTTGTAATGGATAAAACTAGAGCCAAGAATTTACCAAGTTTTGGTATAAAAGATAAGATAGGTTATATGTTTGGTGACTTTGGTAATGACTTTACATTTATACTATCATCTACTTTTTTGATGAAATTTTACACAGACATTATGGGAGTCGGTCCGGCTGCCATTGGTACTATGATGTTGCTTGCCAGAATAGTTGACGCTTTTACTGACATAGGCATGGGTAGAATTGTAGACAAGACGACTGCTGATAAGGGTGACAAGTTCAAAAGATGGATTAGAAGATTTATGGGTCCGGTGGCTCTAGCTTCATTCTTATTATATCCGGTGTGGTTTAAGGATATGAGTATGCCTTTTAAGACTATTTGGATGTATGTAACTTATCTTCTTTGGGGCAGTATTTGTTATACCGGTGTAAATATTCCTTATGGTTCTATGGCTTCAGCTATTACTGACAAGCCTGACGAAAGAACTCAGCTATCCTCTTTCCGTACTATGGGAGCACAATTTGCTCAGCTTGCTATCGGTGTAATTGGACCACTTATAATTTATTACAAAGACGCAGCCGGTGAAGTAGTATTTTCCGGTGAAAAAATGGCGATTTTTGCATTAGTATGTTCGGTTCTTGCAATTATCTGCTATATATTATGCTTAAACTGGACAACTGAAAGAGTAAAAATAGAAAAAGCTAATGACAATGAAGAAACTTCTTCTGTACTTGATGTGTTTAAGAATATGGTGTCATCAAGAGCTCTTCTTGGTTTAATTTTATGTGCAATATTGTTGTTATTAGTAAACCTTGGTCTTTTGGGTATGTCAAACTATATTTACCCAAATTATTTTAAAGATGCTACTGCAATGTCTAAGGCAACTTTGTTAGCTACATTTTTAGTTTTAGGCTTAACGACTGTTACACCAAAACTATCCGGTGCTTTAGGTAAAAAGGAAATATCAGCTATAGGTGCAGTTCTTGGAGCTGCCGCAGGCTTTGTTGCTTACTTTATGAAAATAACTGATGTAAATCTATGGTTTGCATTTTATGCTCTAATGATGGTTGGTATAGGTGTATTTAATATAGTTGTGTGGGCAATGATAATAGATGTCATTGATGATATCGAAGTAAAAACAGGTAGCAGAGACGATGGTACTATATATGGTTCTTATTCCTTCGCAAGAAAATTGGGTCAGGCTGCGTCATCAGGTGTTACAGGATATCTATTAGCAGCTATTGGTTACTCAAAAGCTACAGCCAATGACCCGGCAGTATTACAAGGTATATATGATATCACTACTTTATTCCCTGCGATAGTTTTAGCTTTACTTGCTTTAGCTCTGACTTTCATATATCCTCTTAGCAAGAAAAGGGTTGATGAAAATGCAGAAATATTAAGAATTAAAAGAGAATTGTCAGCTAAATAAATATTTGTTAAATTAAATATAGACTTTTGTTAATTGAAGATTTTTTGACTGGTTAATTAGTTAAAAAATCTTCGTCTTTATTAATATGTTTTACAGGAGGAATTATGCTATATCCAATTTTAACGAGTTCAAGAATGGTAAGCAGTTTAGATGGAGTATGGGATTTTAAACTGGATGACGGCAAAGGCTTTGAAAATAAATGGTATGAAAAAAAGCTGGAGCAGCCAATGACTATGGCAGTGCCGGCTTCGTATAATGATTTAAAAGAAGGGGTAGATTTTAGAGACCACTATGGATATGTTTTTTATCAAAAAAATCTATCTATACCTGCAAATTTATTGCATGAGAGATTAGTTTTAAGGTTTGATGCAGTTGCTCATCATGCAAAAGTATACTTAAATGGCAAGCTAATTACTGAGCATAAAGGAGGATTTTTACCGTTTGAAGTAGAAATCCAAGATATTGCAAATGCAGGAGACAACCTATTGACAGTGGCAGTAGATAATGTAATCGACTATACAACTCTGCCTGTAGGTGGAAAATCAAATATAATGAATGCCTCCGCAGGGTTTGGAGCTAAACCATCCAAGAAAAAAGAAAATAATCCGAACTTTGACTTTTTCAATTACGCAGGTATAATAAGACACGTTAGATTATACACCACACCAAAGGAGTACATCGAAGATTTAGAATTTGTATCGACAGTCTTAGACAACAATGCGACAATAAAGTACAACGTAATCGGAGTTGGACAAGCTACTGCAAAGCTTGAGGTATATGATGAAAACGGCAACAAGGTTGCAGAATGTGCAGGAAACAGCTCAGAATTTGTAATAGAAAATGTAAATCTATGGCAGCCTATGAACGCTTACCTATATGATATAAAAGTGACCTATGGGCAAGACGAATACACCCTACCCTACGGAGTTAGAACTGTAGAGGTAAAGGGCAAAGAATTTTTGATAAATGGCAAACCATTTTATTTCAAAGGTTATGGAAAGCACGAGGACACCTTCCCAAATGGCAGAGGGTTCAACGAGCCAATGAATATAAAAGATTTATCAATAATGAGATGGCAAGGATGCAACAGCTTTAGGACCAGCCACTATCCATACAGCGAAGAAATGATGAGATTATGTGACAAAGAAGGCTTTGTAGTAATAGACGAGACCTCTGCTGTAGGGCTAAACCTCGACTTTGGCGGAGGAGCAAACTTTAACGGTCAAAAAGTCGGCACATTTGACAAAGAACATGGTATAAAAACTCACGAGCATCACAGAGATGTCATAAGGGATTTAATAAAAAGAGACAAAAACCACGCCTGCGTAGTTATTTGGTCTATAGCTAACGAGCCTGACTCATATTCTGATGGAGCATACGAATACTTCGCCCCACTATATGACCTTGCAAGACAGCTTGACCCACAAAAACGACCATGCACACTAGTCAGCGTTCAGATGGCAAATGACCCAAATAAAGATGTATCCGCAAAATTATCCGATGTAATCTGCTTAAACAGATACTATGGCTGGTATTTTGGCGGTCCAAATATAAAAGACTCCATGGACGATTTGAGACAAGAGCTGGACAAATGGGTAAAAGTCGGAAAACCAATCATATTTACAGAATACGGAGCAGACACAGTTATGGGTATGCACGACACCACTCCGGTCATGTACACTGAAGAATATCAATTAGAATATTATAAAGAAAACAATGCAGTCTTTGACGAATATGACATTGTAATCGGAGAGCAACCATGGAACTTTGCCGACTTTGCCACAAGCCAAAGCCTACTCAGAATACAGGGCAATAAAAAAGGTCTCTTTACTAGAGATAGAAAGCCAAAATTAGCAGCACATTATTTCAGACAAAGATGGACAAATATACCTGATTTTGGCTACAAAAGTAAAAACTAATAAATTTTTTAAGTTATACTAACATTTGATATAATACTTGATTTTTCTACTATATGGGCGAACTTTGTTCGCCCGTATATTTTGAAGATTAATTACTACTACAATTAAATATTCTATAAAATTTTTGGGTATTTATAAAAATAAACAAAAAATTAATATGAAAGCGAGGTTTTTATGCCATTTATTGACGACAGTTTTTTAATAAATAATGAAACAGGGAAAAAATTATACCAGCAAGTAAAGGATTTACCTATATGCGATTATCATTGCCATCTACCGGCAGAGGAAATAGCACATAACAACGGATTTAAAGATATTTCTGATATGTGGCTATCCCACGACCATTACAAATGGAGAGCTATGAGGATTGCCGGCATAGACGAAAAATATATCACCGGTGACGCTGAGCCCTACGAAAAGTTTTTAGCCTTTGCAAAAACTTTGGATAAAGCATTAGGCAACCCACTTTATCAGTGGTCGCATTTGGAATTGTCGAAATATTTTGGCATAGACGAGCTTTTGACAGAAAAATCTGCACCTGAGATTTGGGAAAAAGCAAATAAGGTTGTGCCAACACTTACTACAAGAAGTCTGATGGAGCAATCTAATGTAACTCATATATGCACAACCGATGACCCGACAGACGATTTAAAATATCACGAAGAAATAAAAAATGATGAAAGCTTTAAAATAAAAGTCTTCCCTACCTTTAGAGCCGACAAGTCATTTAGAATAGACAAAGACGACTTTACTGCTTGGGTAGAAAAATTAGAAAAAGCAGAAAACAAAAAAGTCAGCTCACTTGACGAATTTACCAGCCTACTTGTAAATCGTATAGATTTTTTTGCAAATAAAGGCTGCAAATTATCCGACCACGGCTTTGAAGAATTTTACTTCATATCACCTGATAAAGCTATGGCAGAGCTAGCCTTTAAAAAGAAGTTAAGCGATGAGGAGCTAGACTACGAAGAATTTGTCAACTTTATGAGTTATATAAATGTATTTTTATCAAAGGAATACGCAAAAAGAAACTGGACTATGCAAATGCACATAGGAGCACTCAGAAACTCCAATACTAGAGCTTTCAACAGCTTGGGTGCTGACAGCGGGTTTGACTCTATGGGTGATGCTGACATGGCAAGAGATTTAAATGAATTTTTAGATTATCTTGACAAAGACGACAGCCTGCCAAAAACTATTTTATATAACCTGAATGATAGGGATAACACTGTCTTTTCATCGCTAATGGGCAACTTTGCCAAGGCATCAGTGCCAAACAGAGTGTCTCATGGTACAGCGTGGTGGTTCTTTGACCAAAGGACAGGTATTGAAGAGCAATTGCAAGCTTATGCAAACTTCGGACTGCTTGGACAATTCGTAGGTATGGTTACGGACTCAAGGTCGTTTTTATCTTATACTAGACACGATTATTTTAGAAGAGTGCTATGCAACCTAATAGGCAGATGGGCAGAAGATAATATTGTACCAAAAGATATGAATATTCTTTCAACTACAGTAAAAAATATTTGCTATAATAATGCCATCGATTATTTTAAGTTTTAGGAGGTTTCATGAAATTAAGTTTAGCAAATCTTAATGAGTTAAGAAAAAAAGTTCAGTGTTTAGATTATGATGTTGAAAAGCTTAGAAAAAATTCTCTGCAAGACCCTCAATGGGTAGCATTTGGTTCAGGGAATATATTTAGAGGTTATATAGCAAGAGTTATAGAAGATACAATTAAATATGGGTTTGACAGAGGTATAAGCGTAGTAGAAACCTTTGACGAAGAAATCATAGACAAGATATACACACCATACGACAACCTTTCACTGTCAGTCACACTAGACAAAGACGGAGATTTTTCCACTAGACTTATATGCAACCTTGCAGAGGCGTTAAAGCTTTCGACTGATAAAAAAAGAATAGAAGAAATATTTTTAAACAAAAATTTAAAAGTAGCCTCCTTTACAATAACAGAAAAAGGATATTCACTTAAAAACGGAGCCGGAGAATATTTCCCAAATGTAAAATCAGATTTTGAAAAAGGTCCGGATTTTGCATCGCATCTGATGAGCATCACAACAGCGATGTTATTAAAAAGATACACATCTTCAAAAACTCCACTTACCCTATTATCACTAGACAACCACTCCAAAAACGGAGATAAATTAAAATCAACTATACTTTTAATAGCAAACACATGGAAAGAAAACGGCTTTGTTGATGCAGATTTTATATCATATTTGGAAAATGATATAGGCTACCCAAATACGATGATAGATAAAATCACCCCAAGACCTGCTGATGTCATAGAAAAATACCTTAATGAGCATGGCATAGAAGATATAGGTCATGTGGTAACCGGCAAAAACACATTCATAGCACCATATGTAAATAGTGAAACAGCCGAATACTTAGTTATAGAAGACGACTTTAGAAACGGCTCTGTACCACTAGCAAAAGCAGGTGTATATGTTACAGACAGAAAAACCGTAGACAAAGTTGATACAATGAAATTAACAACTTGTCTAAATCCACTTCATACAGCACTGGCGGTATTTGGCTGTCTACTTGGCTATAAATCAATATCAGCTGAAATGAAAGACGAAGATTTAAATAAATTAGTAACTAAAATCGGATATGACGAAGGTCTGCCTGTAGTAGTAGACCCTAAAATAATTGAACCAAAAGCATTTTTAAAGGAAGTGCTGGAAATAAGACTGCCAAACCCATATATGCCTGACACTCCGCAAAGAATAGCTACAGACACATCTCAAAAATTATCAGTGCGTTTTGGTGAAACAATCAAAAAATATGTAGAAAAAAATGAAGTGCAAAAGCTTGATTTAATCCCATTGGTTCAGGCAGGCTGGATAAGATATTTACTTGAAATCGATGACGAAGGAAATTCATTTGAAATGTCCCCTGACCCACTGAATGAAACATTAAAAGAACAGGTAAAGAATTTAAAAATCGGACAAGAGGACGTTTCATCAATAGAAAGCCTGCTTACAAACAGCACGATTTTCGGAGTAAACCTAGTAGAAATAGGCTTGGCTGATAAAGTAAAAAAATATCTTGCACAAATGCTAAAGGGCAGCGGCAGTGTAAGAAAAACTATTAAAGCAGCATTGGAGGAAAAATAATATGAAAATGACATTTCGCTGGTACGGCAACGATGACCCGATATCACTAAAATATATAAAACAAATACCAAACTGCTCAGGACTTATGATAATGGTAAATGACTTTAAGGCAGGAGAGGTTTGGGATAAAGATATATTCCAAAAATATGTAGACCAAGCTCACGCAGCAGGACTGGAAGTAGAAGTCATTGAAAGCATAAACGTTCATGAAGATATAAAAATGGGTTTGCCAACAAGGGATAAATATATACAAAACTACAAGCAGTCACTAAGAAATGTAGCAGCAGCGGGAGTAAAGGTAGTAGTATACAACTTCATGCCGGTGTTTGATTGGCTAAAAACTGACCTTGGACACGTTTTAGCTGACGGCTCAAACACTCTTTCTTATGACGAAAAAGACATACAAGGACTTACACCACAAGAGCTAGTTAATAAAACACTCCAAGGAGCAGGAAATCTTACACTACCCGGATGGGAGCCTGAAAGATTAGCTGAGCTTAACAAAGTTTTAGAAATATATAAAAATATAGACGAAGATAAACTTCGTGCAAACTATAAATATTTCCTAGAAGAAATTATCCCGACCTGCGAAGAAGTTGGTATACGCATGGCAGTACATCCGGATGACCCTGCGTGGCCTGTATTTGGTATACCTCGTATATCACACACTCCTGAGCAATTAAGACAAATATTAGCCTTAGTTGACTCACCGGCAAATTCACTTTGCCTATGCACAGGCTCAATCGGCTCTGAGCCAAACAACAACGTAGCGGAAATAATAGCAGAGTTTGCAAAAAAAGATAGGATTGCTTGTGCTCACGTAAGAAATATAAAATTTGAAGGCGACAGAAAATTTTACGAATCTTCTCACTTTACAGGAGATGGCAGTCTAGATATGTATGCAATAATGAAAGCACTTTATGACAACGGCTTTGACGGTTATATCAGACCTGACCATGGCAGGATGATATGGGGCGAAGAAGGCAGAGCAGGCTACGGACTATATGACAGAGCACTTGGCCTAGCATATCTAAACGGACTATGGGAGGCACTTGAGCATCAGGATAAATAAGACTAATATAAAAAGAAAAGGCAGACCTCAGGGTTTGCCTTTTTTGTGCAATATAAATCGGTTCATTTTGGATTACTTGATACTAAAACTTCATTAAGCTATAAAATAAAAATATAGCCTTCTAAAGTTAAAATTCTACCATTAATACTGAAATTATTTCTAACGTGAAATACCATCTTATTTTATAATAAATATAGTTAATCATTTAAGGCTGTCTTTCATTGATGCCTTATAATTTGATGGGGTTGTATTAAAAACTTTTTTATACAACTTAGTAAAATAGCTGACATCATCGACACCCACAAGTATGGCGATATCAGATATCAGTAGATTCGTAGTATCTATCAGCTCCTTTGCCATATCCATCTTTTTTCGTAGGGAATACTCTGTGACAGTCATGCCGGTTTCTTTTTTAAAAAGTGAGGAAAGATAGTTTTTGTTGATATTTAAAAGCTCAGATATGTCAGAAAGCGAAATCCGCTTGTTAATATTTGTATTAATACATCTTATTGCATTTTTTATTACAGGAGAATATGCTGAGTTAATTCTAAAACTGTTTACAATGTCACAATAACTCTTAGTCATTTCAAAACCTAAATTTTTTAAGTCATTTTTAGTTTTTGAGGATTGGATTTTTTCTGCAAACATTCTTGAGATTTTATCAATATAATACGGATGCACACCAACTTTTTCGACACTTTTTCTTAGCAAAACGTTAGAAATAGTCATGCTGGTCTTGAACTTTTCGTAGTCGTCTAAATATTCAGAATTTGGCAAAATAGACATTAGCTTTGCCAAGGACTCAGACGCATTTTTAAAATCTCCTCTTTCAATATCTCTTAATAAAAGATTTTCATTATAGTATCTCTTTTCAATACTATCAATAGCAGCTTGTGACTCCTCAGCGTCAAGCTCATCCAAAAAATTTTCCCTTTCACTTGGGAAAGCTGAGATATATTGCAGGCTATAGTCACCCTCGTCTTCAAAATAGTGTTTAATCAGGTTTGACGCTGATTGAATTACCTTTGTTTCCATCATGACAGGCAGACTGCCATAAAAATTTTTCAGATAATCAAAAGCCTTGCTTGGTATACTGTTAATTCTTGAAATCTTTTTAATATCCTCTTGCGAAATATATTGCCCCAAGTATGGGCCAATAGCTACATAGCAGTCACATGATGCCTGCTTGATTTTAAAAAACATATACTGAAGTTTATAGTTGTCTTCCATTATGTGCAGGTTTTTATACTCTAAAAATCGAAACAATTCGCTAAAATTACTCTTAACGAAATCTTTATTTTTAGAAAAGACTGCCTCTCTAAACCCCCTGTCGATTACAACATTGTCATCAGGAGTTTTCAAAAAATGGATATCTAGGTCTAGGTGACATTTAAACATCGACTCTATCAATAAAACTGAATTCATATCATACACCTTTAAATAAAAAAGTTAGATTAAGTTAAATATAAATATATATGCGATATTTGTCAAACTATAATTTTATGTAAACCGGAGGTACAAATTTGAAAAATTATGTTATCTGTGTTGACTCAGATGGTTGTGCTATGGACACAATGACAGTAAAACATGAGCTGTTTTTTGGACCACTAGCAGCTGATTATTTCGACATTAAAAATACAAAGAAATTTTTAGAGCATTGGGATAAAGTCAATCTTTACTCAAAAACTAGAGGTATAAACAGATTTAAAGGGCTTAAAATGGCTCTTGAAAATGCAATTAAAAATGGAGAGAATATAGTTGACACTAGAGCATTTAATGAATTTGTAGACAACTCACCTGTACTTTCAGCAGCTGCACTAGAAAAGCAGTACGAAAAAGCTCCGGATAAAGGCATAAAAAAAGCCATAGAATGGTCAAAAGCTGTCAATGATGGCATACATGAGCAGCTAACCGGTAAAGACAAGCCATTTGATGAAGTATTGCCCACTTTTGAAAAATTTGTAGACAAGGCTGACATAATTGTGGTTTCCTCCGCAAATTTGGGTGCAATAAGTAGTGAATGGGAAAGACACGGACTATTAAAATACACCTGTGAAGTATTTGGACAAGAAGAAGGCACAAAAGAGTTTGCAATATCAAAAGTAATAGAAGAAGGCTACAAAAAAGAAAACATATTAATGGTTGGAGATGCTCCAGGTGATGAAAAGGCTGCATTTAAAAATGGAGTAAAATTTTATCCGATAATAACAAAAAAAGAAAATGAGTCTTGGAAAAAATTAAGAGAAATAGTATTTGACGACCTATTAGACGGAAAATTTGACCAAGATTACCAAAATAAATTGCTTGATGAATTTCATAACTCACTACAGTAAAACTGTATCTATTAAATAATTATAATGCGGAGGGATAAGATGGTAAATAACGTAGATTTAACAAAAAAACCTTTTAATCTAAACGAAGATGACATAAAATGGGTGCAAGACACCATTGACAGCATGAGCTTAGAAGAAAAAATCGGACAACTATTCATAAACATGGGTTCATCAAAAGACGAAGAATACCTAAAAGATATGGTACAAAGATATCACATAGCAGGAGTGAGATACAACCCATCAACAGCTAGTGAAGTATATGACCAAAACTATTATTTGCAAAAATACAGCAAAGTGCCAGTATTAATCGCAACCAATACAGAGGCAGGAGGTAATGGAGCTTGCATAGACGGTACAGAAATAGGTGTTGAAGTAAAAATCGCAGCTACAAATGACAAAAAATATTCCTATGAAATGGGCAGAGTATCAGGAGTAGAGGCTACAGCAATAGGCTGTAACTGGGCATTTGCTCCAATAGTAGACATCATGAGCAATTGGAGAAATCCAATAATTTCCAGAAGGTCATTTAGCAGTGACCCTGACAAGGTGCTTGAAATGTCACTTGAATACATGAGAGGACTGCAAGAAAAAAATATAATTGCAACAGCAAAACACTTCCCGGGTGACGGCATAGACGAAAGAGACCAGCATCTATCATTTAGCTCAAACACACTTTCCACACATGATTGGGATAAAACTTACGGAAAAGTATATAAAGGCTTGATAGACAACGGACTAGGTGCAATCATGGCAGGACATATACAGATGCCGGCTTATGAAAAATATTTCAACCCTGACAAAGACCCAAGAGAAAATGCACTACCTGCTACTTTGTCTAAAGAGCTTATTACAGATTTACTAAGAGGTAAACTTGGCTTTAACGGCTTAGTAGTGACCGATGCCTCTCACATGGTAGGTATGACAGCCGCTATGAAAAGAAGTCTAGCACTACCTACATCTATAGAGGCAGGCTGCGACTTGTTTTTATTCTTCAATGACCCTGACGAAGATTTCGGCTACATGATGGATGGATATAAAAACGGAATACTTTCAGAAAAAAGATTGAATGAGGCTATCACAAGAACACTTGGTATAAAAGCTAAACTAGGCTTACACAAAATAAATGACAAAGAAAAATTCTTGATGCCAAAAGAAGATGCCCTAAAACAGATAGGCTTACCTGAAAACGTGGCGATATTCAAAGAAGTAGCCGATAAAGCCATTACATTAGTTAAAAGCAAAGAAGATATCTTCCCAATCACACCTGAAAAATATAAAAGAGTATTGCTAGTAGAAGTAAAAGGCGTTGAAGGAGGATTTGGCAAAGTAGTAGCCGGTAAAGATGAAAAAGCAATAGACAAATTCCAAAAGATAATGAAAGAAAGAGGCTTTGACGTATCCATCTACGAATCTCCTGCACAAAAAGCTATGAAATTACCTGAAGAAGAAATGCTAGAGGCAATCAGAAACGTATATGCACAAAAAAGACCAATATCTGAGCTTACAGACAACTATGACCTTATAATCAATATAGCAAATGTAAATCCCGGTACAGACCAAAGAATAGTATGGCCGGCAAGCAAGGGCACACCCGATATACCGTTTTATATCAACGAAATACCTACGATATTTGTTTCAGTACAATCTCCATATCACCTAGCAGACGTACCACAAGTTAAAACATACATCAACTGTTATGACGGCAAAAAGGAAACTCTTGAGTCCTTAATGGAAAAATTGGAAGGAAAATCACAATTCAAAGGAGTATCACCTGTAGACGCATACTGCGGATTTGATGATACTTTTATATAAAATTATGCAATTAAAAATAGAGCCGGCGGCTCTATTTTTTTGTGACAGTATTCTAATAAAATCAAAAATTGTTTGACTAAGGTAATTTATAACTATAGAGCTGTAAAAATCAATCCCAAATAAATATATTGATACTTATTCCATAGTTTTATTAGGTATTACCATATTCCAAGTAAATGCTGCATTATCAAAGTAGTTATAGTTATACCAATCCAGCAAGTCATACCAAGCATAATTGACTTACCGCCATTTTTAACAAGTTTTACTATATTTGTATTAAGACCTATAGCCACCATAGCCATTATGATAAAAAACTTCGATAATTCTTTGAAAGGCTTAAACGTAGCTATGGATACTCCCATGTCTATAGCTACGGTTGTAACAATGCTTGCCAATACAAAAAACAAGATAAAAAACGGAAAAATCTTTTTTATTGAAAAATTACCATCTTCATTTATTTTTGATTGCTTTGTCTTTAAGTAAGCCAAAGCCAACGTAATCGGTATAATAGCTAAAGTCCTTGTCAATTTTACAGTTACAGCCTTATCAAGTGTCTGACTTCCTAAATTATATATTGCGTCCCATGTAGAGGCTGCTGCAGTTACAGAAGAAGTATCGTTTACGGCAGTGCCTGCAAAAATCCCAAATGCCTCACCTGATGTTGTATCAAAGCCTAAAAAAGCTCCTAAGCTTGGAAATAGTAAAGCAGCTAAAACATTAAAAAAGAAAATAACTGAAATCGCTCCGGCTACCTCTTCCTCGTCCGCATCAATAACAGGTGCTGTTGCAGCAATCGCAGAGCCACCACATATCGCAGAACCTACACCGATTAAAGTTGCAATATTTGATTTAACGTTTAAAAATTTATTTGCAAATAATGCTATGCTAAGAGATACTGAAATGGTAAGTAAAATTATAGGTAATGATTGCTTACCGGTATTCATAACTACATTCAAATTCATACCAAACCCTAAAAGTATGACAGCGTATTGCAGAATTTTTTTTGAAGTAAATTTTATACCACATTCAAAAGGTGCTTTGTTTTTTATAAATGTATTTAAAATCATACCAAATAATATAGCGATAACAGGACCGCCTATAACAGGAAATTTTTTACCCAAGATATCACAAGGTATTGATAATAAAATACATAAAATAATTCCTCTATAATTTTTGTTAATAAATGACATTCTAGCCTCCGTTTAATATTTTTAATTACGATTTATGTATTATACCATCTATGTAACATAAAATAAAATTATAATTATTGATGTATACATAAAAATTTGTTATGATAATAGACACAAATTCACACATAAAAATATATAATAAGGAAGCAGTGATGTTAGATTTTAGAATAAATACTTTTTTGACAGTTTGTGAATATATGAATTTTACAGCAGCGTCTGAAAAGCTAAACCTATCACAACCGGCAGTATCTCAGCACATAAAATATTTAGAAGATTGCTATAATACAAAGCTTTTTTATAGAGATAAGAAAAATATTCACTTAACAAGTTCGGGAGAAATATTATTTTCAGCCTTTAAAACCGTTAGCAATGATGAAATCAAGTTAAAAAATATGTTAAATGAGTCGAAAAAGCAAAAAACAAAAATAGCCTTTGGAGTAACAAAGACTATCGGAGAATATATGGTATTCCCATCGCTAACTGAGTATATAAGAGGCAATAAATCCACCAATTTTAATATACACTATAAAAACACTAAAACTTTATTGGAGTATTTAGATAATGGAATTATAGATTTTGCTATAGTCGAAGGATGTTTGAATGATAAAAAATATAGTATAAATCCTTTAAAATCCGAAGATTATATAGGTGTATGCTCTTCAAAGCACAAATTTAGTAAAAAAATTAATTCGATTATAGATATACTTGATGAAAGGCTGATAATAAGAGAGGAAGGCTCAGGTACATTAAGCATATTGGTAAATCTATTATCAATGCAAAACATTTCAATCAAAGATTTTTCAAATCTGATACAAGTAGACAATATGCGTATGATTGTAGAGCTTGTAAAAAATGATTGCGGAATATCTTTTTTATATAAGTCGGCGGTTAATGAGGAAATCGAAAAAGGTACATTGGTGGAATTGCCCTTAAAAGATTTTAAAATACGACACGATTTTACATTTGTTTATAATAAAAAAAGTGTATTTTCAAAGCAAATGGAAGAGCTTTACAATATTATGAAAAATTTTTGAAATAATTATTTGTCAAAAGGATTGTAGACGTGAGCCACGTTTTTAAGCACTAATACATATACCAAGGTAGCAATAACTATATTTAATCCACCTTGGATAGCATTAAACGGTATATTTGCCAATGCTCCTTTGCCAAGTCCCAGTAAGACACTTTCATACAAATAATATCCGCACACCATGAAGGCTTGCGCACAAAGTGCAGATAGTATAAAGCCTATATTTGAAATAGATTTAAACTTGTTCGTAGGATTTTTTTGGACTGATAAAATTATTACAACCATAAACCCTTTTATTATAAATGTAGCAGGTGCATACATTCCATATCCACTTGATAAATCACAAAGCATTGCCCCTATAGCACTGGCAGCTACTGCCCATGGCCCGCCAAGTATGTTTGCAGACAATATTATTATGCAGTCACCTAAGTTTATATTGCCTATTGGAGGTGTCGGTATTGAAAGCCAAGTCGCCACATAGACTAATGCACAAAAAACTGCACTTAAAACCATTTTTCTAGTATTATTATTTTCCATAGATAAGTCCTTTGCTGTTTAAATTTGTAAAGTCTGAGGTGTTTAATCTCAGACTTTTTTCATTACTATTTAAATAATTTTATAATTGAAAACGGGAAACCTCATTTTGTAAGTCTACTGCAATCTGTGCCAAATTTTCACTTGCTAAGGACATATCTGAAATAGCCTGTACCTGAGTATCTACTGATGCACTTGCTTGCTGAGTTGTCGCAGCATTTTCTTGAGCTATTGCGGATAGATTTTCTATTACGCTGGTAACTGTGCTGTTTTCTTTTTCGATTTTCTTCGATGAAGAGTTTAATTCCAACACAACAGCCCTGCTTTGGTCAACTGAGTTTGCAATTTCTTCAAACTTTTTAGCTGTTTCTCCTATTTTTTCTGTCTGCTTGCTTACTATTTGCCCTACTGCTGTCATATTTTCTACTGCTCTTTCAGATTTTGCTTTTAGGTTATCAATAGTTTTTCTAATATCTTCGGTAAATCCTGCGGACTGCTCTGCAAGCTTTCTTATTTCCTCTGCTACTACTGCAAAGCCTTTACCTGCCTCACCTGCTCTTGCTGCCTCTATGGCTGCGTTTAGTGCTAGTAGGTTTGTTTGGTCAGATATGGATTGTATCATTTCACTGGCTTTTGATATTTCTTCAGCTGACACGCTTGTTTGAGAAACTATGTCTGATACTTCTACCGCTGCGTCTGAGCTTTGTTTTGTTATTTCAACCAGCTCTTTAATTATTACTGTGCCTTCATCTTTTTTTACAGTGATTACATCTGTCGCTGATGATAATTTTGTCAATATATCCATCATTTTATTAAGCTCTTCATTTGTTTTTTCTACTGCTATTGCAGCATTTTGTGTATCTTGTGCCTGAGATGTAGCTCCTTGTGCTATGTTTGATACGGCACTGGCTACTTCATTAGCCGATGATGCTGTGTTTTGTGCTGTTGCTGTAAGCTCTTGTGAGGTTGCTGCTGTTGTTTGTGAATTTTGAGAAATGTCAGTCACTATTTGCTTTAGGTTATCTACTGTCATGCAAAGTGAGCCTACTATACCTGATATTTCGTCTTTATTTTTTAAGTAACGGTCAGCCTCTTTGCCGTCTTGTTTCAGATTTAGGTCATAGTGTGCAACTTTATTTATTATTTTTTCGATTATTCCAAGTGGAGCAGAGATATACTTTCTAACGATAAATATTGTTATTCCGGCAATCAATATCATGGTCAAAATATATGCAAGCACTGAAATTAATGTTACTTTTCTAGCTGAAGATATTATTGCTCTTAGGCTACCTGTAGAGTCCAAAATGCAGATTTGATTTGAATTTTTAATATGTATCGGTGTAATTATATCTATTGCGTTTGATTTTAATGACTCTGAATATATTTTTTCTTCTACTGTTTCTCCGGCTATTACTCTAGCATAAATATCCTTCATGTTAGGTGCTAAATCAAATACGTTTTTCATTATAAGGCTTTCATCATTATCGTAGGCAAGTATCGTACCGTCTTGTGCTAAAATAGTCCTTGAGCCTTCAAAGCCTTCTTTAATAGCCAGCAATTTATCTTGTAGGCTGCTCAAATCCACATCGACTAAGCTAAAGCCTACGTTATTTCCGTCTATTATTATTGGTGCTACATAAGAGGTCATAAGTTTATTGGTAAACTCATCTAGGTATGTTTGTGTAAATATCGGCTCTTTTGTTTCCATTGAAGCTGTATACCATAAATCTGTAGCTCCCTCTACACTGCCTATTTCTCTTTCAAGCCCTTCACCTTCTGAGTCGTTTTGCACATAGATGGCAAACTGTCCTTTTCCCATTTGAGCCTCAGGTGAGCCTGACGGGTCTGCTAAGTTATTCATAACTGCTCTGTCAATATATATGCCCATGCCTTGAATATTTTTATTTGAATTAGCTATGGCTAATAAAGTTTGCTCCAATGTCCTAATAGATTTTTGGTCATCAGGCAATTGTAGCTGTTGATTAAAAGCCTCTCTTAATGAAATCCCTGCAACAGCTACTTGGTCAAAGTACGCCTCAATATCCCTTGCTATGGCATCATTTTGTTTTTGTATTGTAAGTGCCGCATTATCCACTGCCCCATTGTAAAGAACCCTTGCATTATAAAATGCAATCAACGGAAAAACTATTAGCAAGGTCACGTTTATGATTGCTGCTATTTTAAATGCTAATCTTTGAGTCAGCTTTCTTTTTCCATTTGTAAGCTTTGAAGTTTTTTCTTGATTTGTATCTATTAAAATATCATTTTTTTCCATGCTATCACCTTTAAGTAAAATAATAATATATATTTAATATAATAACTATAAAATCAAAAAAAGTAAACAATAATGTTTAAAGATTATCGTTTACTTTTGTTTTCTTAGTTTTTGTCATTTATTTTATCGTGGAATATCCACTTTTTTTCCAGTCCGTCAACTATTCTTCTCTCAGGCTTAGAGGTTCGCTTGGCTTTATATATTTGCTTTTCATTTAATCTTTCTTGGTCTGTTTCATTTATTGACAAGTCAATTATTCTTGATGCCTCAACCTTTGTCGCTATAGCAATTTCTTTTTTTCTGTCTACCAATTTTTTGTGTGCAGTTGTGATGTCTTGACTAAAATATGTCCTCCTAAGTGTAGCATTTAATACTCCGCCTAAAAGTAATATGCTGGCTGAAATGTTCATCCACAATAATGTTACTATAACGCCTCCTATGCTCCCGTAGGTTTTGTTATAATTTGCAAAATTATTTATATATAGGCTAAATAAAAATGATGCTAATAACCAAACCACTGTTGAAAAAACAGCTCCCGGTAGTGAATATTTTATGCTATGTGGTTGTGCTGTTTCATAGTTTGGAGAAAATCTATAAAGCATTGTAAAAACCAAAACCAGTAACAGTACAATTATTACATATTTTACTATATTGATAAGCTTGATAGTATCAAAATCCAATCCCAAAAAATTGGCTAGGGCGTCATTTATATAGCCTGCAAAGAGCATTAACACTATACTGACTATGATTGCTGTAAATACAAAGGCTGTCAATGCAACTGCAATTAGATTTATCTTTATAAAGCCTCTGGTTTCCTCCAGCTCATACGCCTCATTAATCGATTGTATTATGCTAAGTATCCCTCTTGATGCTGACCAAACGCCTAATAGTATAGAAAATATAAGCAAAAATCCGCTACTATTTTTATTGATATCATTTATAACTCCTAAAACCATTTCAGATGCCTGAGTAGGTAAAGCTGAGGCGATGTTATCTAATATTAACTGATTGTTTAGTCCTGTAAAGCTGGCTATATTTAAAAGGGTGATTATAAATGGAAATATAGCAAATATCAAAAAATATGATATTTTGGCAGCATTTGAAGATACATCACCCTCAGTATATGCAGTCTTAAAATCTTTTATAAACTGTTTTTTCTTATCCATACTTATATCCTTGTTTTCTAATTTTTATTTTTTAACCTAGTTTATAAATATCCTCAGTACAGATAAATAAACACCATATAAATAACAAATGCAGGTTTATCACAATGATAGCCTGCATTTTATATTGCAAAATAATTTGCGATATTTATCTTCTGTTGCCAAATATTCCTCTTATTATCTGTCTGCCCACTTCTCGTCCTATGCTGGACATGACATTCTTGGTAAATCTATCTATGCCGGAGTCAGTTCTCCTAGAAACAGCTTGTGATTTTTTAGAAGATTTTTTCTCATTTAACAATTCTTGTTGCTCTGACTTTTTCATATCTGATATTTTTTCATAGGCTGAGTAGTTATCCTTTGCCATTAAATATTTTTCATTTAAGCTTGAATTATTAATTTTGTATTGTAAATCGGATATATCCACATTTTCAAAGCTACTTTGTGGCGGTCTTATGGTAATTTTTTGTGCAAAGGTTGGTATGCCCTCATCATTCAAGGTAGATACTACCGCCTCGCCTACACCTAGGTTAGTGATTAGCTGCTTGATTTTTTCTTCATCGTCACTTCTAAGACTTTGGGCGATGCTTTTTACTGCTTTAAGCTCTTTTGGACTAAAGGCTCTAAGTCCATGCTGAATTCTAGTGCCTAGCTGAGAGGATATGGCATCGGGTATATCTGTTGGATTTTGAGTTACAAAAAATATTCCTACTCCTTTTGAGCGGATTAGTCTTACAATCAGCTCTATTTTTTCCAGCAGTGCCGGCGAATTATTTTTAAATAATGTATGTGCTTCATCAAAGAAAAATACTATCTTTGGCTTGTCTAAATCACCCACCTCAGGTAAATTTTCATATAGCTCAGATAATAGCCAAAACAAAAATGTAGCATACAAGCCTTGGTTTTGAAACAGCTTTGTTGCATTAAGAATATTTATAATCCCGTTGGAATTTTCGTCTTGATTAAAAAAATCTCTTATGTCAAAGGACGGCTCTCCAAAAAAGTTGTTTGCTCCTTGCTCTTCTAGCACTAGTAAACTTCTTAATATTGCTCCTGTTGACTGAGTGCTTATGTTACCGTAGGTGCTTGTGTATTCAGCTTTATGCTCTACTACATAATTTAGCATAGCTCTTAAATCTTTTAAATCCTCAAGTAGCATACCGTTATCGTCAGCTATTTTAAATGTGATGTTTAATATACCGCTTTGAACATCATTAAGTCCAAGTAGCTTTGATATCATAACCGGTCCCATGTCGGATATGCTGGCTCTAATTGGTACTCCAGCTTTTCCTAGTACATCAAAAAACTCTGCATTAAATCCCTTAGGCTCAAAGTTTTCTATCCCGACATTTTTAGCACGTTCTATTATTTTTTCGTTTGCTTGTCCAGCCTGAATCAGGTTTGATAAATCGCCTTTTATATCTGATAAAAATACAGGTACTCCATTTTGTGCTAGGCTTTCAGACAGTACCTTTAGTGTGACTGTTTTACCTGTACCTGTAGCTCCGGCTATTATTCCGTGTCTGTTTAACATATTTAGATTTATGTAGCAAGGCTGTTCGCCTTTTCCTAATAGGATTTTTTGCATAATATTTCTCCTAATAAACATTTTAATATTTATACATCAATTTATTATACAATTTAATTAAAAATTAAACTAGATATAATGTTTTATACCCAAAAATTTGTCAAAAACTTTTAGAAAGAGGTTTCATTTACCAATTTTTAGGTATATATACAAAAAATAGAATGAAAAGTTAAAAGCTATAATTTATGAAGTGTATTTTGACTTGATTTAATTTTTGTAAATTGAGCAAATTTTAATATTATAAAACTAAGGATTTTGTTATGAAAAAATTACTTTTATTTTTAATGTCCTTAATGCTTGTAATGACTGGATGCACAAAGTCAGATAACACAATAACTTTTTCAGATGCTAAAAAAATGCTTGATAAAATAATAATAAAGGAAGATAGAAACACAAGAGGTAGAGAAAAAGGAGAAATAGCTAAAGTTATAAGTGAAGGGGTTTCAGAACAAAATAGTAATATGGATTTTAAGGTTATATTAGATGAAGTAAAAGCTTTAGAAAGGGCATATGTTGAATCTACTCCAGGGGACATGATAATTGTATTTTTTGAGGAATTAGAACCCTTAGTAGAATTTATTAAATCTAAAATTCAGAAATGTAAAGGAAATTTATCAGAAGCTTCAATAATGCTCAATATTAGTAAAAGGCAATTAAATAATAAAATTTTGGAATATAATTTACGAGATTGGATTAATTCTTTAAAAAAAGATAATGTTTAAATTTATAAAAAATAAAAAATAGGAAATTTTTTTCTCAAATTAAGAAAGATATTTCCTATTTTTCATTTATTTATTAAAATTTTTTTATTTTTTATATTGAAAAATAATATTTTTTTATTTGGCACAATATTTGCTACATAGAATAATATACAGCAAATATAATGGAGGTATAAATATGAATGAAGCAAGAAAACCTAAAATTTGGGAAGCCTTAGTTCCTATTGTAGGGATGTCAATTATTATTGTCTATTCTATGTTAGTATTAAAGGTGGAACCTCATATTCCAATTGTAATTTCAACTATACTTGCAGGAATTATGGCATTGAAAGTTGGCTGTACTTGGGCTGAAATAAGTGAAGGGATGATTGGAAGTGTTTATCGTGCAATAGAAGCTTTAATTATTGTAATGATTGTTGGTATGCTTATAGGTTCATGGGTTTTGGCAGGTTCTGTTCCAGCTATGATCTATTATGGATTAGAATTAATTTCACCAAAATTTTTCTTACCTACTGGTTGTATTTTATGTGCAATTGTATCTGTAGCAACTGGTAGTGCATGGACATCTGGAGGAACAATAGGTGTTGCACTTATGGGAATA
>QWCK01002636.1_pt1 | contig 21892 bp, 11 predicted proteins | sample 1972571 | NCBI WGS metagenome assembly QWCK01 (sample SAMN09866710, study PRJNA288562) | Human gut metagenome isolate term2_stool, whole genome shotgun sequencing... | isolation source: gut | host: Homo sapiens | place: USA: California | reverse complement strand
ACCGAAAGCGTGATGCTGCGCCTCAAGAGCGACATCGTCGACCTCTTTGAGGGCGTGGCCGAGGGAAATCTCGACACCAAAACCGTGGAGTTCGACCCGCGTGCAGCCGTGTGTGTGATGCTTGTCAGCGGCGGATATCCCGGAAACTACACCAAAGGCTACCCCATCAGCGGCATCGACAGCGTGGAGGGCAGCATCGTGTTCCACTCCGGCACGGCCGAGAAAGACGGGCAGGTGGTCACCAACGGCGGCCGTGTGATTGCCGTCTCCTCATACGGGACCAACAAGGAGGAAGCCCTGCAAAAGAGTTTCACCGAGGCACAGAAGATAAACTTCACCGGAAAATACTTCAGAAAGGACATCGGGCAAGACCTATAGGAATGACTACATACACCCAGACCAAGATAGCGCAATCGCGATGGGCACTCCCCGTGACGGCCGTCTACGCCGTGTTGGTGTGCATCGTCTCCGGAGCCATTGCCCAGGGACTCTGGGTGCAGATGTTGCTGCTTGCCCTGTCCGCCGTCCTCATGGCCGAACTCAACAAGGTTCACAACCTCATCCGCATCTACAGTCAGGCCGTGCCCTGTGCGTTTCTCATCATGGTCGCCATGGCGGCACCCTTGCTCGCCACGCCCGCAACCGCCGTCACCGGAATTTCCCTCATTGTTTTTTACCTCTGTTTCTTCCAGGCCTACCAAGCCCCCACGGCGGCAGGTTGGATCTTCTATGCTTTTGTTGCACTGGGCATAGCCAGCATGGCCTTCGTCCACGTGTTGTTTTTCCTGCCTGTGCTATGGATTCTCATGGCCACCAACGTCATGGCTTTCAACAGCCGCACATTCCTGGCCACACTTCTGGGCATAGCCCTGCCCTACTGGTTTGCCGCAGCCTATTATATCCATGCGGGCGACATTGGTTATTTCGCCCGCCATTTCACCGAACTCATCCGCTTGAACTCCGTCTTCAACCTGGATCTGCTCGACGAGCACCGCATCATCACGCTGACCTTCGTCTTCCTGCTTGCTGCCATAGGGGGCCTGCATTTTCTCACCTATAGCTATCAGGACAAGATACGCACACGCATGATTTTCGAGACCTTCATCACTCTCGACATGCTCTGTCTCGCACTCATCGTCATCCTGCCCCAATATTCCGACCCACTATTGGCCATGGCCATCGTCACCACCGCCCCACTCATCGGCCATTATTCCGCCCTGTCACACACCCGAATTTCCAACATCTGCTTTATGGCACTCATCGCCATGGCACTCATCATCACCCTTTATAACCTATGGATGCCCTTAACGATATTCTCATAAACTATGGCTATTGGGGCATGCTCCTGTCGGCATTTTGTGCCGGTAGCTTCTTCCCTTTCAGCAGCGAAGTGGTGTTGATCGGCCTAATGGCAAGCGGACTGGCTCCCGTTCCACTCATTGCCTACGCCACAGTAGGCAACGTTGCGGGCGGCATGTTCAACTATCTCGTAGGCAGCATGGGCAAGATGGAATGGATCGAGAAGTATCTCCACGTGAAGCCCGACAGCCTCCATCGGGCCCAGCGGTTCATGGCAGGCCGTGGGGCATGGATGGGCTTTTTCGCCTTTCTGCCCATTCTGGGGTCGGCCATCACCATCTCGCTCGGCCTGATGCGCGCCAACGTCATCATCACCCTGGCCAGCGTCACCTTGGGCAAGGCCCTGCGCTATGTGCTCCTTGTGTATGGAGCCTATTTGTTTTTTTAATCACGGACAGTGTTCCCCCCACAGGTTCCCCATGCCGCCCTGTTTCTGGGTTTGGAACCGGGGATTCCGATATCAGATAAACCGTCCACGCCTACAAGTGAAACCTGACTTCTTATTGCGAAAATATTGCAAATGTATCTTTGTCAACAGACCATTCGTTGAAATATATGCTGCCGGAAGAGGAGATATTGCCTGAAATGGCAGCAGAGCGTATGTCACCAATAAAAAGATTGAAGATATTATAGGAGAATCATAACATTTAAAACCAGACATCATGAAGAGTTTCAAAGGAAGAGCGTGGTTTATGCCACAGTCAGTAATCGTTATCGGCACATACAATGCCGACGGTACACCAAACGCAATGAATGCGGCCTGGTCAGGTCAGTGGGACAATGACAGGATTATGATTTCAATGGGTAATCACCAAACGACCGCCAACCTCAAAGCCAATCCCGACTTTACGGTTGCCTTTGCCACCACAGAGACGATGGTTGCAGCCGACTATGTGGGCGTGGTGAGTGGCAAAAAAGTAAAGGATAAGGTTGCAAGAACTGGCTGGAAGTTTGAACAAGGCGAGACTGTCAATGCCCCCATATTTACCGACTTTCCAATGACCCTGGAGTGCCGCATTGATCGCAAGATTGATGAGTCGGAAACCGGCTGCTATATCGTTGCGAAAATCCTGAATATCCGTGTCAGCGAGGAATATCTTGCGGAGGACGGCAAGCCCGACTTAGAGAAAATGCACCTGTTGACTTTTGACCCAGTACACTTAGGCTATCTGGAGATAGGCAAGCGCGTGGGTAATGCCTTCAAAGACGGCACACAGCTTAAGTAGGAAATTGGCATACCAATGAAATTTCCCTGTCCATGCGGCTGCGCATGGTGCCAACACCCTTCCTTCGCAAGTGCTAAGAATGACATGACGCATCTATTGACTTCCATAGGTTTCTTCATTCCGATGCTCATGCTCGACTCGATTTGTCGTCGAGAGGCACGATTTAGTGCAGCGTATTGTATGCCAGCACGTTCCATAGGTCGCGCACGCGTTTCTCAGGATTCCATTTCCCGTCAAAAGTCCATTGGGCAGTGATGGCATGAAACTGGGGTGCTCCCTCCGCTTCATCTAGGTTGTCGTTGAGCCACCCGCTGTGTCCGCCGTCACGTGAACAACCGTAATAATACACGCGCAATCCCCATGGACACGGGTCAAGCACCTTATCGGTGTAGGCATACCGGATGTTGCGATCGATGATGTTCTCAGAGAGCTTGCACTCCACGAGGTAGAATTGCGAATCGTGATGATAGCGTCCAAGCGGAGTGGGGCGCATGGCATCGAAATTAGAGTTGGTGATAACCAGTTTGGCTTTCTTGTCGCTGCGTCCGTCGTGCCAGATAATGTCATGCCCGTCGCCCATGAAGTTGCATCGTGTGGCATAACACCAACCGCGCGGGCACAGGAAGTCTACGCCTAAACAACGCAGGTTGAGGTCGGCGTGGTAATACATGCCTCCCTTGCCCCATAGTGCAAGGGCATCGTTGCCATCGGCCCATACGTTGCAGTTGATGACAATGGTGCGTGTGGCCCGGCCAAAGATGGCAAACTGGTGAGAGGTGGTTTTCTCCACCATGGTGCCATAGTTGTTGTACACGGTGAGTCCACTAATCACGCAGTCGTCAGCATTCTCGAGCAGGGTGATGACGCCTGGTCCCACGGGAGATCCGTTCCATGTCTGTTCCTTCATTTTGCTCTGCAGTTCGGCATACACGATGCGGGTGCTGTCGCGTTGTTCACCCACGAGCACAATGTTGGGGCGATCGATAACCACTTTTTCGTTGTAGGTGCCCTTGCGCACCAATATCTTGAAAGGCCGCGTGCCTTGCACGGGAGCCTTGGCAATGGCATCTTGAATGCGCTCACCGGCATGCACCACCGCGTCGAAATCGGTTATCTTGGCAACATCCTTGCGAAACATCTCGAACACACCGCGCTCGTTGCCGCCCTTGCTGTTGAGCGAAAGCGGCAGTTTGCCAACAGGATCGTGCTTGTCAGCCCATTGGTTATAGAGGGGATATAGCGCTGCCGGCTTGTTGGTGTACCAGGCGTAGCCGTTGCGTCGCTCAGCACCAATTTCCTCCAAATGCCGACGGGGAATGCCGTCGCGGTCGCACACATAGGGACTTCCATATTCCAAATCATAAAATCTGGCCCATATAGGTTCGGCCGTGTTGTCGCGTTCGAGATACGAGAGTCTGTCGAGATTGCCACGTCGGCCGTGCACATACCGGTAGCCTGTTATCTTATGGTCATCGAACCATTGCATGGCACCGTGTACCGCGCGCTTTATTCCTTCGTCAGGGTGGGGAATCGACATGAGCAGATGTATGAGGGCAGCACTCTCGGCCGAGCAATATGATGGCAGTTCGTAGGCACGTGCATAAGCCGGGCGAAGCGTCACATGGTCGTGTTGCTGGCACCATACGGTGGGCTTGCCGTTGCTGATGATCTGGGTTTTCAGAATACAGTCGACACCCTTGTCGAAGGCTTTGGCCGCCCTGCGGCGCAAGTCCTTGCCAACGAGCTTGCCTTGATAAGGCTCCTTGCTGTCGGCAATGTCGCGCAGCAGCAGCATGGTGTTGGCCATGGCATCGTCGTTATAGGTGATATGCACTTGGTATCCCCGATTGCGGGGCCAGAACTGTGGCCATCCGCCATTGTCATATTGCCCGCTCAGCAAATACTCCACACCCTTGCCAAACCCTTCGCGATATTTGTTGTCCTTGGTTTGCTGCCACAGCCGGGCCAGAAACTTAAGCTGTGTGGACGTGGCATTGTTATCGGTGGTAGAGTCGTCGCGCCTGCCTTTGTCCTGCCTTATCTGCTCAGTCTCTTCCATAGACAGGTGGCGGGTCATGTCGATGTTCTTGGGCCAGCCCCCAGTTACACGCTGGAAGAGCAATATCTCGTCGCCCACGCGGCGTGCCTCTTCGGTTTTGAAAAAGGCCTTGTCGGTGCGTCGCATCGTATTCGTGATTTTCGACATCTGTGCCATGCCGCCGACAAATGGTGCAGCAGCAAGAATCAGGGACAGCATCATTTTCTGATAACTCATCGTTGTTCGTAGTTTTAGTTTTTAGTTTGTAGTGTGTTGAGGTCATGGAGGGGGGTGAAAGATACATCGTCCATGCCAACTGTCTAATATATCGACAAAATTAGGGAAATAATACGACAAAATAGTCATTTTGTGTTGAAAATCGATGGGATACACCTAACTGTCTGTCCAGCAAAAGCAATAGAAGCTGTGTCACATCAAAGTGACTCAGCATCCATTGTTTATCTGCACCTGAAGGTGTTACCGAAGTATCATGCGTTCTTCCGCATGCAACTTATCGCGTCAGCGTCTTCAGCGCAGTCTGCGGTTTGAAAATATTGTTAGCTTTCACAGAAGATGCCGCTACGGTAACGGGTAGCGTGGCACGGATATCGCGCGACGAGGCTCCAACGAGGAAATTGTAAGTGCCAGCCGGCACTACCCATGATGAGGTCTTCTCGTCAAATGAGGCCAAGTCAGCGCTTTTTACCTTCAGTGTCACCTTGGTGGACTCACCCGCCTTCAGCTCTCTGGTCTTGACAAAATCCTTCAGTTCTTTCTCGGGTTTGTTGGCTTTCTGGGCATCGGGAGCCGCAGCATATAGCTCTACCACCTCTTTGCCAGCAACGGTGCCTGCGTTTTTCACACTCAGGGTCACGGTGAATCCGTCGGCCTCAGGCTTCACGACTGCGTCGCTGTACTCAAAACGGGTGTAGCTCAGACCGTAGCCAAAGGGATAGGACACAGGCTTGTGAAAACTGTCGAAATAACGATAACCCACATAGATGTCCTCCTCATAATTGGTGTAATCCCATAGATTTTCCTTCTTGTCGGTATTCCTGCGATCGAAACCAAAGTCGCTCATGCGACCTTCAGAAGGGAAATTCTTAGACGAGGCAACATCGGCCCAAGCTACAGGGAACGTCATGGGGAGCTTACCCGAAGGCGACACCTTGCCCGAAAGAATATCGGCCACAGAGTTGCCACCCTCCTGTCCGCCCTGCCAAGCGCAGAGAATAGCGTCGGGAAGCTGCTTCCACGAAGCGGTTTCGATGACACCGCCGATATTGAGCACCACTACTACCTTCTTGCCAGCAGCATGGAAGGCTGCGGTTGTCTGGCGGATGAGGGCCAGCTCGGAAGCAGAAAGCGAGAAGTCGGCCAGCGAACGGTCAATGAACTCGCCAGAATTACGGCCGATTGTGATTAGAGCAATATCATTCTTAGCCACCAGTTGCGTCATCAGCTCACTGCTCACAGACATCTCTGTGGGGCGTGGTGTGGGCAGAAAGGCCGTTAGTTTATCGTCGCCCTTCGGCTTGTTACGCTCGTTTTCTTGCTTGATATATTCCTCATAGGTTTTCTTCAGGTCTACGCCGAATGTGTAGCCCGCATTCTTCAAACCATCGAGCAGCGACACGGTGTAGGCACGATTCACATTGCCCGATCCAGTTCCACCGGCAATGAAATCGTAACTGGTACAGCCCAATAGAGCAATGTTTTTCACACTGGCAGTCATGGGCAGCACTCCGTTGCGGTTCTCCAACAGCACCATTCCCTCCGTAGCACTCTGGCGGGTCACCTTGGCGTGAGCCTTGAGGTCAGGTTTGTTGCTATACTCGTAACTCTTGAAGCGTGGGGTCTTGAGAATCATCTCAAGAATGCGGCGCACATTGGTATCGAGCACAGTCTCATCGAGTGAGCCGTCTTTAACAGCAGCCACAATGGCAGTGTACTGCTTGTCGACACCTGGCTGGAGCATGTCGTTTCCTGCCTTCATTTGCGCCACAGCATCCTTGCCGCCAAACCAGTCGGTCATCACCATACCCTTGTATCCCCACTCTGTGCGCAGCGCAGTGGTCTGTAACTCAGGATTCTCAGAAGTATAGACACCATTCATGTAATTGTACGACGACATCACCGTCCACGGCTCAGACTCCTTGACCGCAATCTCGAATCCTTTGAGATAAATCTCACGCAGGGCACGAGGAGTCACACGGGCGTCGTTCATCATGCGGTTGCTCTCCTGATTGTTGGTGGCGAAGTGTTTGATGCTCGTTCCCACCCCATTACTCTGGACACCACGCACATAGGCCGCAGCTATCTTACCCGACACGACGGGGTCCTCTGAATAATACTCGAAATTGCGCCCGCAGAGTGGGTTGCGGTGGATGTTGAGCGCAGGCGCAAGCAGCACATCGGCCCCATACTCCAGCACTTCGTTGCCAATGGCCTTACCCACATTCTCCACCAATTCCTGATCCCATGTCGAGGCCAACAGCGTGCCGATGGGGAAATGGGTGCAATAATATGTCTGGTTGTCGCCCTCACGTTTCGGGTCGATTCGCAGTCCGGCAGGACCATCGGCCAAAACGACCGAAGGGATGCCCAAACGCTCTATAGGATAGGTGGTTCCGGCAGCGCCCGGCACGAGTTTCTTCGTAGCTCCCACCACGGCACTGTCGCCCGAAAAGCCGGCCATGCCCGTGCCAATGACAAGATGTGCTTTCTCCTCAAGAGTCATCGCAGCAATCACCTCGTCGATGGAAGCATCGCCCAATTGAGGAACTTTAGGACCGCAGGCCACCAGCATCGTAGCGGCCACGGCAGTTGTACATAATATTTTCTTCATAATTAGTCTATTTAAAAAGTCGGGGGACAAAATCGGCCAGATAGATACGCCAGTTCTTCCAGATGTGTCCCTCGCCCGTTTCCTTATAAGTATATTTGTAACCCTTCTCGTCGAGCATCTTGCGGAAATCGGTATTGGCCTTATAGAGGAAGTCCCGATTGCCGATGGCGATATAGTAGAGTGCAGGGTTCTTGGCAAACTGTGTGGCAAGTTTCTTCTCGAAGTTCTGATAGATAGGGGCCTCAGTTTTTTTGTCGGGCAGGATAGCTGCCGAGAACAGCCCCACGTAGTTGAACATATCGGGATACTGCTTTGAGATGTGCAGAGAGTGGAAACCACCCATCGACAGACCGGCGATGGCGCGTCCCCTCTTGTTGGCCTGTGTGCGGAATGTCTTATCAACAAACTTCACCACATCGGGGAAAGCGGTTTCGAACGAGCCCTCCATGGTCTTGGGTAGCTGTGTAGTAGGAGGCACCAATCCATACTGTGTCTCACCGGGGGCAGCCTCCTGCGAAGCGTTGCCATTGGTCATCACCACAATCATAGGCTTGGCCTTACCCTGTGCAATAAGGTTGTCGAGAATCTGGGCTGTGCGGCCGAGAGCAATCCATGCCTCCTCGTCGCCACCCATACCGTGGAGCAGATAGAATACGGGGTACTTCTTACCACTAGTCTCGTAGCCAGCCGGGGTATATACCGTGAGACGGCGCTTCATGCCCAAATTAGGGCTGTCGTACCACATACGGCTCACGGTGCCATGGGGCACGTTGTTCACACTGTACAAGTCGCCTACACCACCCTTCACGATAAATACGTTGGTCACCGAGCCCACGTCACGAATCATATATACGTTCGAGGGGTCCATCATGCGCTGACCATCCACCACAAACGAATAACTATACAGTTCTGAAGCGAGCGGTTCCGTCGTGGTGTACTCCCATAGACCGTCCTTGCCTTCCTTAAGGTCCGCCACGCCCGGACCGTCGAACTCTCCGTAAGGAGTCTGAATTTTCTGAGTAGGGAGGAAATCGCCTGTCACCTGCACTTTCACGGCCTTAGGAGCCTTCATGCGGAACGTTACTGTGTTGTCAGCATGAACCTCAGGCGATGTGATCTGTGGAATACCCCACAGAGCCTGCTGTGCAAACGAAGATAGGCTGACCATCATGGTCACTGCCAAAAAACATAGTTTTTTCATCATCATGTATTGTTATTGTATTTAACATTAATAATCTATTTGAACAGTTTCTGTGCGAAATTGCACAGGTCGTGACGCCACACATGCCATGTGTGTCCGCCCGGCATTTCGCTGAAGTCGTACTTCACTCCATGTTTCTTAAACACCTCAAGCATGGCAAGCCCGTTTTTATAGGCTATGTCTTCGGGGCCACCCTGGGTGAAAAGAAGATGCCTGACGCTTTTATTAAGTACAGGAGCAATCTCCTTCAGTCGTTGGTCGCCCTGCTCGAAGAGCTGTTTCTGCTCCTGCCACCAGCCGGAACTCATCACATTGATGTAGGCGAACATATCCGGATGGGCCATGAACGTCTCAAGTGTTTCCAGACCGCCCATGGACAATCCTGCCAGCGCACGATGATCCTTATCGGTCAGCACCCTATAGTTTGATTCGATAAAGGGGATGATGCTGCCCATAAGGTCTTTCTCAAAGAGCGGCACCTCCGCGTAGAGATCGGCTCCCTCAATACTGCCATTGGGCATGACCACCACCATTGGTTTGATCTTGCCTTCGGCGAGGAGGTTATCAAGGATATGACCGGCACATCCCACTGTGGGCCAAGCATTATCGGTGTCGCCACCGCCATGAATCAGGTAGAACACCGGCAGTGCTTCGTCAGATTTCTCATAGCCCGCAGGAGTCCACACATGAAGTCGGCGAGTGGAATGAGTAGCCTTCGAGTGGTAGTAGCGCTGAGCCACTGCCCCGTGGGGTACATCCTTCATCTGGAAGAACTCGCTACCATTCTGTGGCAGGCTGGCAACAGCCGAAGTCTCGTGAGCCATCGGTGCTTTAGGATCATACACTCTCACTCCATCGACCAAGAAAGCATACCTATAAGCCCCGGCCTTCACGTCCGACACGGTAATCGTCCACACACCATTATCATTCTTCACCACACGGGGCTGCCGGTCCCAAGGCATAATGTCGCCTGTGATGCCCACAGTCTTAGCCTGAGGAGCATAGATGCTGAACAGCACATCTCCATTGGTCAGCTGACGCACAGATTGGAGTGTATCATTAGGTGTAGGCACGCGATTGAACGATTGAGCCTGGCCCGAAATGGCCATCGTGGCAAAGAGTGCCACAGCAACGCTTCTATTTTTCATCATCTATTTATGAGTAAGGTTTGTAATCCTCACTTTCGGTAACATGGCACGATGTACCTTCTGGCGTTGCGCCTTGGGCACCTTCACTACAGCCTTGTCGCGCACGTCAGCCGACGAAGCAGCTACCATCACTGTGTAGTCGCCCTTGGCCAATTCCCACGCGCTGGTCTTCTCATTGAAAGATGCCATATCCATGAGGTTCCATGTGAGTGTAAGAGTTTCTGACGCACCCGGAGCCAGCATCCTTGTCTTGGCAAAGGCCTTAAGTTCCTTGATAGGTTTGTCGAGTCTGCCCTTCGGAGCAGCAATATAGAGCTGCACCGCCTCACGGCCAGCCACACTACCGGTGTTGCTCACTTTCACCTCAGCCACACAGCGGTTGCCCTCGATAGTGGCACGCTTCAGGCTGTAGGCGAATGTAGTGTAACTCTTTCCATAACCAAACGGATAGGCCACCTGCTTATTGAAGGTATCGAAATAACGATAACCCACATACACGCCCTCCTCATAGAGGGTGTAGTCATAGTCTTTCTCCTCAACTTTCGCCTTAATCTCCTCCTCTTTCTTTTTGAAGTTCATGCCCGTCCCCATTGCAAAATTGGGCATACGGAACTCCATGTCGTTGGGAAAGTTCTTGTCGGCAGCAGCATCACCAATCTTCATGGCGAAAGTCATGGGGAGCTTACCTGACGGATTCACCTTGCCAGAGAGAACATCGGCCACACAGTTACCAGCTTCCTGACCGGGCTGGAAAGCGCATACAACGGCATCGACCATTCCACGCCAGGAGGCCACCTCCATGGGCGAGCAGATATTGAGTACCACCACTACTTTCTTGCCAGCGGCATGATAAGCCTTAGACAGCGTCTCGATGAGTTCACGCTCGCCGATCTTCAGCTCGAAATCACGGATGCGACGGTCGGCACCCTCACCAGAGGTGCGGCCTAAGGTGATGATGGCTACATCGTTGTCAGCCACCTGAGTGGCCAGATCCTCGACAGAGGGAATAAACTCGGCCGGACGCTCCAACGGAGTGAGGGTGAACGACGGGCGACCTTTAGGAAAGAGGCGTTTCTCCTCATCAGCGAGGTGTTTGGTGTACTTCTTCACCAGCGAGTTGTCGACTGTGTAGCCTGCTCCACGCATGCCCTCCACGAGCGACACACAATAGTAGCCCACATTGACCGAACCAAAGCCTACGCCGGCAGGTACCATGCTATAAGAAGTAACACCATAGAGGGCTACTCTTGTGTTTCTCAGAGGGAGAATATTATTGTTTTCGAGCAACACAATGCCCTCGGCTCCCACCTTGCGGTCTATTGCAGCATGAGCATAGAAGTCGGTACGATTAGCATAGCGATACTCGTTGAAACTGTTGCAGCGCACCACCAGTTCCAGTGTGCGGCGCACGCTACGGTCGAGAACGCTCATTGGAAGCTTACCGCTTTTGGCAGCTTCAAGTATATCATTATACTGTTTCTGCTGTCCGGGCTGCATCATGTCGTTACCAGCTATCATAGAGATAACAGCATTGGTACCGGCGTTCCAGTCGCTCATAACAAGACCCTTGAATCCCCACTCATCGCGTAAGATTTTCTCTGTGAGGTCGATGTCCTCGCAGGTGTACCGCCCGTTCACCTTATTATAAGAGGTCATGATGGTCCAAGGGGCTGCCTCGCGCACAGCAATCTCAAAACCTTTCAGGTAAAGCTCACGCAAGGGACGCGGTGTGAGCCGGGAGTCCATCTTGTTGCGGTTGGTCTCCTGGGAGTTCACGGCAAAATGTTTCAGACTCGTACCTACATTGTTACTCTGGATGCCTTTGATATAACCAGCGGCCATTTTCCCCGTGAGCACTGGGTCCTCGGAATAATACTCATGGTTTCGGCCACACAGCGGCGAGCGCATCAGATTGATGCCCGGAGCCAGCAGCACATCGAGCCCGTAATCTTTCACCTCTCTGCCGAGAGCGGTGCCCACAGCCTTTGCCGCCTCGGTGTCAAAGGTGGCGGCAACAGTAGTGCTGGAGGGAAATTCCGTTGTGATGTATGTGTTGCTGTCGTAAGGGCGTTTCTGTTTCATGATGAGCCGGTGGGGGCCGTCAGCGAGATACACCGGGCGTATGCCCAGGCGAGGAATGGCATAAGTGCGGCCTGCGGTGCCAGGGAACTTAACGTCGTCGCCGAAAGACATGCCGCAGCCAAGCACCATGTGTACCTTCTCCTCAAGGGTCATGGCCTGCACCACCTCGTCGATATTGTTGGCGTTGAGTTGCGGCGCCTGTGCCTGCACGGCCATATTACCACACATGGTAGCAACGACAGCGAGGCTGAATATTTTTTTCATCATTGTTGTTTCTTATCGTTTGCATTTCCCACAAGGGGAAAGTTGTTAGTAATGGTGAAAAGGCCAGGACAGGAACAAACTTTCGCCTTCCCGTCTCTGGCCTATGCTTTCTATCTCCACCCTTCGTTCTGTTTCATGTTGGGGTTGAGCTCCAGTTCCTTGAGTGGAATGGGGAGATACTCATGCTTCCCTGCCACGAAACCGGCACTGGTATTGGTGAACTGAACGGAGGATTTACCGTCAGACGAGAAGTTATAAATCTCCTTTCCCTGATTGCCCAGCATCTTCGGTGCATCGCCCCAGCGCACGAGGTCAAGGAAACGCACATTCTCAAAGCAAAGCTCCAAACGTTTCTCGTTCTTCACATCGTCCATCGTCACGGTAGCCAGCGGAGCCAGCTTGGCACGCTCACGGATGATATTCACATATTCCGTAGCTTTTGCGACATTGCCGCTCTGAACGTGTGCCTCGGCTGCAAGGAGCAGCACCTCGGCATAACGCATCACCTTGATATTGGTATAGATGAACGCACCCATGAACGGGACTATCTCGTTCTCGGCCATTGCACGGTTTTTCCAGTTGTAATAGCCCTCGTGCCCAGTAAGTGACTTGCCAGGTTGTAGTTCCAGGCCCAAGTCTTTCATCTGGGCATAGGTGTGGAGCGTGCTGTTAAGGCGATAGCCATCCTTACCCTCTGTGGCTACGAACGCATCGTAGAGACTCTTTCGGGGATTGCAGAAGCCCCATGTGCCCTGAGCAAACTTATAGAAACCGGGATTAGTGGGCTGGTGTTTGTCGGTACGCCATCCTAGCATGGTGTAGTACCAAGTGAAGTAGTAATTCGTTCCGTTCTCCGCGTCTTTGCGTCGTTGAACCTCAATCATCGATTCGCAACTGTTGTTGGCTGCCGGCTGGATGATGTCGGCGTAATCGCCACGATAGAGATCGTACTTCTTGCTTTCAATCACTGCATCGAGATTCTTGGCAGCCTCACTGTATTTGCCTTGGAACACCTGAGCTTTGCCGAGCATAGCCAGTGCCGTTTCTTTAGTGATGCGAATGGCATTCGCCTCGTCGTTGACACCACTCTTCGAGGGCAGGTTACCAGAACTGATGGCTGTATTGAGGTCTTTCTCTACAAAGGCCCACATTTCCTCAGGGGTAGCATTGCCCTGACGGTATTCGTTAGGTGCAAGAAGATGGTCTACCTTTGCTGGTGTACCCCAGAGGGCTACCAATTGAAAGTTAGCCCACGCACGGAAGAAATAGGCCTCAGCAATGGCCTGCTTCTGCAGCGGGGTGTCGCCAGCCGTCTTCTCGATAATGAGATTCGCATTATAAATCATGGTATAGAGACTCTTGTAGAGATCTTGTACCGAGCCGTGGTCAGAGCCGAAGTTAAACTCGTTCAACTGTTCTAAGGTAGCATTATCACCACGCGAGCCGCCACCAGCCCACACATCGTCAGAGAGAAGGTTGTTGATAAAGGACCAGTTGTTGCTGACACCGTTCAACGACTGGAAGAGCGATGCTGTGGCTCCCTGCACTTCCTCATCGGTCTGATAGTAAGTCTCCAGACTTCCCATGTTTCCATGTTTCTCTATATCGAGATAGTCCTCACAACCTGTTGTCAGAAGGCACATTGCACCAAGGGCGAGGGCATAAATTGTTTTTTTCATCATGATAAAAGTCAGTTTAAGTTAGTTGTTAGAATTCCACATTGATACCGAGTACCATCTTCTTGGAACCAGGATAGGAACCCTTGTCGATACCCATACCATTCACTGCGTTTACAGATGTCTCCGGATCGAAGCCGGGATAAGAAGTAAAGGTGAAGAAGTCGTCAAGCGAACCATATATACGCACATTCTTGACGAAGTTCTTCGGGAGCAGACTCTTCGGAAGCGTATAGCCAATCTGGATTTGCTTTATTTTGAGGTAAGAGCCGTCGTAGACAAGAGCGTCTGAACGCAGATAGGTCTCCATACCCCTTGCACCAGCAAAAGGCACTGTACCATTAGGGTTGCTCTCCGTCCAGCGGTTATCATAGAAGATTTTCTTCAGCTTGTTGGACTGAACATAGTCGGGTCGGTTGATACAGTTCCAGATTTTATTGCCGGCAGCACCTGTAGCGAACACGGTAAGGTCCACGCCCTTGTAAGCAGCTGTCAGGGTGATACCGTAGGTCACCTTGGGAATGGCGTTACCAATATCAGTTTTATCGTTCTCTGTAAAACTGCCGTCATCGTCTACATCGTAGAATTCAGGCTCACCTGTAGCAGCGTCGATGCCCTTGAACTTATAGCCACGGAAATAATAGATGGGATAACCAGACTCGAAATAGGTAACAAACTGGTTGTGGAAACTGGCACCACCTACACGTACGAGTGACGGATCGAGATAGGTGACCTTATTCTTCAGGGTAGCCATGTTGCCACGCACACTGTAAGAGAAGTCATCAATTTGGTCGCGCCAGCCGAGCTCCATCTCGAAACCTTTGTTGCTTACATTACCGGCATTCACTGTCGATGTTGTACCACCGATGATGAGCGAGGGAGTAGTACCCGTCATCAGCAGGTCCTTGGTCTTTTTGTCAAAATAGTCAATACTCAGTGACATGCGGTTCTTGAAGAAACGGGCATCAATACCGAAGTTGATTTGCTCTGACGTCTCCCACTTGAGTTTGTCGTTACCCATGGTAGCAGGTGAAACTGCTGTAGTATAGGCCAGACCGGGTGACAGGGCATAAGGAGTGCCCTTGGTCATATCGGTGGAGTACTGATAGTTGCCAAGTGAGGCAAGACTACCGTTCTGACCCCAAGAAGCTCGCAGCTTCAAACTGGATACAACCTTAAGCAGTGGCTGGAAAAAGTTTTCCTCGGAGATTGCCCAACCAGCAGACACTGCGGGGAAATAACCCCAGCGGTTGGTCGACGGCAGATAGGCGAGGTCGGCAGCATCGGCACGGAGAGAGGCTTGGAGCATGTAACGGCCAAGATAGTCGTATGAGAGACGGCCGAAATAAGAGTATTTAGAAGTGTAAGTGGTCTCGCCGGCAACACCCTTGGTAGCCGAGGATTTAGGGAAGTTGAGGTAATAAAAGCCCGGCTCATTCTTCAGGAGGGCATCCTCTCCATTAGCAGAGAGTGTACCGGTGACGTAGTCGTATGACGATTGCTGGAAAGAAATACCGGCCATGGCTGTTAGGGTGTGTCCTCCGAAGGTTTTCATATAATTGGCAAAGTTCTCCCATTGATAATAGATTCTTGTTGAGGAGGTGTTGCTCTGTGCATTATAACGCGTGAACGAGCGCGAATTGCCATAAGAAGGCAGGGTTGTCGTACTGGAGCGATTGCCCGACAGACGGTAGCCGAAGCGCGAGGTGAAGGTGAAGCCGTCAAAAGGCTTGAGGTCGGCATAGATAGAACCACTGATGCTAAAACCGCTGTTCTTGGGAATGCTGCTGTCGCGCATGATCATAGGATGATACTGCTCGCTCTGATAGAACTGCGACACAGAGTAGTAGTTGCCATTGGAGTCTTTCAGGAGTGTGTAGCCCTGGTCGATAGCGTTCTTCATACTGGCGGGAAGATTGTCGGGAGCATAAGTATCGGGAGTGAGCGGATCCATCAGAAGGACAGAGGTGAGCAGCGAGCCATACTCGTTGGCCTCCGACACAGCACGATGTCTGTATTTCATAACCTGATTGGTCGATCCTACCTTGATCCACGGCTTGATTTCATACTCGCCGTTGATGGTGGCTGAGAGACGCTCGTAAATATCAGCATCACCCTTGACAATACCGTTATTATTGAGATAACCCAGCGAGAGATAGTAATTGCCCTTATTATTTCCATTCTGGAAGGCTATGCTGTGCTTAGTCATGAGGCTGTTCTCAAAGGCTACATCAGTCCACTTGGTATCGGTCTTGCCATCCCACACATTCATGACATCCGCACGCTTGAAGATTTTAGCCTCATCCATATAATTGATGTATTCCTCAGCATTGAGCATCGTGGGAATCTTGGCCAATCCCTGTGAGGCAAGCTGGAAGTCGTAAGTGATCTTGCCCAGACCTTCCTTACCTTTCTTCGTACTGATGAGTACCACACCGTTACCAGCCTCCGCACCATAAATAGCAGCCGAGGCAGCATCCTTCAGCACCTCTATCGAGGCGATGTCGTTGGGGTCGACCCCCGATATGTCGCTCAAGCGCACACCATCGACAACATATAGTGGATTAGAGGGGCCGTTAGAGGAATAACCACGAACACGGATGGTAGGAGCACCACCTGGAGCAGCTGCGGAGATGACCTGAACACCGGCCGTCTTACCCTGCAGAGCCTGCTGGGCATTGCTGATGGTGCGGTTCTGCATGTCCTCAGAACGAACTTGGGAGATGGCACCTGTCACAGAGCTTTTCTTCTGCACACCATATCCCACGATGACCACTTCCTCCAGCACCTTCTTGTTTTCGAGGAGCGTCACATTGAGCGTAGACGATGTCACCTTCTGCTCCTGTGAGGTGTAGCCCACATAGGTGAACACGAGAGTAGAACCCTTACTCACCGAGAGCGTGTAGTTACCGTCAAGGTCGGATATAGAGGCATTGTTCGTACCTTTCTCCCTGACACTGACGCCGATGAGAGGTTCGTTCTGATTGTCTGTTACTGTTCCGTGCACCTTCAGCATAGTCTGTGCTAAAGCAAGAGGGATGCACATGGTCCATAGAAGAACCATGATGGCAATTTGCCGCAGTGATTGACTTTTCATAGTTTTGCTTGTTAGTTATTTTTTTAGGTAATAGTGTTTGATAAAATTTGCCTATGGTTTGTGCCCGGCCTAAACCGGGCGGTGGAAAACTCGGTTAAAACCCGCGTATGGGAAAGCTACGAGAGAGGTCGATGAGCTTCTTGTCGTGGTTATGTACCACTTTGCACTTCGTGTCGAAAATCATCGTAGCACCGCCCTCGCTCGTGAACGATTCCCAATCAGCCAATGCCTTGGTGACAGGGCTGCCCGTACGGGCGAAGCTGACCCATGCATCACTCATGGTCTCGCCCAATGTGACAGCCTCCTTACCCCCGCCCGTCATGCTGGCATGCAGGACCACGTTGTTGAATACGAAGGGTATTTCCATACAGTGGGTAGAACGGAGAATGCCATCGAGCACCGGCGACTGCCATGTGAAGAGATACATCCACACCGGTGCCCCACCCTGTGCAGCCTTCAGACGCCCCTGCTCCACAGCATTAGGACGACACACCAGGTCGATGTCGATAAGGTCCTTGGGCTCGTATTCGGGATAAGCCTCCTTGAAGGCAGACAGCCACTCGTCGGTTCGCTCACCGTACTTCTTATGCAATTGCTCTACAGCCTCTTTCTCAGAAATGTTACGAAGTGCCGGCACATAAGTAGTCGTGGTGAACTCGTGCTTGGTGGTGCCGATAAGCAGAGGAATATCCTTCGACTGCTCGGGAGCCTGCGGGTCAAATGGCTGACGGGGCAGGATGTCGCCGTCGACCGTAGGAGCCCAGCCAAACATAAATGTGGTGATGCCCTCCTTCTCGGCCTCAGCCTTCACTTTGGCTATGGCAGCAGTACCGGCAGCAAGTAGCTTCTCGTAAGGCATGCTCTTAAGCTGGTCGATAGTGGCTGGGGTGAGTCCGAGCTGTTCCACGGTGCTCTTACCAATCTGGCGTGACCATTGCTGACTCATTGTACGCAGCATGGAGCCACTCTCTATGATAGCTTTATGGAAAAGTCCCTTGGCACTGGGCGTAGCCAGAAGTGTCGACACCTTGCCTCCACCACCCGACTGACCGAAAATGGTCACATTGGTCGGGTCGCTGCCATACTCGCTGACATTAGCCTTCACCCATGCGAGAGCGGATACAATATCCATCAGTCCCGCATTGCCTGAATGAGCATATTTATCGCCATAGGCAGAGAGGTCTAAGAATCCCAGCACGTTCAGACGATGGTTGATGGTCACAACCACCACATTGCCTCTATCCGCCAGGTTTCTGCCATCGTAGGAGGGCAACTCCTGACCGCTACCGGTAGCATATCCTCCGCCGTGCAGCCATATCATAACGGGACGTTTCTGCCCGTCGCGCAATCCCTTAGTCCAAATATTCAAACGCAGACAATCCTCGCCGGCAAATCCGTCGTTCCAGTTGAAGGCGAAGGCTATCTCGTCATTCTGCCATCCTGCACGCTTCTCCTGCGGGCAAGTTGGACCGAAGGTGCGGCAGCTTCTCACACCCTCCCAGTGCTTGGGAGCCGTGGGAGCCATGAAACGCTCGGCCTGGCCATAGGGCACACCTTTATATATATAGACCCCGCGATCTATATAGCCGGCTATCTTGCCGTACTGGGTGGTGGCCACAGTCTGCTGTTCAGAGGTGACGAGCCCCTCACCCTCCTGCTGTCCGGTAGTTGTCTTTTGCTGTCCTCCGCACGAAAGCGCGAGAAACGAAACAAGAAGTATGGATGCTGTTTTCATCATGTTGTGAGTTTTGATAATTGTAGGTTTTTATTTCACCGACAAAAGTATGGTAGATATCGTAGGAAGTCTATTGCCAGCGTTCAAATGGGTTGTCAAGTTGTAAAAAACAGGCTGTCCGATTTGTTCAAATGCTTTCGTATATGTAAAACAGCATTGATACACAAGCATATACGAGACAGTAAAAAAGAGAAGAAAAACCAGAAAACGGAAAATTGTACTTTTTTTATTCGTTGTTTCTGAAACGAACTACTATCTTTGCATCACTATTTATACCTAATAATTCGAACAATCGGAAAGCAAACCAGAATATGATAAACCAGAAATCGGATGGCGGACAAAACGTGCTGATTTTCCTTGCATTCTTATCTGCCCTTCTTCTGTCAGCGTGCGGACGAACAGACTCGTGCGACGATGTGAAGCCCGACGACGAGCAGAGCCTTGTCATCAGCAACAGTATTTCCAACCACCAGATTCTCTCGATGGCCGAGGATGCGCAGGGGCACATCTGGCTGGCCACTTTCCGTGGTCTCAACCGCTATGTATCGAAAGAATTTTATCAGTATTTTGTCACCGACGACTCCACCTCTATACCCGATAATCATGTGGCCGCCGTCTACCGCGACTCAAAAAACCGTCTGTGGGTATCCACCGTCAATGGAACGTGTATTTACACCGACGAAGACAATTTCCGACGCATCCGTCTGGAGGTGGATAACCGTTATATACAGCAGATAGCCGAGACACGCAGTGGCAAAATACTTTTCAATACCGGCACGGACATCTATGCCTACAACGAGAAAGACGATGTGATTCGTCCGTTCATCAGGGGACTCGACACGTCGTTTTATTTTGCACGTCTCTTTATCGACTCCAAGGATATGGCGTGGCTGGTGGGGGACACGTCACTGAAGGCATACGACACCAAGACCGGCAAACTTATACATACCATCACCCTCAACCGGGTGCCACGCACATCCTATCTACGCAACGGCCATGAATTGTGGATAGCTTTCGACAACGAGATGCGGCTGTTCGACACCACCAACCGCCATTTCATGCCTCTGCCCCCCGCACTGGCGTCGGGCCGACTGACTTCAGCCACCATCTTGGCCATGACCGACTATCCGTATGGCGGCATGGTATTCTCCTCGACGGAGGGTAAGTTGTTTTACTACAACAATCGTGAGAATGTCATCATCGACCAGACTGAGGCAGGATTCCCATTCGAAGCTCCACGATTCAGGGTGGATAAGTTTTTTACTGATTCACAGGGTAACCTTTGGATGGGCTCGGTAGATCAGGGGTTTGCCGTAGCCTATAGCCAAAAGGACCATTTCAATGCCGACCGTTATCTGCAACGACTGGTAGACGGGTGTCCTGTAGCCGCCATAGCAAGTCATGACAGAGAGGTGCTTGTATCGACCTGCCACCAAGGAATTATTATCTACAACACCCAGACACACGCCTCGGCGCGCATCACGCTCGACCAGTTGCTCGGCTCCAACCGTGAGCGGCGTGGCGACAGCTATGTGAGAAACTTCTGTGTGACCCGTTCGGGCGAGGTGTGGCTGGCTGTGAGCGATGCCGGCGTGCTACGCTGTAAGATGGAGGGAGGACGGCTGACCGTAGTGGAGCACTATGATGTAACATTCCCGATGCACATCATCGAAGACAACCTCGGCACCATCTGGGTGACTACGGCCTCGGTGAATGTATGCTACCTCCTGCCCGGCGAGAAAGAGTTCAAGAGCCTTCAGGCCTTTGCCGACAATGACTTCACCTTTATTCCCAGCATCACCCAGCTTGCTGACGGACGCATCCTCGTTGCAGCCTTCTATCGCCCTATCCGCACCATCGACCCACGCTCGCGCATGGTCAGCGATCTGCCCATACGCGAGGGCGATATGAAGCAGGCCATCTCACGTTCAGTATTCATCCCCACAGCGGTACATCAGGACCGCAGCGGGCACGTGTGGATAGGTACCGTCAGTAACGGTTTGCTTCGCTATTCGCTTGCCGACAGCTCACTCACCTCCGTACGAGGCACGGCTTGCAACGATATTTCCGGCATCGAGGAAGATCAGCAGGGACATATCTGGGTGAGCACCATGAGCGGAATGAGCAAATATGACGCCTCTACCGGCCACATCGCCAATTTCTTTGAACCCGACGGTATCGGCGGAAACCAGTTTGAAGACCGTGCTTCAACCATACTCGCCGACGGCACTTTGATGTTTGGCGGCACCCACGGCGTTACAGCCTTTAACCCCATGGAGGTGACCAACAAGCATGCCTATCGCGTGACATTCGAAAACCTGAAGATACACAGCCAGCTGGTGCGCCCATCGAAAGGCGGTCCTATCGAACAGAGCATGGCTCTCCAGCCCCACATCCGTTTGAATCACCGGCAGAACGGATTCAGTATCGCCTTTGCCGCCATTGACTATTCAGACTACGACCGTGTGCATTTCTACTATCAGATGGAGGGCTTCGACAAGTACTGGATTGATGCGCACAACAATCGCGAGGCGTTCTACGCCAATCTGCCCGCCGGCACCTATACCTTTAGAGTAAGAGCCACCAACATCGAGAACAATGTGGTGGAAGACGAGAAAGAACTGACCATCACCATCAGTCCTGCTCCGTGGAACTCATGGTGGGCATGGACAATCTACCTGCTGCTGGCCTTCGGTCTCGCTATACTGGCTGTCAGGATAACCCGCAACATACAGCGCGAGCGCGCAGCAGTTCGTCGGGCGGAGTTCGAGAAGGAGCAGGAACGACGCGTTAATACGATGAATATGAGTTTCTTCGCCAACATCTCACACGAGTTCCGTACACCGCTGACCATGATATCGGGTCCTATAACCCAGCTGCTGCACAAAGACTCTGTGACCAGCGACGACAAACGCCTGCTCAGTATTGTCGGTCGTAGCGTTGATCGGATGCTCCGCCTGGTGAATCAGCTGATGGACTTCAACAAGCTGGAGAACGACACCCTACACCTACAGGTGCGTCGCGATAACATCATTGCCACGCTCCGTCCCGTCGTGGAAAACTTCACCATAAGCGCACAGGCGAAGGATATCACGCTTGTGAGCTATGGCATCGAAGACTCCTGCCTGATGTGGATAGATGCCGACAAGGTGGACAAAATTATGACCAACCTACTGAGTAACGCCCTGAAATTCACGCCTGCAGGCGGAACGATCCGT
>QWCK01002634.1_pt1 | contig 21899 bp, 20 predicted proteins | sample 1972571 | NCBI WGS metagenome assembly QWCK01 (sample SAMN09866710, study PRJNA288562) | Human gut metagenome isolate term2_stool, whole genome shotgun sequencing... | isolation source: gut | host: Homo sapiens | place: USA: California | reverse complement strand
TGCTATAATAGTCCCAACTAAGATAAAAACACAGTTCTGGTTGGTAGTCCAGACGTAGGCAAGCCTATCAGTAACCTTCCTCCTTGGTTGTCCATTCTTAGGGATAGATTTAAGGAGGTGCTGTCGTGGAAATCGTTTCAATTGGCTTGACAGTTTATTTTGAAGATGGATTTTGGCATGGATTGTTTGAACAAGAGTATGAGAGAACTTATCAAGTTTGTCGTGTGACATTTGGTCAGGAACCAAAAGAGGATGAAATTTTGAGACTTTTACAGACTCAGTTTGCTCGGTTATCTTTTAGTCCAGAGGCGACAGTCAAACAGCATGTGAAGATTAAGAATCCGAAGCGTCTGCAGCGAGCTGTAAAGAAACAGGTGAAGCAGAAAGTTTCTTCTAAGTCACAAGAACTTTTACAGTTGCAGTTTGAGGAACGAAAAAAGCATTCAAAACAACAGTCTAGTCTCCAAAAGCAATTGCTCAAGCAAGAGAAATTTGAACGCAAACAGCAAAAACGTAGAGAGAAGCACAAGGGTCACTAGTGACTCTCTCTTTCATAAAATAGAACAGCTCTTCTTGGATAACAAGAGCTGTTTTTGCTTGTATTGAAGATTTCTTTCCTAATAGATAGACTTATCGTTAATGGCAGTTTCAAATTCAGGACCATACTTGCTTGCTTCAAATTCAATCCTGCCCCATTCAGCAATTTCATTTTACTAGAAGGGAGTGTGTGCCATGATTTCTGATTCATTTTTTATTGTTTGGTTTAGCGAGAACAATACTACCGACTCTTGGATTTTTCTGCCGGATGCTATAAAATACCTCTTTTATAGCGCATGTTTAAAAATATAATGTATGGTTGTAAGTGTTTTTCAACATCCTCTAGTGATTCGATAGTAGAAAAACGGTTGCAGCCTGCACCACTTTAACTTAGCCCTTATTATTTTACCACTTGGCCTTTCATTTTAACTGCTTATCTCAAAAGTCGATTTTTCTTTCATACTTTTTGTTAAACTAGTGTGGTAAAGAGGAGGGGGAAATATGATTTTACAAGCTAAACATTTGACTAAACGGTACGGCAATCATATGGCTGTCGATGATATTCAGTTAGAGTTTGAAACAGGAAGTTTCAATGCTATTTTGGGTCCCAATGGTGCAGGGAAATCAACCACTATTTCCATGTTAATCGGTTTGAAAAAGCCGACACAAGGTCAGATTCGATATGCGCCAAATACGAAAATCGGAGTTGTTTTTCAAGCTAGTGTACTGGATGAGATGTTGACGGTTAGGGAAAATCTCACGATTCGTGCTCAACAGTATAAGGAGATTGCGGCAAGTCGTGTGGATGATTTGATCCATCAACTGGGTTTGACTGCTTTCCAGAAACAACTATATGGGACTTTGTCAGGTGGGCAAAAACGTCGGGTTGATATTGCACGTGCTCTTCTTTCGCGACCAGATATTCTTTTCTTGGATGAACCAACGACAGGTCTTGATATTCAGACTCGCAAATCCATCTGGGATCTACTGTATCGACTACAAAAGGATGAAGGGATGACTATTATCTTAACGACTCATTATCTGGATGAAGCAGATGAAGCGGATCAGATCTATATCGTTGATCATGGGAAAGTGATTGCGCAAGGTTCTGCGACTGCTATTAAAAGTCAGTATGCATCTAATATCCTAAAAATTCGTTTTAAGGAAATAAAGGATTTAGAAAAGCTGCTACAGACTGGAATGACAGTAGAGGAAGAAAATGAGCTGGAATATCTTTTTTATCCAAGGACGTCACAGGAAGCCATTGAATATTTGGCAAAAGTTCGAGAAGAAATTGATTCTTTTGAGTTTCGCCCAGGTACTATGGATGATGCCTTTATTGCACTTACAGGAAGAGAGGTTCGCTAATGCTAGCTTTATTGAAACGGAATTTTATCTTATATTTTCGTAATCGTTCGGGAGTATTTTTCTCATTATTGGGGGCATTGATTTCCTTCCTCCTTTATATCATTTTTTTGCAGAAGAATTTGACGGATTCTTGGTCCCAACTCCCTAATAGTACGAACCTTTTAAATAACTGGCTGATGGGTGGGACCTTGGCTGTGACTGGGATGACAACCAGTTTTACGGCTCTTAAACAAATGGTACAGGATCGTGAAAATCAAGTGGATCAAGATCTCTTCTTGACAGATTTAGGTAACTGGGGTTTACAGGCGTCCTATCTAATCAGTAGTATTGTCATTTCTTTTGTCATGCAGGTGTTTATGTATGCTGTTATGAGTTTTTATTTTAAAGAGAGCCCAGTTATCAGCCATTTACCGGAAATCGCTTTGATTATGTTGTTAAGCAGTCTGCTTTCAAGTTTGGTAAATGTTCTCTTGATTTACCGTTTTCAATCTGTAGATAGCCTTGGTAAACTGGCAACGATAGTGGGAACTGCCTCTGGATTTTTAGTAGGAACTTATGTCCCTATTGGAGTATTACCTGATTTTGCACAGATTATCATGAAGTGTACCCCTGCAACTTATATTGCTTCTCTCTATCGACAAGTCTTAATGAAAGAGCCATTAGAGACCACATTTACAGGAAATAGCGGTCTGTTACAGGAATTTCAAGAAAAAATGGGAATCCAAATCAACTGGCAAGAACTATTGACAAAGGAAGAAACATACTTTATAGTGGTTATTATCAGTCTCGTCGCTATTCTTCTTTGGCTTTTATTTGTTAAAGTGTTTAGCAAGAGAAAATAAAGATGTATTGGAGAGAAAATGAAGATTCGTTTTGAAATGAAGACAGAGTTTTCAGAAAAAGACCCACACATTTTAATTCAGGCAGCTCAGTTAACCGACCAAGCGAGAGAAGTCATGGAGTATTTAGAACAATTTTCAACGACCAATCAGGTGGTCATTCCTATTCGAACGGATGATCATCTGGTTATGGTGAAAATTGAGGATCTTATTCTAGCAGATATCGATAAGAATTTGTTGACCATTTATACGGTAGACGGGATTTATAAGACTAAGGAAACATTGACAAACTTTCAGAATCGGATTAACCGGCGTAACTTCATACAGATATCACGTCATTCAGTTATAAACATTGACCATTTAGAGTCATTATCGGATAGCTTTTCAGGGAACATGATGGCTAAGATGACTCGGGGTATCAAATCGAGTGTGAGTCGGAAATACGTTAAGTCCTTAATGGATTATCTAGGTTTATAGGAGAAAATCATGAAGCGATTGATTGCTTATTTTGTATCGGGAATGCGTACGGCCTCCTTTGTTTATTTGAGTTTGGTGTTATTGGCTCAGTTTTATTCAGGTATTACCTATCCCGCACCAACGACAAAAAATATTCTAGCTTTGTTTTTGATGAGTGGAATTATGGGGGTATTGACCTTAATCCTTGAAAGGCTAGAGTTTCTTGCTTATAGTATGCGTGTAGGAGTTCATTTGTTAGCGACAGCTACTATTTTAGTATTGACCTACTTATTTTTTGGCTGGGGTTCAGCATTGTTGAGTCCCTTGCTTTGGTTCTTTTTCTTATTAATTTATGGACTGATATGGTTGTACCAGATCTGGCAAACTCACAAGCTCACCCAACGAATTAATCAAGCCTTAGAAGATAAAAGAAAGAAAACGAATCACTAATGTAGTGTTGAGGATGAGGTTTGAGGAGAGCGCTAGTTTCCATATAGAGCAAATTATGATATAGTATTTTCAGTGTAAAACAAGGAGAAAACAATGCCAGTAAATGAATATGGTCAGATAATTGGTGAGTCAATGGAAGGTTATACGCCAGGTGAATTGCCTTCCATTGATTTCTTAGAAGGGCGCTACGCTCGGATAGAGGCTCTTTCGGTGGAAAAGCATGCGGAGGATTTATTAGCTGTTTATGGTCCAGGTACTCCTCGGGAGATGTGGACCTACCTCTTTCAGGAACCAGTGGCAGATATGGAGGAACTGGTTACCGTCTTAAATCAGATGTTGGCTCGTAAGGACCGTTTTTACTACGTGATTATAGACAAGGCAACTGGTAAGGCTTTGGGGACTTTTTCTCTCATGCGTATTGACCAGAATAACCGAGTAATAGAAGTGGGTGCCGTCACTTTTTCTCCTGCTCTTAAGGGTACGAGGATAGGGACAGAGGGTCAATATCTCCTAGCTCGCTATGTTTTTGAGGAGCTTAACTATCGTCGCTATGAGTGGAAATGTGATGCTCTTAATCTGCCATCCAGACGAGCCGCGGAGCGTTTGGGCTTTGTTTATGAAGGAACCTTCCGTCAGGCAGTGGTATATAAGGAGCGTACGAGGGATACGGATTGGCTCTCTATGATTGATAAGGACTGGCCTCAAGTTAAAGCTCGTTTGGAAGCATGGCTGGCTCCTGAAAATTTTGATAAAAATAGACGGCAGTACAAGAGCTTAAGAGAATTCTGAGAGGTGTTGGGATGATTACTATTAGAAGGCAAGAAATCGTCAAGCTAGAGGATGTTTTGCATCTCTATCAGGCAGTTGGATGGACAAATTATACACATCAACCTCAGATGTTGGAGAAAGCCTTGTCTCACTCATTAGCGATTTATCTGGCACTTGATGGTGATGCTGTTGTGGGCTTGGTTCGTTTGGTTGGAGATGGTTTTTCATCGATTTTTGTCCAGGATTTGATCGTTTTGCCTAGCTATCAACGCCAAGGGATTGGTAGCGACTTGATGAAAGAGGCTTTAGGTGACTTCAAAGATGCCTATCAAGTCCAACTAGTGACCGATCAGACAGAAAAAACCTTGGGATTCTATCGTTCTCTGGGATTTGAAACCTTATCTACTTATGATTGTACAGGAATGATTTGGGTGGATAGAAAAAGATAAAAAAATTATTTTTTCTTAAGTAAAGTTTAAGTATTTTCCTGTATTATATAATCATTAAATAAAGACCTCCTAACTTTATTTAATGAAATCCTAAACTTTTCTTTTTCATCATAATCTCCTAAAGAAGTCACCCAATCAGGTGACTTTTTTATGGCTTGGAGAGGAAAATTCCATTTGGAAAAAATTTTTTTAAAAAATGATAAATCAAAGAAAAAGTTAAGTTAGCTTTAAGATTCATCTTGTATCATATGGTTATTAAATAAAGACCTCCTAACTTTATTTAATGAAATCCTAAACTTTTCTTTTTCATAATAATCTCCCTAAAGAGGCCACCCAAACAGGTGGCTTTTTTGTTTGTGGCTTGGATTTTTGATATAATAGAGCCATGAGTAGAATTTTAGACAATGAGATAATGGGGGATGAGGAGTTAGTAGAACGTACGCTCCGTCCTCAGTATTTATGTGAATATATTGGGCAGGACAAGGTCAAGGACCAGCTGCAAATCTTTATCGAAGCTGCCAAAATGCGGGATGAAGCACTGGATCATGTACTCTTATTTGGGCCTCCAGGTTTGGGGAAAACGACCATGGCCTTTGTTATTGCCAATGAACTGGGAGTCAATCTCAAGCAAACATCTGGTCCTGTCATTGAAAAAGCGGGGGATCTGGTAGCGATTTTGAATGATTTGGAACCTGGAGATGTCCTCTTTATTGACGAGATTCATCGCCTGCCCATGTCGGTGGAAGAGGTGCTCTATAGTGCCATGGAGGACTTTTACATTGATATTATGATTGGGGCTGGTGAAGGCAGTCGCAGTGTTCATTTGGACTTGCCACCTTTTACCTTGATTGGTGCGACAACCCGAGCCGGTATGCTCTCAAATCCGCTACGAGCACGTTTTGGGATTACAGGTCATATGGAATACTATGCCCACGATGATTTGACGGAAATTGTTGAGCGGACAGCAGATATTTTTGAGATGGAAATCACTCATGAAGCTGCAGCTGAGTTGGCCTTACGTAGTCGTGGAACTCCTCGTATCGCCAATCGTCTCCTCAAGCGCGTGCGCGACTTTGCTCAGATTATGGGAGATGGCTTAATTGATGATGTGATTACGGATAAGGCCTTGACCATGCTGGATGTTGACCATGAAGGCTTGGACTATGTGGATCAGAAAATCCTTCGTACCATGATTGAGATGTACGGTGGTGGTCCTGTCGGTTTAGGAACTCTTTCTGTTAATATTGCTGAGGAGCGTGAGACGGTCGAAGATATGTATGAGCCTTACTTGATTCAAAAAGGTTTTATCATGCGAACACGGTCTGGACGGGTGGCGACAGCTAAGGCATATGAGCATTTAGGCTATGAATACAGTGAAAAATAAACAAGATATTCTAGAGGTTTTTAGAAAAAATCCAGATATGATGACCATTCTGACCATCATTCGTGACCTTGGTCTGAAAGATTCGTGGTTGGCAGCAGGTTCTGTCAGGAATTTCATCTGGAATCTCTTGTCAGACAAATCCCCTTTTGATCATGAAACGGACGTGGATGTGATTTTCTTTGATCCAGATATTTCTTATGAGGAAACAGTATCCCTAGAGAAAAAGCTGAGAGAAGATTTCCCTCAGTATCAGTGGGAGTTGAAAAATCAGGTCTATATGCATCTGCACAGTCCCCACACAGCGCCTTACACGAGTTCTCGTGATGCCATGAGTAAGTATCCGGAACGCTGTACGGCGATAGGCCTTCGCTTGCATGCCGATGCAACTTTAGAGTTCTTTGCGCCTTATGGTTTAGAGGATATTTTGAACTTTCAGATTTCCCCAACTCCTCATTTTTTAGAGAATGAAGATCGAATGAAGCTCTATCAAGAACGCTTATCTAAGAAAAATTGGCAAGAAAAATGGGAAAATCTCACTTTTTCAAAAAACTTAAGAAAAGTTTAAGTTAGGAACGGTATACTAAGTCCATAAGTTAAGAGAAACTTAACTTAAACTCCTAAAACTTTTTCATAATAATCTCCCTATAAAATAAAGTCGCCCAATCAGGCGGCTTATTTTTTGTTACTTACAAGTAATGATAGTAACTTAGCAATAGAAGAAAATAGGGAAGTATGGTATAATAAAACGATAGATTTTTGAATAGGAATAAGATCATGTTTGGATTTTTTAAGAAAGATAAAGCTGCAGAAGTAGAGGTTCCAATACAGGTTCCTAATCATATTGGCATCATCATGGATGGGAATGGTCGCTGGGCTAAAAGACGCATGCAACCACGGGTTTTCGGACACAAGGCAGGGATGGAAGCCCTCCAAAAGGTAACCAAGGCAGCCAATAAACTGGGAGTCAAGGTCATCACAGTTTATGCCTTTTCTACGGAAAATTGGACGCGCCCAGATCAAGAGGTCAAGTTTATTATGAACTTGCCAGTCGAGTTTTATGATAACTATGTCCCTGAATTGCACGCAAATAACGTTAAAATTCAGATGATTGGTGAGACGGACCGTCTGCCTAAGCCGACTTTTGAAGCTTTGACAAAAGCAGAGGAATTGACTAAGAACAATACGGGTTTGATTCTCAATTTTGCTCTTAACTATGGTGGACGTGCTGAGATTACACAGGCTGTTAAGCTGATTTCTCAGGATGTTTTAGATGCGAAAATCAATCCGGGTGATATCACAGAGGAATTGATTGGCAACTATCTCTTCACCCAACATTTGCCTAAGGATGTGCGAGATCCGGACTTGATTATTCGTACCAGTGGAGAATTACGCTTGAGCAATTTCCTTCCATGGCAGGGGGCGTATAGTGAGCTCTATTTTACGGATACCCTGTGGCCTGATTTTGACGAGGAAGCCTTACAGGAAGCAATTCTTGCCTATAATCGTCGTCATCGCCGATTTGGAGGAGTTTAGGAGAAAATATGACCAAGGATTTACAAGAGAGAACACTGTTTGCTGGACTGGCTCTGCTTATCTTCCTTCCCGTCTTGTTTGTTGGAGGGCTCTTGTTGCAGATAGGAATTGGCTTGATAGCTATGCTGGCTGTTCATGAGCTCCTGCACATGAAGGGACTAAAGACCATGACCATTGAGGGCACCTTGACCCTCCTTGCAACCTTTGCTCTCACAATCCCTTTAGAAAATTACCTAACTTTTTTGCCGGTTGATGGCAATGTAGTTGCCTACAGTGTTTTGATTACAATTATGTTAGGGACGACAGTTTTCAGTAGAAGCTATACGATTGAAGATGCTGCCTTTCCAATTGCTGTGAGTTTTTATGTTGGTTTTGGTTTCAATGCCTTACTAGATGCTCGTATAGCTGGATTTGATAAGGTTCTCCTGGCTCTCTTTATCGTTTGGGCGACAGATAGTGCAGCTTATCTGACGGGGGTGAATTTTGGCAAGCATAAGTTAGCCCCGAGAGTTTCTCCTAATAAGAGTATTGAGGGCTTTGTTGGGGGTATTCTAGGTGCGGTACTGATAACAGTACTCTTCATGCTAGTGGATAGTACAGTTGCTCTTCCCTATGGAATTTATAGGATGAGTCTTTTTGCCACCTTCTTCAGTGTGGCAGGCCAGTTTGGTGACTTGATTGAGAGTGCCATGAAACGCCATTTCGGTGTCAAGGATTCTGGAAAATTTATCCCTGGACATGGCGGTGTATTGGATCGCTTTGACAGCATGCTGATTGTGTTTCCAATGATGCACTTATTTGGCCTGTTTTAAAGAAAGGAATATTGAATGATTGGATTGCTAACCTTTATCCTCGTTTTTGGGATTATTGTGGTGGTGCATGAGTTTGGACATTTTTATTTTGCCAAGAAATCGGGCATTCTAGTTCGTGAATTTGCCATTGGTATGGGGCCCAAGATTTTTTCCCATATCGGTAAGGATGGCACTGCTTATACCATTCGAATCCTTCCTCTAGGAGGCTATGTTCGTATGGCAGGCTGGGGTGATGATGCGACAGAAATCAAGACAGGAACTCCAGTCAGTTTAACACTTGCTGATGATGGTAAGGTCAAACGGATCAACCTCTCAGGGAAGAAACTGGATCAAACGGCTCTTCCTATGCAGGTAACCCAGTTTGACTTTGAAGACAAGCTCTTCATTAAAGGCTTGGTCTTGGAAGAAGAAAAGACTTTTGCAGTGGATCATGATGCAACGGTTGTTGAGGCAGATGGAACCGAAGTGCGCATCGCTCCTTTGGATATACAGTATCAAAATGCTTCTATCTGGGGCAAGCTCATCACCAACTTTGCAGGTCCCATGAATAACTTTATCTTAGGAGTTGTTGTTTTTTGGATCTTGATCTTTTTGCAAGGCGGTGTTAGAGATACTCAGACAAATCTCTTTCATGTCATGCCAGAGGGAGCTCTGGCTAAGGTAGGTGTAGCTGAGACCGCTCAAATTACCAAGGTCGGCTCGCATGAGGTTAAGAATTGGCAAGACTTGACCCAGGCTGTGGAAGCAGATACCAAGGACAAGACAGCCCCGACCTTGGATGTGACCATTTCTGAAAATGGTAGCGAAAAACAAGTCACGGTGACTCCAGAAGAGAATCAAGGACGTTATATTCTTGGGGTTCAACCGGGGGTCAAGTCAGACTTTCTATCCATGTTTGTTGGTGGATTTACAACTGCTGCTGACTCAGGACTTCGCATCCTTTCGGCTCTGAAAAATTTGATTTTCCATCCAGATTTGAACAAACTCGGTGGTCCCGTTGCCATCTTTAAGGCAAGTAGCGATGCTGCTAAAAATGGTCTTGAGAATGTCCTCTATTTCCTAGCTATGATTTCTATCAATATCGGGATTTTTAACTTGATTCCGATCCCGGCTTTGGATGGTGGAAAGATTGTGCTCAATATCCTAGAGGCTATCCGCCGGAAACCCCTTAAACAAGAAATTGAAACCTATGTCACCATGGCTGGTGTAGTTATCATGGTTGTCTTGATGCTAGCTGTAACCTGGAATGACATTATGCGACTCTTCTTTTAGATAATCGAGGAATATTATGAAACAAAGTAAAATGCTAATCCCAACGCTTCGCGAAATGCCAAGCGATGCTCAAGTTATCAGCCACGCCCTTATGTTGCGTGCTGGTTATGTCCGTCAAGTTTCTGCCGGTGTTTATTCTTACCTACCACTCGCTAACCGTGTGATTGAAAAGGCTAAGAATATCATGCGCCAAGAGTTTGATAAGATTGGTGCGGTGGAGATGTTGGCTCCTGCCCTTCTCAGTGCCGATCTTTGGCGTGAATCAGGCCGTTATGAAACCTATGGTGAAGACCTTTATAAACTGAAAAATCGTGAAAAGTCAGACTTCATTCTGGGTCCGACACACGAAGAAACTTTTACAGCTATTGTTCGTGACTCTGTCAAGTCTTACAAGCAATTGCCACTCAACCTTTACCAAATTCAACCTAAGTACCGTGATGAAAAACGTCCACGTAACGGACTTCTCCGTACGCGTGAGTTTATCATGAAAGACGGATATAGTTTCCATGCTAATTACGATAGTTTGGATGTGACTTATGACGAGTACAAGGCGGCCTACGAACGTATTTTCACTCGTAGTGGCTTGGACTTCAAGGCCATCATCGGTGACGGTGGCGCTATGGGTGGTAAGGATAGCCAAGAATTTATGGCCATTACACCAGCCCGTACAGACCTCGACCGCTGGGTTGTCTTAGACAAGTCAGTTGCCTCATTTGATGAAATTCCTGTAGAAGTACAAGAAGAAATCAAGGCAGAATTGCTCAAATGGATGGTTTCTGGTGAAGACACCATTGCCTACTCAAGTGAGTCTAGCTATGCAGCTAACTTAGAAATGGCAACAAACGAGTACAAGGCAAGCAACCGTATCGTTACTGAAGAAGAAGTGACTCGCGTCGAAACACCAGGCGTTAAATCCATCGATGAAGTGGCAGCCTTTCTCAACGTGCCAGAAGAGCAAACAATCAAAACCCTCTTCTACATGGCAGATGGAGAGCTTGTTGCAGCCCTTCTAGTTGGAAATGACCAACTCAACGAAGTCAAGTTGAAAAACCACTTGGGTGCAGATTTCTTTGATGTTACGAGCGAAGAAGAAGTGGCAAGTGTTGTTCAGGCAGGATTTGGTTCACTTGGCCCAGTTGGTTTGCCAGAAAATGTGAAAATCATTGCAGACCGTAAGGTACAAGATGTTCGCAATGCTATTGTAGGGGCTAACGAAGATGGCTACCACTTGACAGGTGTGAACCCAGGTCGTGATTTCACTGCAGAATATGTGGATATCCGCGAAGTTCGTGAGGGTGAAATCTCACCAGACGGACAAGGTGTTCTAAACTTCGCGCGTGGTATCGAGATTGGTCATATTTTCAAACTCGGAACTCGCTACTCAGCAAGTATGGGTGCAGATGTTTTGGATGAAAATGGTCGTGCTATGCCAATCATCATGGGTTGTTACGGTATCGGTGTCAGCCGTCTTCTCTCAGCTGTTATAGAGCAACATGCTCGCCTTTTTGTCAACAAAACGCCAAAAGGTGAATACCGTTACGCTTGGGGAGTTAACTTTCCTAAAGAATTGGCACCATTTGATGTGCACTTGATCACTGTCAATGTCAAAGATGAAGAAGCGCAAGCCTTAACAGAAAAACTTGAAGGAAGCTTGATGGAAGCTGGTTACGAAGTCTTGACAGACGACCGTAACGAACGTGTCGGAGTGAAGTTTAGTGATAGCGATTTGATTGGTCTGCCAATCCGTATTACTGTCGGGAAAAAAGCAGCCGATGGCATTGTAGAAGTTAAGATCAAAGCAACTGGTGACACCATCGAAGTTCACGCAGACAACTTGCTTGAAACGCTTGAAATCCTAATCAAGAAATAAAAACTATAATCAGAAGAAAAACAAGGCAAAAATGTAACTAGTTTTTACCTTGTTTTTTCTATATAATGGGGAAAATGAGTAAATGAAGAGGTAAAGCTATGCTAAAATTTCCAAAGGATTTTGTCTGGGGTTCCTCCACTTCTGGACCACAGACAGAAGGACGAGTGCCAGGTGATGGTAAAGGAGATAATCTCTGGGATTATTGGTATCAGGTGGAACCCAATCGCTACTACAATGGGATTGGACCTGATAAAACATCGACTTTCTATGAAAACTGGGAAAAGGATATTGAACTTTTGGTAGAGACTGGGCATACAGCCTTCCGAACTTCTATCCAGTGGTCTCGCATTTTCCCACAAGGTCGTGGAGAGGTCAATCCTCAAGGGGTGGCTTTCTACCGTCAGGTCTTTGAAGCCATTAAGGCCAAGGGAATTCGCCTTTTAGTCAATCTCTACCACTTTGACCTGCCATTTGCCCTGCAAGAAGACGGGGATGGATGGGAAAATAAGGCAACCGTCAGGGCCTATGAAGACTATGCTCGTTTTTGTTTTGAGACTTACGGTGACTTGGTGGACCAATGGATTACCTTCAATGAACCCATCGTCCCCGTAGAATTTGGTTATTTTTATGATGCCCATTATCCTCACAAGGTGGATGCCAAAGCAGCGGTTAAAGTAGCCTACCACACACAATTGGCGAGCAGTCGAGCGGTCAAGGCCTGTCATGAGATTCTGCCTGGCTCTAAGATTGGGATTGTACTTAACTTGACACCAGCCTATCCACGTAGCCAGCATCCTGCGGATGTCAAGGCTGCTCGGATTGCAGATCTCTTCCAAGCTCAATCTTTCTTAGATCCGTCTGTCTTGGGAGCTTATCCAGAAGAGTTAGTAGAGATTTTAGCAGAGCATGATTTGTTACCAGAGTACACTGTTGAAGAGTTAGAACTCATTCGCGAGAATACAGTTGATTTCCTTGGAGTCAACTACTACCAACCTTTGCGCGTTATGGCGCCGCGTTTTGCCAAGCATCCAGACAGTCCCCTCTTGCCAGAGCATTTCTACGAACCTTACGTCATGCCGGGCCGTAAAATCAATCCTCACCGCGGTTGGGAAATCTACGAGCAGGGGATTTATGATATCGCCCAAAATATCAAGGAAAACTATGGTAATATTGAGTGGATGTTGACAGAGAATGGCATGGGTGTTGAAGGTGAGGATAAATTCCGTGAGAATGGCATGATTCAAGACGACTATCGTATTGACTTTGTCAAAGGTCATCTTCGTGAGCTGCACCGTGCTATTGAAGACGGAGCCAATTGTAAGGGCTACTTGATTTGGACCTTTATCGACTGCTGGTCATGGCTCAACAGTTATAAAAATCGCTACGGTCTGGTTGAGCTTGACTTGGAAACACAGGAACGCCGCCTGAAGAAATCAGGTCACTGGTTCAAAGAACTCAGCGACCATAATGGATTTTAAGAATAAAAAGAGTGAGATGGTGTTCATCTCACTTTTTATTACAATATCATCACCAAGGTCCCGATCGTAATCAGGATACAGCCAATGATTGTTTTAAACGTCAGGACATCCTGTAGAAAGAAAAAGGCTAGAACGAGGGTAATGACGAGACTGAATTTATCAACAGCAGATACCTCAGTTGCATTGCCCATCTGCAAGGCCTTGTAGTAGCAGAGCCAGGAGGCGCCAGTGGCCAGGCCTGATAAGATGAGAAAGAGCCAACTTTTTTTACTGATGTTGATAATTTCGGTCTGACTATTGGTCAAGAAAACCATGGCCCAGGCCATAAGAATGACGACGACTGTACGAATAGCGGTTGCTAGATTGGATGGAACTCCCTCAATCCCAATCTTGGCTAAAATTGACGTTAAGGCTGCAAAGACAGCTGATAAAAGTGCGAAGAAAAACCACATGGCAAATACCTCCTCTTTTTATTATAAGTAATTGATGCTGACTTGTCAGGTATCAAGTGAAATTTTGATAAAATACCAGATAGAAAAACTATACCAATTTTTATTCTTGACAAGTGAGAAAAACAAGTATATACTGTTTTTGCTGATTCTGTAAAGGGGAAATCAGACTATACCAATTTAAGGAGAAAGCACAGCTGGTCTGTGTCGTATATACTATGTGTGGAATTGTTGGTGTTGTTGGAAACACAAATGCAACTGATATTTTGATTCAAGGGCTTGAAAAGCTTGAATACCGTGGTTATGATTCTGCGGGGATTTTTGTCCTAGGTGGTGCTGAAAATCATCTAGTCAAGGCTGTCGGTCGTATCGCAGAATTGTCTGCTAAGACAGCTGGTGTTGAGGGAACAACTGGTATAGGTCATACGCGTTGGGCGACTCACGGGAAACCAACGGAAGACAATGCTCACCCACACCGCTCTGAGACTGGACGTTTTGTCTTGGTGCACAATGGAGTGATTGAAAACTACCTTGAAATCAAGGAAGAATACCTTGCAGGTCACCACTTCAAGGGGCAAACCGATACGGAAATCGCCGTTCACTTGATTGGGAAATTTGTAGAAGAAGATGGTTTGTCAGTTCTTGAAGCCTTCAAAAAAGCCCTTCACATCATTCGTGGTTCTTATGCCTTTGCCTTGATTGACTCTGAAAATCCAGATGTCATCTATGTCGCTAAGAACAAATCACCACTTTTGATTGGTCTTGGGGAAGGCTATAACATGGTCTGCTCAGATGCTATGGCTATGATTCGTGAAACCAACCAATACATGGAAATTCATGACCAAGAGTTGGTAATCGTCAAGGCGGATAGTGTGGAAGTTCAAGACTATGATGGTAATCGCCGTGAACCTGCTAGCTACACTGCTGAGCTAGACTTGTCAGATATCGGTAAGGGGACTTACCCTTACTATATGCTCAAGGAAATCGATGAGCAACCAACGGTTATGCGTAAACTCATCCAAGCCTACACAGATGAGGCCGGTCAAGTAGTGGTTGACCCTGCTATCATCAAGGCTGTTCAAGATGCAGACCGCATCTACATCCTTGCAGCTGGGACATCTTACCACGCAGGATTTGCTTCTAAGAAGATGCTGGAAGAGTTGACGGATACACCTGTTGAACTTGGAATTTCATCTGAGTGGGGCTATGGTATGCCACTTCTCAGCAAAAAACCACTCTTCATCTTTATCAGCCAGTCTGGTGAAACAGCTGACAGCCGTCAAGTTTTGGTCAAAGCCAATGAAATGGGAATCCCAAGTTTGACAGTGACAAACGTTCCTGGTTCAACTCTTTCACGTGAAGCTAACCATACTATGTTGCTTCATGCAGGTCCTGAAATTGCCGTGGCATCAACCAAGGCTTACACAGCGCAAATCGCAGCCCTTGCCTTCCTTGCAAAAGCAGTCGGAGAAGCAAACGACAATGCTAAAGCCCAAGCCTTTGACCTGGTTCATGAGTTGTCAATCGTAGCTCAGTCTATCGAATCAACCCTTTCAGAAAAAGAAACCATTGATGCCAAGGTTCGCGACCTTCTTGAAACCACTCGCAACGCCTTTTACATTGGACGTGGTCAAGACTACTATGTAGCCATGGAAGCGAGCCTCAAACTCAAAGAGATTTCTTACATACAGTGTGAAGGCTTTGCGGCAGGAGAACTCAAGCATGGAACCATTGCCTTGATTGAAGAAGGAACGCCTGTCTTGGCCCTCTTGTCAGATCCAGTCCTTGCCAACCATACTCGTGGAAATATCCAAGAGGTCGCAGCCCGTGGTGCCAAGGTTCTCACTATTGCAGAAGAGAATGTTGCTAAAGAGACAGACGATATCGTCCTTACGACCGTCCACCCTTACCTCTCACCAATCTCAATGGTCGTGCCAACACAATTGGTCGCTTACTTTGCAACACTCCACCGTGGCCTTGATGTGGACAAACCACGTAACCTTGCTAAGTCAGTAACAGTAGAATAAGCTAAGAAAGTCTAGTTCATCTAGGCTTTTTCTAATGAGCAAATGTATTGAAAATAAAACTAATTAGTGATAAAATACCCTAAAACTAAAAGAGATAGCGAGGAAACAGTATGGTAGAATTAGGAATTTCAACATTTGGTGAAACAACCGCTCTGGAAGCGACTGGACAGATTTACAGTCATGATGAACGCATTCGTCAGTTGGTGGCAGAAATTGAGCTGGCAGATAAGGTTGGTTTGGATGTGTACGGGATTGGGGAGCATCATCGGGAGGACTTTGCGGTATCGGCGCCAGAGATTGTTCTTGCAGCTGGGGCAGTCAATACCAAGAAAATCCGTTTGACTAGTGCAGTCAGCATTCTCTCGAGTATGGATCCGATTCGCTTGTTCCAACAATATGCTACCATCGATGCCTTGTCAAATGGACGGGCAGAGATTATGGCAGGGCGTGGTTCATTCACCGAGTCTTTCCCACTGTTTGGCTATGACTTGAAAGACTATGAAGCTCTCTTTGATGAAAAGTTAGATCTGCTTCAGCTGGCAAATGAAAGCACCAAAGTGAACTGGCAGGGGCAATTGACTCAAAGCATTGCTGGAAAAGAAGTCTATCCTCGTCCAGTTCAGGATAAATTGCCATTGTGGGTGGCGACAGGAGGTCATGTAGAGTCAACAGTGAAGATTGCTCAGGCGGGGTTGCCGATTGTCTATGCCATTATCGGTAGCAATCCGCGTTATTTTAAAAAGTTGATTCAAGCTTATCGTGAGATTGGGAGCGAAGCCGGTCATGCGGATAAAGACCTGAAAGTGGGAGCCCATTCTTGGGGCTGGATTGCTGAGGATGGCGAGCAGGCTGTAAAAGATTATTTCCATCCGACTAAGCAAGTGGTGGACGCTATTTCCAAAGACCGTCCTCACTGGCAGGAGTTGACCTATGAGCAATATTTGGAGCAAGTTGGTCCAAATGGAGCCATGTTTGTGGGAAATCCAGATCAGGTGGCAGAAAAATTGATTCGCATGATTGAGGATTTAGACTTGGACCGTTTCATGCTCCATCTACAGCTTGGTTCTATGCCACATGATCAAGTTCTGAGAGCTATTGAACTCTTCGGCACGCAAGTGGCGCCCCAAATACGTGCTTACTTTGCCATGAAAGAGGGGTTATAAAAAAATAGTTGAGTCGATTGGTGAGGAACATCCATGGATTCAGCAACAGGTGGAAGTGGTACAAGCGATAGAGCATACTATCTAGTGGAATATATACTAGTTTATACCAAGTACAAGATAAAATAGTAAAAAAGACGATTTCCGCTTGGAAATCGTCTTTTTGATACTTAGAATAAGTCCAGCCTAATATTTCCACCAAAATGTGGTTTTTCAAGAGCTACCTGTGCTAATTGATTGAGTGTTTGCTCACTATTTTCTTGATTATAGAATTTAAGTCCTTTGATGATAACTCCATCAACTTCATCCTCGAAAACCAAATCTTCTTGATGGTCGTTGATGTATGAAAGAAGTTCCTCCTTCCATCTATCTTTTTCTGTTAATTGTTCACCTTTAGGTTCAATGAAGATTTGAAGATAGTAATCTTTATTTTGAAGAAGTAGGATAAAGTCTGGTTGAAATCCTGAAAAATTGATTTCCCGTGGATTCTCTTCAAATTGGTGCAATTTCAATCGTTCAACTTTATCTGTTCCTTTAAGCATGTTTTCGTCCATCCGAACGAGGAAAACATCACCGTATTGTTCTCTTAGTTCATCAATATGATTGGCAATAGCATTAACTAGATTTTCTTCATTTCTATTGATTATAGCAGATTGGTAAGCAAAAAAGTCAAATTTTTCAAAACTAATATTAGCTACTTTTTGTTCGATGAAGGAGCTACTCTGTTTAGCCGTATCATAATTAGGTATTCGTTTGCGATAATCAACGAGATATTCTGTAATTGGATATCCGATAAAGCGGTTCGTACCTCTTGCTTTGCGATAACCTGCCTTTATTTGGGCAGCCAGTAGGTTAAAAAAGTTATCAACAATTTTCAGCTTTTCCATAGCGGAAAAATCTTTTACAATGGTTTCTTTTTCTGTTGTGACAGAGAGTGTAAAATTTTGCAAATCTAGCCAATTTTCACCCCAAAAATCTTCCATAGACTTGAGATTTGGAAGATATCTTTTCAGATTTTCAAATCGGAAAAAGTTAGAGCGGCTAATTGATTTTTTAAAATAACGAATATCAATTCCCCTCAATGGGGATGTTTTTAACTCTATTGCTTCAGCTGAAAGGTAAGCTGTTTCATAGGTGGATTTAAAATAGGTTACATTGGCTAGCTTAGAAATTTCAATACCATATGCACGTAAATTCACATAGTGACTGTCAGGAATTTCCTCAGTTTCATTATAGTAAAGCTTACCTGTTTTAAAGATTTGGGTTTTCTTAAAAGAGGGTTTCAGTTTGATTTCAATCGGAGGATTTTTTTCATCAGTCCCAGTCGCAAGATTCATCTTGTCAAGTGATGCCATCAAATTCTTGATGTATTGCGGTTCATTAAGGGTATGGTAGTGTAGTGTTTCCAACAAAAGACTTGCTGTTTCATCTGATTCATCAAATCGTCTTTGGTAAGAAATCTTTTGATTTAAGGAGAAAGGATTGTATCGCGCCCCACGTCCGATCAACTGAGCCTCGGAATTGGTTGATTTAGCATCTCTTTTATCATTCATTTTCCCCAAGTTGCTAATACGAACAATATCGTAAAGATTGAGGACATCCCAACCTTCTGTTAATTTTGCTACGGCAAAGACTACACGATACAGATTATTGGGCGATTCAAGCGAATTGAGGGCTTGATACTGTCCTGTTTCTAGCAATCCTTTTGAACTACTGTCTGAATCATTTGCATTTAGAATTCTAGCTGGTGAAAAACCACGCTTAATTTCTCGAACAACAGTTGAAAGGTCATCCTTCTCGAGATAATACTGATAAGCTAGCTGTAGGGTATAGCTTTGCTCTTCTGATACACTTTTCAATTGTGAAATAAGGAACGCCTTTAAGCTTTCTACGGTCAGATTGTCAATCATCTCATTGAATAGATTGTTTGCTTCATAGGAAGCATCAATTTTATGTGATTTGAAAAGAATGACTGGTTTTATCTCAATCCCAAATTTTTCTAGAGCAAATTTGCGACGATATTCACTCAGAAGAACGGTACTAAGCATATTATCTTCATTGGAATTCCCCGTCTGAATGCGTCTTACATTTTTTGAATATCGCTCTTTGATGTATGAATCCAAGGTATAACGGTAAATAATCTTATCTCGATATTTTTGATAAATGGTCTCATCGTCAAAATCAAGTGTTGCGGTAAATTCTAGCAAGAGATTATCAGCATGTGCGTGAAGAAGAGAAAGTAGGCATTTTTCCCATGAGACTTTTTCCAATTCTGCTTTATTTTTCTTTTTCGTAGAAGCAGAATAGTGATGGGCTTCATCCGCCAGAATAACCATTTTTGTCTTCTGGTAATCTGTTAATGACATGATATTTTCTGCCTGTGTGAAGAGGTCATTTGTTAATGTTTGAATTGAAACAAACTTAATATTAATTACATTTTTATTAGGAAAATCTGGAAATCTTCCTGAAATCTGGTTGATAAAGATATGTTCCCCATCAATTTCTAAGTTGAAATTGAAAAGAAACTTCGTAGATTGAGCATTCGTTAGATTATCAATGGTCTTACTCAGAACACCATTTGTATTCACTGTAAACAGAAAATTTTGATACCCTTTTTCTTTATAGAGATAGAGGATTAAACCAGCCATTAAATCAGTCTTTCCCGAACCAGTTGCCATATTGAACATCAGCTGTCTTGGTTTTCGAAACTTGAAAGCATCTGATGCTTGAGTGTAGTGAAAATAGCGAATAGCTTCACTCTGATAAGAACGTGGTTCATGCTTGAGATTTTCTACAATATACTGTGGTAATTCCCAACCATGCTGTTCGTTCAAAATATCCATATCCAGCTGTTTCAATTCATCGAAGAGTTCAAAGATCAGTTCTTTTTTCTTTGCTTTTCTAACCATCATTTCTCCCCATAAAAACTCTTATTGAAATCATAATCTGATTGGGATAATTGCGATTTAATGGTTTCATCATCAATTTCAGAATAGTTGTGATAGAGCTGGTTTTTGTCAATAATTTTTACAAGAATTTTTTTCTGCATTTCAAAATCTTCATCCCAGATAGATTGGTCAACTTCTTGTAAATCCACTCTGAAGTCAAAATCAAGTGTGGCTTTCATGTCATCAAAGATAGCCTTTAATTCATCAGGATGTTTAGAGTTAAGAACAGCATCAATAAAGGTCGCATTTTTGTCCATTAACTCAGCATAAATGAATGAACCACCGCCAGACCAGTTGACTGTTTTAGAAATTCCACTACTCTCACCTTGAATAACTCTTTCCAATCTAGCAATGCTATCATTTTCCCCATAATCCAACTGTTCAAAGCCTATATACTGCCTATTTAATTTATGAGCCACCGCTGCAGTTGTTCCTGAACCAAGATGATAATCAAGAACCAAATCCCCCCTGTCTGTGGCTAATTCGATAATTCGACGAATTAATTTTTCTGGTTTTTTCCCGCCCTTCAAGGTGACTCCGCCTTCTTTAGCAATTCCTTCATAAGGAGTATCCATCCAAATATTTGACAGTTGGATACTAGGAACACGTTCTCCATCAATCTCTCTTATTTTTTTAGAATAGAAGGTTAGTTCTTGACCATTTTTTACATAAACATCATAATTATTTTCCCTAGATTGGAAAAAAATTGTTTCTGTGTCGTATTTAGACTTGTTTCTCAAATCAACCAAAACGCTACTTGCATTGTCATTAATTGAAGTCTCACGGTAAATAGACTCCGCATTTTTTAAAGCAAAATCTGCTACTAAATTATCAAAAATTACTCCTCCAAGATTTTGTTTCGCTTCTCTTTTATTTTTAAAACCTTGTTTTTTGGCAATATAGTCACCAATATTTTCGATTTTCCAATTTGAGTGGTCTTCGTTTTTATTGAGAATGTAAAATTTATAATTTGGATCATAGTCAGAACGCACATACTGAGTGTTATACTTCCATTTTGTTTTATCTTTTGCAAAAGAAAGAATATACTCTGCTGTTTCGAATACACCTGGGTTAACACTAGCAAATCCTGAAGGAGACTTTGTTTTTAAGGTGATCTTATTAATAAAATTCTCTTTCTTGAAAATTTCTTTTAACAAAACATGAAGTTCTCCAACGCCATCGTCACTTATCTGAACAAAAATAGCCCCATCATCAGACAATAAATCTTTGGCAATTTCCAATCGATTTTTCATAAAAGTCAGCCAAGTAGATAATTTAAAGTTGGAATTATATGGGAACGTATCTTCTTTCTTTTTTTTAGTAAAATAATACGGTGGATCGATATAAATCAATTTCACCTTCCCTGCAAATCGTTTTTTCAAACTGTGGAGTGCTAACAGGTTGTTTCCTTTGATAATCATGTTATCCGTGTCCTTGATTTCTGATATAGGAGAAGAACCATTTTTGTCATATTTCTTAGCATTTTTAAAAATCTTTTCGTCAAGGAGAACATCAATCTCCTCTCTAGCAACTATCTCATTTAAAAAGGATTCTTCAGCATCTTCCCTCGATACATCATCTTTAGTCATACCAGCTTTTAAGATACCATCTTTGTAGGGGAAATTTAGGACAACGTCTGTTGTTTCATCTAAATAGTGATTATTTGTCGCTAATCCGATTTTGTTGGTGTAACGCGTGTAAGAGTTTGACCAATATTCATCAACTTCAAGCATTTGAATGATATCATTGATTTTCAAAATTGTCGCACCAGCAATATCCTCGGTAAATGCTTCATTTAGAATTGCATTTGTCAAAATCTTTTTAACCAACTCGGGTTTATAATTATCTAAATCTACTATAATAGCATCTTTTTTTAGCAGTCCCTCAGCTACATACTGTTCATCAAAGCTTTCTACCACCTCTCGTAGGGCTTGTTGAATCGTTGTTTCGAATGCCTGACTCATACAAGTCCCTCACTTTCATACACAACAGAAAAGACCTTCTCACAAAAATGTGAAAAAGTCTGTTTTAGGGCTTGACAAAAAATACGCTTGATTACATAATCAGCGTGAGCTGTGAGCTGTGAGCTGTGAGCTGTG
>QWCK01005375.1_pt1 | contig 21977 bp, 14 predicted proteins | sample 1972571 | NCBI WGS metagenome assembly QWCK01 (sample SAMN09866710, study PRJNA288562) | Human gut metagenome isolate term2_stool, whole genome shotgun sequencing... | isolation source: gut | host: Homo sapiens | place: USA: California | reverse complement strand
TGAGGGCGGATACGAAGTCACGGCGCGGCGTTCCGTCGGAAGGAACAGGAGCTGACAGGAATTTGCTTCCGAAGAAGACTGTTTTGAGGGTGGCGAATATATTCATGAGGCACTTTTTTTAGATTTGACGAACTACAAATATACAACATGAAAAAGCGTTTGTCAAGAGGGGAGACAAATTAATCAAACCCGGGTACAGGATATGACGGAGCCTGACACAATGACATATATACGTGCAGGCTCATGCGTACGTACGTGTAGCTCGATACGTATATACGTGTGGCCTGATGCCACCGTATGTGTAGTCCGATGCGTACGTACACACTTTACAAACAGGGGGATGTGTCAAAATGTGGACAATGCTGTCTTTTGGTTCCTAGGGGCAGGGTTCGCCTGCCCGAAGACACAAAGCAAACTGTTTTCGGGCGAGCGGACCTCGCCCCTACAGCTGACGATGGGATAGGTCGGTTTAGTTTTGGCACACTCCCATGCTGCAAAAAGACCTTGATGTTTTCCAAAAAGATGGTGATGTTTCTTAAAAACATCACCATCTTTTTTAAAAAGCTCGGCATGTTTTTTATGTAAGGGAAGATGGAATCACCCTCACTAAGCCGGTCATTCCTTTTTTTCCGTTCATCCTTACAGCTTAACTAAAACACATTATCAATCAATCGGTTAACAATGACAGAACATCCCCTCATTCCCCTTTCAGTCATGCTTTCCAAGCTACTTTTAAACCAGCCTTCAGCATTTGTCCCGCCAGAAGAAGTTTTACAGATGAAAGGAGGCTGAAAAGACGATACGACATGTCCATTCACTACCGGAGCTCCCACAGGCAGGACATTTCAACGGTAGATGAAAGGAGGAAGGAAGAAACAATACAATTATTGGTAGATGTCGTGATTCGGGTAAGCATCTCTGCGATTCTATATTGTTGTCCTTCTTTAGTTCTTCTATCTTTGCAATATATAAAAACGAAACATTATGTCTTTAAAAAAGCACAGATTTAGGACCACTTGGGACTGTTAGTAGACTACCATTGTTCTATAGCTAATGTTTGCTGCGAGCAGCATGTCACTTTCGGGGATATGAGTTCTTGCATGTTCAAGCAGGGCTATAGCGTCAAACAAGCCAGGGAGAATGTGGTCCGTGATTTTTACGAAGAGACATAGTTGGGACTTTTTTAAAGAAGCTCTAGTTATATAATTTTCTTCATTAGAATAGAAAAAAAGAGGTGATGAAAGCTATGTATGATAAGCTCAAGTCTCTGAGGTGGTATATAATTTATGATTGGTCTGTTAAAGCTGCATTTGAATGGTTTCTAATGGGAGATGGAGAATGAAAGAATAGTAGATGTTAAAAAAATAATAGCATATTAGATTCTTTTCTTAACTATTAAGTAATATATTTGCATATAATTAATAACAAATGACTGAAAAAGAGCTAATCATATTATTGAAAGAAGGAGACGAAAAAGCCTTTACTACTTTGTATAGAAGGTATTGGTCAAAGGTTTATAATTTTTCTCGCTTATACTTATCTTCTATTTTGGAGATTGAAGAGGTTGTGCAAGAGGTATTTGTTAAGGTTTGGGAGAGTCGCTCCTTGTTGCGTGAGGATGATAACTTTAAAGGATTCCTTTTTGTTATTACCCGTAATTTAGTTTTTAATCAATTTCGTAGGAGCTTTAATGAAAATGCGTATAAACTGACTGTATTAAGTAGTATTATGCCTTATTATAATCTTGAAGAAGAGCTGACTGCGGCAGATTTACAGGAATTTATAGAAAAAATGGTCAAAGAGCTTCCTCCGCGCCAACAGGAAGTATTCAATCTGAGCCGAAATGCTCATTTAACTTATAAGGAAATATCTATTCGCTTGAATATCAGTGAAAAAACTGTAGAGAGACATATTAATGAAGCTCTGAAGTTCTTGAAGAAGAATATAATGTTTTATCTTATTTTTATCTTTTAAATTATTTCATTTCTGATTTTCTCAAAAAAAAGTGCTTTTGGCTGGGGGTACTTTATTAGTTATGCGTATTTATATTAAATGCGTATAAAATTATCTGTGCAAAAACAAAATGTAAAATGGACAAAAATAGGGATGATATAATAAGGAAGCTGTTTGAACGTTCTTTGGAACCTAAAGAAAGAGGGGAGTTGAATAATTATGAATTTATTAATGATGCTCTTCGCAAACAATGGGAAGAGGCACCTGCCATTGTTGATTCGGTAAGAGAAGAACGTATTTTGCATAGTGTATTGAAGAATGTTAAAAGAAAGACTAATTATTTCACTTACTCTTTCTATCGATATGGAATAGCTGTATCAGTAGCTATATGTATGTTGCTTTCGGCGTTATTATTTGTGGAGAGCGGCCGTCAGGAAGTGATTTATGTTGTGAATACTGGATATCAATCAATGGACTCAGTGAAATTAGCGGATGGTACAAAGGTGATGTTGGGTGCAGGTAGTAAGCTTACCTATCCTCAAAAATTTTCAGGATCTAATAGAGAGGTTAAATTGTCTGGACAAGCGTTTTTTAATGTGAGTCCAGATAAATCTCATCCGTTTATTGTGAAAACTAAAAAGATGGATGTAACGGTCATGGGAACCTCTTTTGAAATATTTAGTTACGATAACGATAAAGAGGTAGAGGCTGTTTTGTTGACAGGGAAAGTGAAAGTAGCGATTTCAGATAATAAAAAGTTGGAAGGCAAAATATATACTTTAGCTCCAAATGAAAAGTTGACTTATAGTGAAGAAAAGGGAGTGAATCTTACAAATATTGATGCAGATGCTTATTCCGGTTGGCGAAAGGGGAAGAGAATGAGTTTTAAGAATGAAACTTTGCAGATGATATTGAATAGATTAGAAAAGTGGTATGGACAAAGGATAGAGTGTGATCCTCAATTAGCAGAATATTATCGTTTCACTTTTACTGTACATAGCGAACCGTTAGCTCTAATATTAAATTACATATCACATAGTGCTCCATTGACTTATAAAATGGTTGGTAATAATCATTATCTAATAGAACTAAAGCACTAAGACTGTTTGAACTTTAAAAATTGAAGCTTATGAGAAATACAAGACTATGATAAATATTTTTCTATAGAATTATTTGAGAAGGTTTATATTTCCACAAAAATGGAATTACTGTTAATTTTTTAATCTAATAAACAATTCAAATTTATGAAAAAAAGTAATCTGCGGTTGTTTTATCCGCAAAAAGTAAAACGACACCTTTTTTGTGCCTTAATGGCTTGTGCTACTTGTTCAATACCGGCAAATGCTTTTACTCAGGCCACTTTTATCTCGCTAAGTAAGTCGAATGTTTCCATGCACTCTGTGATGGAGGAAATAGAAAAACTTAGTGATTATACGTTTTTTTATAATGATAACCAAATCAAATTGGACAAAAAGATTTCTGTGAATGCCAAGAATGCTTCTATTGAACAAGTATTAAATCAGATGTTTAAAGATTCTGGTTATACTTATAAAATAGTAAACAACCAAATTCTTATTTCAACAGTAAAAGCTGTAAATGTAATAGAACATCAACAGCAGAAGAGCAGGACTATAACTGGTTGTGTAAAAGATGTGAATGGTGAACCTATTATTGGTGCTTCTGTTGTTGAAAAAGGGGTTGCTACAAATGGAACAGTTACAGATTTTGAAGGTAATTACACACTGACGATTTCTAGTGATGAATTGCAAATTAGCTATATAGGTTATTTACCCCAAGTAGTAAAAGTTCACTCGGGTACTTCTTTTTATAATGTAACTTTAAAAGAAGATACGAAAACATTGGATGAAGTCGTAGTTATCGGCTATGGTACTCAAAAGAAGGTGAATTTAACAGGTTCTGTTGCTTCTGTTAGCTCAAGTGAAATTAAAGACCGGGTTCAAACTAATGTGCTTTCAGCTGTTCAAGGTACAGTACCTGGAGTGACTGTAATTTCTCGTCCGGGGTCTACTCCATCTATCAACTTTCGTGGACGTGGTAATTTAGGAACTTCAGAACCTCTTTATGTGATTGATGGTGCTATTGCAGATGCTGCGTTTTTTCAAAGTCTTAATCCGAACTCTATAGAAAGTATCTCCTTTTTGAAGGATGCTTCGTCTTCTGCTATTTATGGTTCTCGTGCAGCTTATGGTGTTGTTTTGGTAACTACCAAAAATGGTGAAAAGGGAAAAATGAATGTTTCATATAGTGGTTTGGTGGGTATGAAAACTCCTACTTATTTACCTAAAACTGTAGATTCATGGGAGTATGCTTCTATGTTGAATGAAGGTATGTATAACCGTAATGCGGCAAATGGTAAATATCAGGCATATTCACAAGAAGAAATTGATAAATTTAGAAATGGAACAGATCTTGACTATTACCCTAACACAAATTGGGCTGATTTGGTGTTGGATAAACATGTATTGACTACTCAACATTCTGTAAGTTTCAGTGGAGGAAGTGATAAAGTACGCTATTTTATGAATTTAGGGTATATGTATGATGATAAGCCTAATTTTATGTCAGGGCAGGACAAAACTCGTTATACATTGGATACTAATATAGCATCGGATATTACTAAATGGTTTACTGTTAAAGGTAGTATTAAATACATACGTAATGTGTCTGATACAGAACATGGACAACCTTGGATGGGAAACTTTTTATTGGTTCCATCTATTATGGTGGCTCAACAGTCAAATGGAGAATGGGGAAGTATTGCCGGTGGTAAACAGGCTACCCAATCTTTTATCACAGGCAATCCTCTTCGTGCTTTAAGTAATAAAAATTGGAGTAAATCCAAAACTGAAGAAACAATGTATGATTTAGGTTTTGATATAAAACCGGTTAAAGGATTGGTTATTAGTGGTCAAGGGGTATTCCGCGGACAAGAGTATAAAGGTAAGTCTTACACGGCTTTGCAAGATGAAGTGAAGACTTTCGAGACTGGTACACCTATTGGTGGTACTGGTACTTATACAAACTCTATGAGTATGAATTGGAGTAGTGTAACACGTATGTTGTATACTGGAACTATCAAATATGATTGGTCTAATTCTATACATAACATTACTGCATTAGCCGGTACTTCTTATGAGCACTATAAATATGAAGCATTGAGCGCAGGACGTAAAAACTTTCCATCTGATGCTTTGGAGGATTTGAGCGGTGGTTCTAATGCTGGAAAAGATCTTTCCAATGGTGGTGGAATGACTGAATACAAAATTCTTTCGTACTTTGGCCGTATCAATTATTCATTAATGGATCGTTATTTATTAGAAGCTAATATTCGTGCAGATGCCTCTTCACGTTTTTATAAAGATAACCGTTGGGGATATTTTCCTTCATTCTCTGCCGGTTGGCGTATTAGCCAAGAAGAGTTTATGAAAAATATCTCTTGGATTAATAATTTGAAGATTAGAGCATCGTGGGGTACATTGGGTAATATTAATAATGTAGGGAATTATGATTATTTCCAAAATTATAATTTAGGTTCTGATTACAACTTCAATGATGAGGCTGTAAAAGGTATTCTAGAGTCTAAACCAGCCAATTTAGGCTTGGGCTGGGAAACGGTTGCTTTGACAGATTTTGGTGTGGATATTGATTTGTTTGATAATAAATTAAGCATTGTTGCCGATTATTATATTAAAAATACCAGTGATATTTTGTTGGGCTATAATGTGCCAGTAGAAACTGGTATTTGGAGCGCACCGTCTCAAAATATCGGAAAAGTGAAAAACACAGGTTTTGAGATGGCTCTTACATACAGAGGTAATGTCGGTGATTTGAAATATACAGTAACAGGTAACATTGCAACTAATAAAAATAAAGTTGTGGACTTAGCCGGTTCAGATGATATCATTAGTAATGGCGGGGATAAAATTCGTTTTATATTAAGAGAAGGTGAACCTATCGGTTCATTCTATGGATATAAGACTGATGGACTTTATACACAAGAAGAAATTGATGCAGGACGCTTCTATACTTTTGGTCGTATTCCTAATGCCGGTGATATCAAATACGTTCCTCAACGTGAGGATGTGAAGTATTATGGTGATTTGGAAGCGAATGAAGATAAATCTCATGCAGCTATTTCTGGTGAGGATCGTACAATCATTGGTAAGGATGTTCCTGATTTTACTTATGGAGTTAATTTGAATCTACAATGGAAAAATTTTGAATTATCTGTATTTGGTCAAGGTGTAAGTGGTACAATGACCGCTTTTGAATCAGAGCAAATATCTGCCTTTATGTTGAATGCTAATCCTCGTGAATTTCACCGGGGGCGTTGGACACAAGAAAATCCTAATCCGCGTGCCATCTATCCTCGTATTTATGGAGGACATAGTTTAGATGATTATAATCAGTATTTCTCTGATTATCAGTTGTTTGATTCGGATTATTTCCGTATTAAGAGCATCTCTTTAGGATATATGGTTCCTATAAATGTAGTGAAGAGTTGGGGATTGAGTAGTTTGAAGCTTTTTGTAACAGGGGAAAACTTATTTACATTACGTGCTGACGATAAAATGAAAGATTTTGATCCTGAGTCACCTTCAGGACGTGGCTTGAGCTATTTAGGTAGTAAATCTGTGGCGTTTGGTGTGAATGTTTCATTTTAATTGATAATCTTAAATAACGAATTGAATTATGAAAAATATAAAGAATTTAGCTATCCTAGGTTTATTTACAGTTGCTTTTGCTTCATGTGATATGGAAGTAGTACCGCCTTCAGAGATTGCAGCTGAAAATTTCTGGAAGACGGAAAAAGATGCATGGTATGGTCTGAATGCTTGTTATGCACAAATGGGTGGCATGGATATTTGGGATGAAATGTGTACAGATAATGCACATAGTCATAAACCGTGGGAAGGTCCCTATGAATTGATTCAACAAAATGGAGTAAGTTCTGAGAGTGATCGTGGTTATAGCTTTAGGACTATTCGCATTGTAAATAATTTTCTTGAAAAAGTTGATGGATGTGAGATGGACGCAGCTTTAAGGGAAAGAATGAAAGCTGAAGCACGCTATTTTCGTGCATCAGATTATTTGGATTTGACTACTAAGTTTGGTAAAGTTCCTTTAGTTACTACTGTGATGGAGTATGATGCACCTAATGTGAAACGTGATCCGGTGGAAACAGTTCAAGCATTTATTTTAAGTGAGTTGGCTGAAATAGCTGAGATATTACCAGATAGTTATCCTGGTGGAGAAGGTTATGAAAAAGGACGAATCACTCGGGCTGGAGCATTAGCCTTGCGCGCTCGTGCTGCGTTGTATTTTGGCAATTTCGCAGAAGCAGAAGCGTCTGCCGGAAAGATAATTCAGGAAGGACATCATAGTTTGTTCCGTGTGACATCTTTGAATGCAGCTCAGCAGAAAGAGGCTGATGAGATGGAACAATATATTGATTTTGAAGCAAAGAATATCGATAAGGATAAGTTTGTGAAAGGTATGTTCAGTTATGAATGTTTGTGGCATAAGGAGAATGCCAATCCTGATAATCCTGAGTATTTGGTGACACGGGGGTATATGGCAGATGATAATAACTATGATTGGACTCGCTATACTTATATTCGTCCTAGTCAATTGATTTCCGGTTATTCTTCATACGAACCGATGCAGGGATTGATTGATGCGTATTGGGATATTGACGGAAAAACGATACGTCCTGAGATTCCGGTAGCAACTCGTAAAGAGAATTTTGCTAAAATAACAGCTGTTGTTGAAGGAATGGATCAAACTACTTATATTAAAACTGTTCCTACTTTGAATTTGAAAGAATATGCCTATATGGATGAATTCCGTAATCGTGACAGCCGTCTTTATGCTTCTATGTTATTTCCTTTTAAAGGATGGCATGAAACAGATTTTGGAACTTTCTATTATCGCTGGAATCCGTCATGGGCTGGTTCGGATGGTAATGAATCATGGACAGGATATAGTTATAGAAAATTACTTTCTTTGACAGCTTATTCGGATTGGGCTAGTATGGAGGATTATCCGGTTATCCGTTATGCTGAGGTCTTGTTGACTTATGCTGAAGCGAGGATTCAAACTAAAGGTTGGGATGCTGAAGTCCAGAAAGCATTGAATGATTTACGTGATCGTTGTGGTATGCCTGATGTACCTACTGTAATGCCATCTAAGGAAGCTGCTTTGGACTTTGTGCGTAACGAACGTCGTATAGAATTGGCTGCTGAAGGACAACGTTATGATGATATACGTCGTTATGGGTCTGCATATTGCAACAAAGTAATGAATGGTACTGTTTATGCTCCTAATGGTTATGAGGTTGTGAATATGACATGGAGTGATCGTTTGATGTTAATGCCTATTCCTCAAGGAGCTATGGATTTAAATCCCTTATTGCGGGATGATCAGAATCCGGGATATTAGTTGAGATGAATTTTAGGTGTTAGGATTATGCACGGGGTGTGTATGGCATTTGTCTTCACATCCCGCTTTTTATCACTAATTTGTTAAAAAAGCGTAAGCAAATACTAGGTATATTGGGGAAACTTCCTTTCTTTGTATTTCAATACAGTGCATTGATTAATTTATTAAGTCTAATAAGTATGAAATTACTTTCGATTTTAGCGTTAGGTGCAATATTTGCACTCACTTCGATAAATATGTATGCTCAAAAAGTATATGATATTTCCACGTTTGGCTTAAAGCCTGATACTCATAAAAATGCTTCTCCTGTTTTGCAAAAAGCTTTGTCGAAAATAAAGGCTGAATGCAAGGATGGTGAAGCGGTTATTCTTCGTTTTTCTGAAGGCCGCTATGACTTCCATGAAAAAGGAGCTGCCGTACGCGAATATTATATCTCGAACCATGACCAAGACAATCCTAAGAAAGTAGGTATTGCACTGGAAGACATGAAAAACCTTACTCTTGACGGGCAGGGGGCACAGTTCGTCTTTCATGGGAGAATGTTGCCGGTGTCGCTTCTTCGGTCGGAGAATTGTAGCTTGAAGAATTTCAGTATTGATTTTGAGAATCCTCATATTGCACAAGTAAAGATATTGGAGAATACTCCGCAAGAGGGAATCGTATTCGAACCGGCTTCATGGGTGAAATATCGTATAGCCAAAGATTCGATTTTTGAAGCTTATGGAGAAGGATGGACTTTAAAACATTCCTGGGGAATTGCTTTTGATGGGGATACCAAACATTTGGTATACAATACCAGTGATATCGGTTGTCCGACGAAAGGAGCAAGTGAGATAGCACCGCGGCGCATTCGTGCTCCCCATTGGAAAGATGCACGTCTTGTTCCCGGAACTGTTGTTGCCATGCGTGGCTGGGGACGCCCTACTCCCGGAATTTTCCTGTCACATGATTTAAATACGACATTGGAAAACATAAAAGTACATTATGCGGAAGGAATGGGATTGTTGGCACAATTCAGTGAAAATATTACGTTAGAGAAGTTCTGTGTTTGCTTGAAGGGTGAGGATGATCCGCGTTATTTTACCACACAGGCAGATGCGACTCATTTTTCAGGTTGTAAAGGAAAGATAACTTCTTGCAATGGACTCTATGAAGGCATGATGGATGATGCCATTAATGTGCATGGAACATATCTGAAAGTGGTGAAAAGGATAGATGACCACACATTGGTCGGACGTTATATGCATGATCAGTCATGGGGATTTGAATGGGGACGCGCCGGAGATGAGGTGCAGTTCGTTCAATCCTCTACCATGGAGTTGATCGGCAATCAGAATAAGATTGCAAGCATCCGTCCGCATGATAAAGAACAAATAGACGGGGCACGCGAATTCATCATTACTTTTGATGAGGCGATAGATCCGGCTGTCAATGGGCAAAGCGGATTTGGCATCGAGAATCTTACCTGGACACCGGAAGTTTTGTTTGCCGGAAATACGATTCGTAATAATAGAGCGAGAGGTAGTCTGTTCAGTACTCCGCGTAAAACGGTTGTTGAGAATAACTTATTTGACCATACTTCAGGAGCTGCTATCTTGTTGTGTGGAGATTGTAACGGCTGGTTTGAAACCGGAGCATGCCGTAATGTGATTATTCGTAAGAATCGTTTTGTAAATGCACTTACCAATTTATTCCAGTTTACGAATGCAGTGATTTCGATTTATCCGGAGATACCCGACTTAAAGAATCAGCAGAAGTATTTTCATGGAGGACCGGAAGGGGGCATTGTGATAGAAGACAATGAGTTCGATACTTTTGATGCTCCTATCCTGTATGCCAAATCAGTGGATGGATTAATATTCCGCAATAATGTTATAAAGAAGAACACGGACTATAAGCCGTTCCATTCTAACCGGAACCGTTTCTGGCTGGAGCGGGTGACGAATGTGACGATTGCCGAATGAGGTGTTCGCTTATGAGAGATGAATACTAACTATTATATTTAAATATTTATTTTGAAAAGACATGAAGATTAAGAATCTATTGACTGTGATGACCGGCTTGGCATTGTTCTGTTTGGCCGGATGTGCTTCTCCTCAGAAAGAAGCTGTTGCAAAGGAGTATGCTCCTATTGAAGTCGCTGTTCCCGAACGTCCTGCCGGACAGCAAGATGTAATTCAACTGACTGCCCCGAAGCTGGATACAGTCCGTGTTGGTTTTATTGGTTTGGGTATGCGTGGTCCCGGTGCAGTTGCACGCTGGACTCATATCCCCGGTACAAAAATTGTAGCTTTGTGTGACCTTCGCCCCAAATGTGTAGAAAGAGCACAAGGTATTTTAGAGAAAGCCGGCCTTCCTAAAGCTGCTGAATATTCAGGTTCTGAAGATGCATGGAAGCAACTTTGCGAACGTGATGATATTGATGTGGTATATATTGCTTCAGACTGGAAGCATCATGCCGAAATGGGCGTTTATGCCATGGAACACGGCAAGCATGTTGCCATCGAAGTTCCGTCTGCTATGACATTGGATGAAATCTGGGCGTTAATCAATACTTCGGAAAAGACTCGCAAGCACTGTATGCAATTGGAAAACTGTGTATATGACTTCTTCGAACTGACTACACTGAACATGGCTCAACAGGGATTGTTCGGTGAAGTATTGCACGTAGAAGGTTCTTATATTCATAACCTCGAAGAGTTCTGGGGTGAATATTGGAATAACTGGCGCTTGGATTATAACAATGAATTCCGTGGTGACGTTTATGCCACTCACGGCCTTGGCCCGGCCTGCCAGTTGCTGGACATTCACCGTGGCGACCGCATGAAGACTTTGGTAGCTATGGATACTAAAGCTGTAACCGGTCCTGAACTGGGTAAGAGATATGGTTTGGCAAACGATTCTATCGAATTCCAGAACGGTGACCACACCATGACTTTCATCCGCACTGAAAACGGTAAAACTATCCATATTCAGCACGATGTAATGAATCCTCGTCCTTACAGCCGTATGTATCAGCTGACCAAGAAGGTAGGCGGTCACGGTGGTATGGACTACATCATGGATTACCGTCTGGTTTACTGTCTGCGCAACGGTTTGCCTTTGGATATGGATGTATACGACTTGGCTGAATGGTGCTGCATGGCAGAACTTACCCGCCTTTCTATCGAAAACGGTAATGCTCCGGTAGCTGTACCCGACTTTACTCGCGGCAGCTGGAACAAGGTGAAAGGTTATCGTCACGCATTTGCTAAGTAATGTCTGCAAATATCATATTTTAATTCAGGTAATATAAAAACAGAAGAGGTTGTAGCCGGCATCGGTTACAACCTCTTTTTATTGTATATATTCTGTTTATTCTTCTACAATACTAGTACGTGGCTGTTGAGGCGTGATTTCTTTTTGCTGTTTCAGATATTCTATCAAAGCATCCGAAGAGGTGGCAGTCATTTCATGCCCCGGGTCGGCATGGTCGAATCGATAACTGGAGGCGATGTAGCTGTTCATACCTACTTTGTACTGTTTATTTTCGTCCAGCGGGTTGCCATTCATGTCTTTTATGGTGACACTCACGGCTTTGCCGTCACGGGTATGAATGGTGTAGGTCATGCCCGACACCAATAGATCGGCACGTTTGCTGGCTTTGCGGTAGGAGTTCATTAATAAAGTGCGAATCTCTGCCGGAGTCATTTGATAGACAACTACAGTATTGCCGAAGGGGTCCAACTGATAGATTTCGGCCATGGTGATTTCTCCTTTCGCCATTTGTCCGATGCGCACACCGCCGGCATTCTGGAAAGCAAAGTCGAGATTATGCACATCGGCTACGGCATCGGTCATCAGTGAGCCGAGTGGCTCTTTACCGTTGAACTGTGCTGTGGCATGTGCTATTACTTGGTCTAAGTGGCAATCCTTGCGGAATTTCTGAATAGACTGCTTGATATCTGTATCTTCGTCTTTGAGTTTTGCCATATTAATCAGCTCGAATTTCTTCTCTTTTACTTTATTATCCTCCAAGGTGATAGTAGTCTTGCCCAGATAATGAAGGTTGCTCTGTGCCTGACTTATCAAGACACCATTGACGACAATGGTAGAATCAATGCGTGTATGTGAGTGTCCCCCGATGATAACATCCAGTTCGGGCATCGCTTCGGCTATCTCACAATCTTTGTTATAACCGGTATGAGTGAGACCGACAAACAGGTTGCACTGGCTGCGTAAGTTCTTGTATTTAAGTGCGGTTGATACAGGCTCGGTGAATGTGATACCTTTCAGGCGTGCGGGATGGGTGGCGGGTAGCAGCTCACCTGTTCTTCGCTTACTCACTTCGATAAGGCCCAGGATGCATATCTTGGTGTCACCGATTTGCAGAAAAGCGTATGGCTGAGGTTGTTTGATTCCGGCTGTTTCTTCATCAACAATCATGTTGGCACATAGGAATTGGAAGTTGGCTTGCTCCATTCGCCGGTTCAGTACCTCCTGTCCGTAGTCGAATTCATGGTTGCCGAATATTTCATACTGATATCCTATCCGGTTCATCAGGTCAATCATAGGAAAGCCTTTCTCAGGGTATTGGTCCACCACCGGATTACCCGAAAACATATCTCCCCCACTCAAAATCAGAATGTTGGGATTCTTGGCACGCTCTTTTTGTATATAACTTGCTATTTTGGCAAAGTTGTCGATACTGCCGTGCATGTCATTAGTCGAAAAGATGATGATTTGCGTTTCTTTTGCTGACAGTGAGCAGCATAGAAAGACGAATAACAATAGAAAACCAGATAGCTTTTTCATTTATTATTGGTGTTTAATAGGTTAGTTTAATGCTGCAAAGATAGGCTATAAATATTTCAAATTCCTTGCAACGTGCAGAAAAGTTTATTTCCGGTGCAAAGGAATATTTGCCTGCTCAATGGGGAGAATACTTATAAATAGTGATTGTATGAAAGAAATGACTGTTGAGGAAGGTTTCTAAATTACCTATAAAAAGCGATTGTGGCGCGTCAGTTTTATCAAGACCTTTGCATCCGAATAAAGAATGTAATTACTTAGAAGAAGAAAACGTGAAAACAGCAGTTCGGAAAGTGAATATTTTAATCATCGTTTTATTGGCGGCTGTATCTGTATATGCACAGCAGCATAAAACCATGATTTCGGGTAAAGTCGTATCGAAGGAGAAAGAAATCATAGACTTGGCAACGGTGTATCTGAAAGGAACCAATTATGGTTGTATGACCAACGAGCAGGGAATATATCATTTGCATGCCCCCGCAGGGGAGTATACACTGGTCGTTTCTGCTGTCGGTTATGAAACGATAGAGAAGCCGGTGAAGCTCTTTCGAGGTGAGAGAGTAAAAATGAATGTAGTATTAGCTTCGTCTGTGACAGAGTTAGACGAGGTCGTTGTCGTGTCCAATGGGGTAGGCCGTGTGAAGCGTTCGGCTTTCAATGCCGTGGCTGTGGATACGGAGGAGTTGCAGAACTCGACGAAGAATTTGAGTGATGCTTTATCCAAACTGCCGGGTATGAAACTGCGGGAGGCAGGAGGTGTAGGTTCTGATACCCAACTCATGTTGGATGGGTTCAGTGGAAAGCACGTCAAAGTCTTTATTGACGGAGTGCCGCAGGAGGGGGTAGGCAGCTCTTTCGGGCTGAACAATATTCCGGTGAATTTTGCCGAGCGTATAGAAGTATATAAAGGAGTTGTACCGGTAGGATTCGGTACCGATGCTTTAGGAGGCGTCATCAATATTGTAACGAATAAGAAGAAGAGAAAATGGTTTTTGGATACTTCTTATTCTTATGGTTCGTTTAATACGCATAAGTCGTATGTCAATTTCGGACAGACTTTCAGAAGCGGATTGATGTATGAGATTAATGCATTTCAGAACTATTCCGACAATGATTATTATGTGGATACGTATGTCACTCATTTTTCTCCCGATGGCAATACCACCGACAAAAAGAAGATTGAGCATGTAAAACGTTTCAATGACACTTACCACAATGAGGCTGTCATCGGAAAAGTGGGTTGGGTGGGGAAACCCTTTGCCGACCGTCTGCTTTTCGGTTTTACTTATTCCAATATGTACAAGGAGATTCAGACAGGAGTGCGTCAAGAGGCAGTATTTGGAGAGAAACACCGCAAGGGACATTCGCTGATGCCCTCATTGGAGTATCATAAGCGGGATTTATTTACCAAAGGACTGGATGTTAGTTTGACGGCAAATTATAATTATAATCTGACTCAGAATATTGATACGGTGCCTTATCAATATAATTGGTATGGAGAAAAGCAATATACCGGTTCAAAAGGAGAGCAATCTTACCAGGACAATGAATCGAAGAATAAGAACTGGAATGGGACGTTCAAGGTTGATTATCGTCTCAGCAGGACGCAGACCTTTACACTGAGCCATGTACTGACGGTTTTCGAGCGCAGTAACCGTTCGGATGTGAATTCCACTTCGGCTGTTTCGGATTTTACCGTTCCCAAGAAGACAAGGAAGAATATCACCGGACTTTCTTATCGTCTGATGCCTGCTGAAAGGTGGAACTTCTCTGCCTTCGGAAAGTATTATAACCAGCATAGTTCGGGATTAGTCTCACAGAATGCCGATGGTATAGGGAACTATATTGATATGTCCAAGCACGTAAGCGCTCTGGGGTATGGAGCGGCAGGCACATATTGGATAATAAGGGATTTACAGGTAAAGCTCTCGTATGAGAAAGCTTATCGGTTGCCATCGAATGAAGAGTTGTTCGGTGATGAGGACTTGGAAGCGGGTAAGGCTGACCTGAACCCGGAGAATAGTGACAATATCAACTTGAACCTCAGTTATACGCACCGCTTGGGCAAGCATGAGCTCTATGTGGAAGGAAGTCTGATTTATCGTGATACGAAAGATTACATCGTCCGTACCATCAGCTCTTTGGGTGGTAAAAGTTATGGTTCCTATTATAATCACGGGCGTGTAAAGACGAAAGGTTTTAATGTGTCTGCACGTTACAGCTATTCGCACTGGCTCAGTGTGGGAGGTACTTATAGCAGCATGGATACGCGTGACAATGAAAAATATCTGGAGGGAGGCTCCCTGCAGGAAAGCCTGAAGTATAAACTTCGTATACCCAATCAGCCTTACCGTTATGCCAGCTTGGATGCTTCGCTCTATTGGCATGATTTGTTTGCAAAAGGAAATCGCTTGTCGCTCACGTATGACAGCTATTATCAGCACGAATTTCCGTTGAATTGGGAAACTATCGGAGAGGCTTCTTCCAAGAAACGTGTGCCGGAACAATTTTCACACAATCTGGGGATTACGTATAGTATCAAGAATGGACGCTATAACCTCTCGTTGGAATGCAAGAATTTCACGGATGAGAAATTGTATGATAATTATAGCCTGCAGAAAGCCGGGCGTGCATTCTACGGGAAGGTGAGGGTTTATTTCGGACAATAGAATATGAATCGATAAAATATAAATAGAAGAATGATGAATAGAAAATTTTTGTTTTGGTCTGTTGTCATGGCATGTTGTGCAGGCAGCGTGTTGACTTCATGCAGTGATGATACAGTACCTGAAAATTCAACGCCGGATGCTCCCGGTACCGGGGCAGGGACATACGTGGTTGCTGCCACAGTTGATGGGGTAAATTATCTCCTGACTGCCGAGTCTTTGGACGAAGGAAGCGTTACAGTGAAAAATAACGGTCTTGAGACAGAGACCGGTACGTATTGGGTGTTTCATAACAATGATTACCTCTTCCGCCTTGTGTATAATAAGGGAGGAGACGGAACCGGTTCTTCTTACATTCTGAACAGTAATAATAAGCTCGAAGAGCATCTGTCGTATGCTTTTAAACGCATCACCACGTATGGCACGTGGGGAGATAATGTGATTACCGCTTCTACCGGAGATACAGACCGGACGGATGCCGGCGGATATGCGGAGCAAGGTATTTTGGTCAACTATCTGAATTCACTGGACGGTACTACAAGTACCAAGACCTACCCGTGTGAAAACTACTTGGGTAATGGTGAGTATGTTACTTTTTCCGGGTTTGTACAGGCAAACGGCAAACTTTACACTTCAGTAATTCCGATGGGGATGAGCCAATATGGTGTAAAAGCGTTCCCGGACAAGGTGACCGATCCGCAACTTGTGGCAACCGTGGCGGGAGGCAGTGGCAGCGGTGCTTATAAAGAAGGTTCTATTCCTTCTACTCAGTATCCCGACCATGCATATGTGGCTATTTACAGCGGAAATGATTTCAGCAGTACTCCAACGATTGTTGCCACTGATAAAATCGGCTTTGCCAGCGGACGTATGCGTTCTCAATATTACCAGACTATTTGGGCGGCTGATAACGGCGATCTTTATGTTTTCTCACCCGGCTACGGACGACTTACCACTTCTTCGGATGACTTAAAGCGTGTGCAGGGAACACTTCCTTCGGGAGTGATGCGAATCAAGGCAGGAGAAACTTCGTTTGACGATACTTATTATGTCAATCTAGAAGAGCTTGGAAACAAGCATCCGATGTACAAATGCTGGCATATCACAGAAGATTATTTCCTGCTTCAGATGTATACTCGCGGGTTACAGTCGAAAGGGGAGTATACTACTGAACTGGCAGTCTTTAAAGGTGAAGACCGGACACTGAAACCGGTGACCGGATTGCCATCGGAAGATGTTCTGAGTGCTTATGGAAATATTCCTTATAACGAGAACGGTTACATATATATGCCGGTATCCACTACCGATGGCAGTACTCCGGCACTTTACAAGATTGACCCTCGGACTGCTACTGCCACAAAGGGGTTGACTATCATTGCGGAGTCTGTTAGTACTGTAGGTAAACTTACATCTCAGAAATGAAAAAGATATTTCGGACACTGCATCTTTGGCTTTCTGTACCTTTCGGACTGCTCGTCAGCCTGATATGCTTTTCGGGTGCCATGCTGGTTTTCGAGAACGAAATAACAGAATGGAGCCGTCCCGACCTTTATCGAGTGAAAGAGATAAAGGCGGAACCGTTGCCTGTGGAGATGCTTCTAGAACGAGTGGCGGAGACATTGCCCGATAGTGTATCTGTTGCCGGAGTGAGTATTCCTTCGGAGAAAGGGCGCACGTGGCAGGTAAATCTTTCCAAACCGCGCCGTGCATCAGTTTATATCGACCCTTATACGGGTGAAGTGAAAGGGAAATACGAACGTCCGGCTTTTTTCCTGACCATGTTTAAACTGCATCGCTGGCTGTTGGACAGTATGAAGCCTGATGGCGGTATTTTTTGGGGAAAGATGATAGTAGGAGTGAGTACACTGATGTTTGTTCTTATTCTGTTGACGGGTATCATTATTTGGTGGCCGCGTACACTGCAGGCGATGAAGAATAGTCTGAAGATAACGTCGCGGAAGGGGTTTCGCAGGTTCTGCTATGATTTTCATGTGGCGGGCGGTCTGTATGCGTTGTTGTTTTTGCTGGTGATGTCACTGACGGGGCTGACTTGGTCTTTCGCCTGGTACCGGACCGGATTCTATAAAATCTTTGGAGTAGAAACCCGGCAAGGAAGTGGGCATGCAGCTCATGGACAGGAAAAGAAGGGAAAGGAAAAATCACAGGCTCCGTATGCACATTGGGAACAGGTTTATCGACAGTTGAAGAATGAGAATCCCGATTGCAGACAGATTACCATATCCCGGGGTACTGCCAATGTCTCTTTCGACCGGTTGGGCAATCAGCGTGCGAGTGATCGTTATGAGTTTGACCCTCGTTCGGGTGAGATAACAAATGTATCTTTATATCAGAATGCTGAGCCATCGGGGAAGATTCGGGGATGGATATATTCAGTGCATGTGGGAAGTTGGGGCGGCATGTTTACCAAAATACTTGCCTTTGCTGCGGCTCTCATCGGAGCTTGTCTGCCACTGACCGGCTATTATCTGTGGATAAGGCGTAAGATAGGGCAAAGAAAGAGGAAATGCCGATAGAATTATGAATTTATTGTATCGTTATCTGTCGTGGCGGATATATTCCGACACGACAGCAAAACGATAGTAAAGTAATTTTCGGCTTAAAACCACTTTATCTTTTTGAAGATAACAAATGCCATGGCCGATAGCATGATAGATATTAATATGATGAGGCTGAAAGCATGCGGTAACTCATCTACATGTACATCTACGTTCATTCCATAAAAGCTGGCTATCAATGTAGGTACCATCAATATGATGGAGATGCTGGTCATGCGTTTCATGATGGTATTCACATTATTTGAAATAATGGAAGCGAAAGCATCCATTGTGCCTGTTAAGATGTCACTGTAAATATTTACTGTGTTATATGCTTGTTTCAATTCAATGACCACATCTTCTACCAAATCAGGGTTTTGGTAATCCTTTTCCTGAAAGATACTTTGCAATTTGCCTATCATCACTTCATTTCCACGTATCGAGGTGTTGAAATAGACTAATGTCTTTTGCAGCTTCATCAGTCGAAGTAAATCTTCGTTGCGGATGCTTTTCTCCAACTCTTTTTCGGCTGCCGTCACATCATTGTTTATTTGCTTCAAGTATTTCAGGAACCATACTGCAGAAGAGTAAATCAGCCGTAATATCAATTCAAACTTATTGCGCACCACTATTCCTTTTCGGCGTGTATGGTCGATAAAGTCGGGTATCATTTCAGTGGAATGATAGCAAATGGTGACAATAATCTCATTGTTTGTGATAATGCCTATGGGAATGGTTGTATATGGAATACTTCCTTGTTGCTGCAAAGGAATACGGATAATGGTCAGCAACCAGTTTTCCTCGGTGTCGGTACGCGGTCGTTCATCTACATCGGCAATGTCCTCTAAAAAAGATTCAGGGACTTTTAAATCTTTGGTCAGAAAGTCAAAATCGCTTTTATCAGGGCATTCTACATTTACCCAGCAGTTGGGCATCCACTGCGGCTTTTCCACAAAACCGTTTTCACAATAAAGATATTTTCTCATCTTATTGCCTCCTTTCGTTTGTTTTAATTCCGGGCAGAGGCATTGCAGGCGTGCTGTTTAGAGCCCTGCCGGATAAGTTAATACTATACTGTACGTTCGTGGGTTTGAATCGTCCATTTCTTGTTGTTTTTTATAAATTCCGAGGCAAAAGTACGTAAAAACTTTAAATACACCTAATCTTCTGTACCTATTTATGGTGATTGTTGTTCTATATTATCCTAATAATTAGGTATTGCAGAGGGAAACGCAGTGCACTACCTTTGCAAATGTAATAATTACAATTTAAAAATTAATTTCATTTTTAAAATAGAAAGTGTATGGAACCTATTATTAATTCACAAATACCTGAATTTAAAGTTCAGGCATTTCACAATGGAGAGTTTAAAACAGTGACTAACAAGGATATCGAAGGGAAATGGGCTATTTTCTTTTTCTATCCTGCCGACTTTACTTTCGTTTGCCCTACTGAGTTGGTAGACATGGCAGAGAAGTATGACCGATTCAAGGAAATGGGTGTAGAGGTGTATTCTGTCAGCACAGATTCACATTTTGTTCATAAAGCATGGCATGATGCTTCCGAAAGCATTCGCAAAATCACTTATCCAATGTTGGCAGATCCTACCGGAGCTCTTTCTCGCGCATTCGGTGTGATGATTGAGGAAGATGGCATGGCTTATCGTGGTACCTTTGTGGTTAATCCTGAAGGTAAGATTAAATTGGCTGAAATTCAGGACAACAGCATCGGACGTAATGCCGATGAGTTACTTCGTAAAGTGGAGGCGGCTCAGTTTGTTGCCGGTCATGATGGGGAAGTTTGTCCCGCAAAGTGGAAAAAAGGTGCCGAGACACTGAAACCGAGCATTGACCTCGTAGGTAAAATTTAAAGCAATTGGGAAAAATATGTTGGATAGCGCAATAAAAGAACAGTTAAAGGGGCTATTTGCCCAACTGGATGCGCACTATACTTTCGACATCTTTGTCCACCCTCGGCATGAAAGCCGTGCCGAGTTGGTGGATTTGTTGGAAGAAGTGGCTTCTTGTTCCGAAAAACTCTCCTGTCGTTTGCAAGAGAGCGAAGGTTTGAAATTTATTCTTTTAAAGGAAGGGGAAGATACGGGTATTACTTTCCGAGCCGTACCCGGCGGGCATGAATTTACTTCTTTGCTGATGGCGATACTTAATGCTGATGGCAAAGGTAAGAATTTTCCCGATGAGTTTATCACCCGGCGTATCCGTGCATTGCGCGGACCGATAAATCTGACTACATATTTATCGTTGGGCTGCACCAACTGTCCTGATGTAGTTCAGGCATTGAATCTGATGGTGGTGCTTAATCCTCAGATACGCCATGAAGCTGTAGACGGTGCTGTGAATGAAGAGGAGGTGAACCGCATGAAAGTGCAGGCTGTTCCTACAGTGTTTGCCGATGGCGAACAGATTCATGTGGGACGCGGTAATATCGGTGATTTGCTCGAAAAACTTGAAGTGCGTTATGGTGCATCGGTTTCGGAATCTTTTGAAACGAAAGAGTATGATGTGTTGGTAGCGGGAGGCGGTCCTGCCGGTGCTGCGGCTGCCATATATTCTGCTCGAAAAGGGCTGCGGGTGGCTGTAGTGGCTGAACGTATAGGTGGTCAGGTGAATGAGACCATGGGTATTGAGAATCTGATATCCGTGCCTCGGACTACCGGTAAAGAACTGGCACAGGACTTGAAAAGCCATTTGGCTGCTTACCATATTGATATACTTGAGAATCGCAGGATAGAAAAAGCCGAGGTAGTCGGGGAAATGAAAGTGCTGTCGGTTAAGGGTGGTGAAAGTTACAAGGCTCCTGTGCTGATTATTGCTACAGGTGCCAACTGGCGGAAGTTGAATGTTCCGGGCGAAGAGAAATATATTGGTCATGGAGTGGCATTCTGTCCGCATTGCGACGGACCGTTTTATAAAGGCAAGGAGGTAGCTGTTATCGGTGGTGGTAACTCCGGAGTGGAGGCGGCCATTGATTTGGCAGGTATTTGCTCTAAGGTGACGGTCTTCGAGTTTATGGAGACTCTGAAAGCAGATACCGTTTTGCAGGAGAAAGTCAGGAGTCTGCCTAATGTAGATATCTTTACTCACACCCAGACGGTTGAAGTGTTGGGCGATGGGGATAAGGTGGTCGGTATGATTAAGAAAGACCGTTCTTCGGATAAAGAAGAAATCTTTGCTTTGGACGGCATTTTCGTTCAGATTGGTTTGACTGCCAATAGTGCTTTATTCAAGGATTTGGTAGAAACGAACCGTATGGGCGAAATCCTGACCGACAAAAATGGCCGCACTTCCGTGAAGGGTATTTATGCAGCAGGAGATGTAACGGATATATCCTATAAACAGATTATCATTGCGATGGGTGAAGGGGCAAAGGCCGCACTTGCCGCTTTCGAAGATCGTATGCGTGGCGAAGTCGGATGAGATATGGCTTGTTGCGGCTCAGTTGTAATTCTTGGGGGATTAACATTTGTTAATTTCCCTTTATGCATACACCTTTGCTAATCTATACAGAAAAAACCTCTTATCTACTACTC
>QWCK01002620.1_pt1 | contig 22020 bp, 13 predicted proteins | sample 1972571 | NCBI WGS metagenome assembly QWCK01 (sample SAMN09866710, study PRJNA288562) | Human gut metagenome isolate term2_stool, whole genome shotgun sequencing... | isolation source: gut | host: Homo sapiens | place: USA: California | reverse complement strand
CGAAAAATGCCAAAGCAAAGATTACGTTTAAAGACGGTTCTACTAAGGAAGTAGATGTACCGGTAGACTTTAAAGAATTAAGTAAAGACTACGACGTAACGGTCAATGTAAAAGATAATGCCGTGAAAGTTACATTAAAGTATGTTGATGAGTCCGGGAAGACGGTAGCAACGAAAGAGATGACTGCCGAATCTGGAAGTACGATCAAATTAACTGAAATTCCTGAATTATTTGGCTATGAACTAGTTTCTACCGAGGACATTGCAGTTAGCGAAGTTGGTCAAGCTGTTACTATAAAAGTAAAAGACTTAAACGCTGAAATTAAGAGTCTTGAAGATCAATTAAAAGCTAAAAAAGGTGAACTCGATAATCTAGAAGAACAACTTGCTGCCGAAAAAGCCAAAACTGAACAAGATGCCAATAAAATTGCTGAACTTGAAAAAGCGATTGCGGACAAAAAAGACGAAATCGACAAGCTCAATAAGCAAATTGGAGATCTCGATGAAGTTATTAAACAACTTCAAGACAAACTCAATGAGTTAAAAGGTAACTTAGAAGATGCAAATAAAGAACTTGCTAAATCTAAAGCTGACCTAGAAAATTTAAAGAAAGAATTAGAGGCTAAGATCTCTGACCTGAATAATCAAATCGCCGACAAAGACGCTAAGGGCAAAGACCTTGAAAAACAACTTGCCGATGAAAAAGCGAAAGGCGATCAAGACGCAACGAAGATTGCTGAACTTGAAAAAGCGATCAAAGATAACAACGATGCGAAAGACGCTTTAAATAAAGAAAAAGACGCTTTAGCTAAAGAACTTGCCGACAAAGAAGCTAAGATTGCAGAACTTGAAGCAAATGCTGAAAAACTAGAAGGCGATGTAAAAGATCTTGAACAAAAAGTAAAAGATTTAGTAGATGGTAAAGCTATTGATGCAGAAACCATGAAAGATCTACAAGAGCAATTAGATAAGGCGAAAGCGGAAAATCAAAAGCTTGCCGATGATCTGAAGGCACTGCAAGATGAATTAAATGCCAAGATTAAAGAGCTAGAAGAACAAGTTAAAACTAAAGATCAAGAACTTGCTGATCTAAAAGATCAACTTGCAGCTGAAAAAGCAAAGGCTGAGCAAGATGCCAATAAGATCGCTGAACTTGAAAAAGCAATTGCCGATAAGGAAGCTGAAATTGGAAAACTCAACGATAAAGTTGGTAGCCAGTCCGAGCTTATTAAAGAACTGCAAGCCAAACTTGATGAAATGAAGAAGGATTTAGCAGATGCTAATAAAAATCTATTAGACTCTAAGTCTGAACTGGATAATCTCAAGAAAGATCTTGCTAATAAGATCGCAGAACTGAATGATCAAATTGCCGACAAGGATGCTAAAGGCAAAGATCTTGAAAAACAACTTGCAGCTGAAAAAGCCAAGGGCGATCAAGATACCGGTAAGATCGCAGAATTAGAAAAAGCGATCAAAGATAATAACGATGCAAAAGACGCTCTGAACAAAGAAAAAGACGCTTTAGCAAAAGAACTTGCCGACAAAGAAGCTAAGATTGCAGAACTCGAAGGCAATGCTAAAAAGTTAGAAGACAATGTAAGAGACCTTGAAGCAAAGATTAAGGACTTAATTGACGGAAAAACCGGCGACACAGATGCTTTAAAGAAAGCTGAGGACGCATTGGCACAAGCCAAAGCTGATAATACGAAATTAGCCGATGAAGTTAAGAAACTTCAAGAAAGTCTGAAAGCTGAAAAAGCAGCAAACGCTGAAAAAGATAAAGAGCTATCCAAACTTCGTGAAGAGGCAAAAGCAGATCCTGATTCCAAACTATCCGAACTGAAAAAAGAACTTAAAAAAGAACTTGAAAGAGCGGATAAGGTTGATCGCAAACGTCTCAGTGAAAAAGAAAATAAAGAGCTCGATGAAGCAATTAAGAAGGCTAAAGATATTTTCGCTAAAAAAGATGCTAAGGACGATGAAGTAAAACAAGCTATCAAGGACTTGAAAGAAGCCTTGAAACCTTATGAAAACTTTATCTTCGACGACAAGCATATTAACGGCTTACTCGGAAAAAATGTAAAATCTTTGAAAGACTTTATTGACAAGGTAGAAAAAGCCATTGGTGGAACTCTCCTCGAAGAGGAAACCATTAGCAACGATAAAGAATACACTGCATTAAAATATGTCTTCATGATTGACTCGAACAAGTATGCACAAGCAACGAATAAAGATACTAAAATCTATAAAATGGATGTTAGTCCCTTTATTCGCAATAGCAGAACCATGTTACCTCTACGTTATGTAGCAAATGTGCTAGGAGCAGACGTCGATTGGAATCATGGAACAAGAACAGCTACCTTCACCAAGGATGGTATTGAAGCGAAAATCAATATCGACGAAGGTAAGACGATCAAAGTTGGTGGAAAATCTGTAGATCTCTCTGCAAAACCTGAAATTGTACAAGATAGAATCTTTGTACCACTAACGGATATTTCGAGAGTATTCGAAGTAACTAACGGAAATACTGATGACGGAATCAATCAAGATATTGAGTGGAACAAAGACAATAGAACGGTTACCGTTCACATTGCAAGATAGTACTTGATGGGAAGGGGGATACTCCCTCTTCCTATTCTTTTACTCAAAAAGGGCTATTATGGATATTATCAATCAAATTTTAAAGGACATTCAGGACTACATTGATTCAAAGATACAGGATCTGAAAGAAGTTAATAAAAAAACGCTTATAGCGTTAACTTTCCCCTATATACTATTTTTTATTTTCTTCAATCGATTCTTCTATTTAGTAGAGGTTGTTTCTTTTGGGTTTGCGTTTAAAAATCTGTCAATGTGCTTTAAAGCGGAAATACCAATTATACCCTTAGGTAAATTTACACTTTATGCCTTGGCTGCAAGTGCGCTTATTCGAGTGATTGCATGGCAGAAAGCTCAAAATGCTAAAAAGTTTAGAAAAGGGGAAGAATATGGCTCTGCAAAATGGGCAGATCATAAAGATATTAAGCCTTATATTAACAGTAAAGAGCCGGATGATAATATTATCTTGACTAAAACAGAGTCGCTTACGATGGAAGAAAGAATGCCGTCTAATAAAAAGAAATACGAGAGAAATAAAAATGTGCTCGTAATAGGTGGATCCGGTTCAGGAAAAACACGATTTTATGTAAAGCCTAATATTATGCAGCAGCATAGCTCTTACGTTATAACAGACCCGAAAGGAAGTCTTTTAACCGAAACTGGGAAAATGCTTGAGCATGGCAAAAAAGTGAAAAAGGAAGATAAAAATGGCAAGGGAAAAGTAGTGCGTGAGGCTTATCAAATAAAAGTGTTTAATACGATCAACTTCAAAAAGTCGATGCACTATAATCCCTTTGCTTACGTGAAAACTGAAAAAGATATTTTAAAGCTTGTTAACACATTAATGGTCAATACAAAAGGTGAAGGCAGTCACTCAGGAGATGACTTTTGGGTGAAAGCGGAACGTCTACTTTATTGTGCGTTAATCGCCTATATCGTTTTTGAACTTGAAGAAAAAGACCGACATTTTGGAACACTGGTAGACATGATCGATAATTCTCATGTTAGTGAGGAAGACGAGAGTTATAAGAATATCGTCGACGTTATGTTCGAAGAACTTGAAAGTCGGAAAAAAGACTGTTTTGCGGTTCGTCAATACAAAAAATACAAATTAGCAGCCGGGAAAACGGCTAAATCTATATTAATTTCTTGCGGTGCACGACTAGCTCCATTTGATATGGATGAACTGAAAGAAATTATGTCTTACGACGACCTTGAACTAGATAAAATTGGCGACCGTAAAACTGCTCTTTTTATTATAGTTTCCGACACGGACACGACGTTTAATTTTGTTGTGGCAATGCTTTATTCTCAACTATTCAATTTATTATGTGAACGTGCAGATGATGAGTTTGGTGGGAAATTGCCTGTACACGTTAGATGCTTATTGGATGAGTTTGCGAATATTGGACAAATACCTAATTTCGAAAAATTAATTGCTACGATACGCTCAAGGAGAATTTCAGCGAGTGTTATTCTTCAGACTCAATCACAACTAAAAGACCTCTATAAAGAGAAAGCAGATACTATTATAGGAAACTGTGATACTACACTATTTCTCGGTGGGAAGGAAAAAACAACCTCTAAAGAGATGGAAGAGTTACTAGGTAAGGAAACAATAGACTTATTTAATGATTCTGAAAATAGAGGTAGAGAAAAAACTTATGGTATGTCTTATCAAAAGACAGGTCGTTCTTTAATGACTCAGGACGAAGTGGCTGTAATGGACGGTGGAAAGTGCATTCTTCAGATTCGAGGCGCTAGACCGTTTTTAAGTGAAAAGTACGATCTTTTAAGCCATAAACGTTACAAGCAAATATCTGATTATAACGATAAATATGCTTTCGATATTGAAAAATACCTATTCCGAAGAAGTATGGACTATTTAAAACTAAAAACGACAATTCCGGAACGGGTTATGAGTGAATATACAGAAAAATTAAAAATAGAAGAAGGTAATAATGAAAAAGAAACGGCGTGAAAAATTTTCATTTGGTGTTGCGGTAGGTGTAGTAGCATTCTCTACTATTGCAACGACAGGTGCTATCGGCTTTTTAGCTCTGAATAAATTACAGAGATTTATTCAACGCTCGGCAGACACTTCTGTAGAGGTAAAACTCTATGAAAGGGACTGGGAGCAATTAATGGATGAATTAGAAGATGAAGAATGTGAAGAGTGCGAAATTTATTTCGAATGTAAAAACTAAAGGAGGACATTATGGGATTTTTTAGTAGTGCAGTATCAACATTACAGACACTTGTAACCGCCTTAGGTGCAGGTCTTGGTGCGTGGGGGATTATTAACCTTATGGAAGGTTATGGTAATGACAACCCTGGTGCAAAATCTCAAGGTATTAAGCAACTAATGGCAGGCGGTGGCGTTGTCTTAATTGCGACGCAACTAATTCCCCAATTATCGGGATTATTTTAAGACAAAACAAATTAACAGTAGCCTTTTATCGAGGAGGTGCTTATGCAGTTAGCAGAGAAGTTTCTCAACGGCTTAAAGCAACCTATGATCGATAACTGTATGAAAGTCTTTGAAAATATGCAGAATATGATGAACGATCAAATGACAAAAGCAGGTGAGGTCGTATCACAAACTCCACAAGCATATAACTCGGACTTATTCAATTTAGCAAAAAGTATTAATGAGACGGCGGTTATACCAATCGCCGTCTTAATTATTACCTTTATAGCGATATATGAAATTGTACATCTTGTTATCGACAGGAATAACTTTAACGACTTTGAGACTTTTATATTTTTTAAATGGATTTTTAAAACAACGATATCCATTTATCTGGTAAGTCATGCTTTTGAATTTTCAATGGCTATATTTGATGTCATGCAGTCAGTCATACGTTCAGCTTCAGGAATTAGTATTGAACAATTCCAAGTAGGGCAGGATGCAATGAAAGCAAGCATAGAAAAAATGGGAATAGTGGACCTGATGTTTTTCACGACGCAACTTAACGCTATGCAGATGATTGTGTGGGCATTAGGCATTGTTATTTGGGTTATATGTGTAGGACGCATTATAGAAATGTACTTTATAATTTCCGTTGGTGCGTTACCGTTTGCAACTCTAACATCTAGCCGATACGGACATATAGGAGACTCCTATATCAAATCAGCGGTCGCATTAGGTTTGCAAGGTTTGTTTATTATTATCACTTTAGGGGCATGGTCAGTATTCGTACAGTCCTTGACGGTAGCGAAAGATGGTAATCCATGGACGTTTATGTTCTCCTTCTTAGCAGCGAGCTTATTAGCTGTCATTGTACTATTCAGGACGAAATCCGCAGCAAGTGCCATAGTATCAGCGGCATAACAAGAAGGGAGGTAAGTAAATGGCTTATGTAAATGTACCAAGAGACTTATCGAGGTATGAAGCGAAGGTCGTCTTTAATCTGACAAAGCGTCAATTGATCTGTTTTTCTATCGGTGCTGCACTGGCAATTCCGGCATATTGGTTTACCCGTGGAATACTTCCAAGCGACGTAAGATCTATTTTGATGTTTATCATAGCGAGTCCTTTTTTTATTGCCGGGATATTCAAAAAAGACGGTATGACTTTAGAAAAATATCTCTACATTGTTTGCCGTCAAAAATACTTCAGACCAGGAATAAGACGCTATAAGACACTAGCTTCAAATAAAAAAGAAGTGCCAACTAAAACAAAAAAAACAAAGAGAAAAAAGAGGTGAGACCGTCTTGAATCAAAATTTTCAAAAGAAACAGGAACAACGTTTGAAATCAAACATTGATGCTGCAAAAAGAAACAAAGAAGATTTTGGGAATACAAAATCTAAGTCAAATTCCAAGACTCCCCAAGTCTTTCAAAACATGTTACAGTTATTTGTTAAAAAGGAAGATAACGAAGTTTATACGACGCAAGATACCTTGCCTTACGAGAAGATCTTCCAAGATGGGATTATGAAGCTTGAAGATGGGCGTTATAACAAGTGCATTGAGTTTACAGATATTAACTACCGATTGGCAAAGCCTGAAGATCAGAGGAAAATATTTGATGACTATTGTAAGTTCTTAAACTATTTCGACTCGACTATCGATTTTCAATTAACTTTTTTAAATTTAACAGGTTTTGCCGATAGGCTCATGCACAATATTCGAATACAAAAGCAAGATGACCCGTTCAATGACATTCGAATGGAATATAGTAGAATGCTGCGCAATCAATTAGCCAAAGGTAATAATGGGCTTATAAAGCGTAAATTCATTACTTTTTCCATTAAAGCTAAAAATCTGAAGGAAGCTATTCCAAGACTTGAACGGATAGAAACAGACATACGAAATAACTTTAAAACACTGGGCGTACAAGCAGAGTGTTTAACGGGAAAGCAACGTATTGAATTACTTCACGATATTTTAAATCAAGGAAGCGATAGGGAGCGGACGACCTTCGATTGGCAGAATGTAAGAACAGGGAGCATGACGACGAAGGACTATATATCTCCCTCATCTTTTAATTTCCAAAATCAACGCATTTTTAAAATGGGACAAATGTATGGTGCAAGTAGCTTTCTACGAATTGATGCTCCGGAGCTTTCAGATAAAATGCTCGCTGAGATATTAGACATTGAAGATGATCTACTGGTAAATATTCATATTCGTTCCATGGATCAACAGGAAGCGATCAAGGAAGTTAAGCGGACAATTACCGACTTAGATCGTACTAAGATTGAAGAACAGAAGAAAGCCGTTCGTTCGGGCTATGATATGGACATTATTCCCTCAGACCTTGCGAATTTTTCAGAAGAGGCTAAAAATCTCTTGGAAGAATTACAAGGGCGCAATGAACGCCATTTTATTGTTAGTTTCCAAATCACGACCTTCGCAAAAAGCAGAAAGAAGCTTGAAAATATCATCTTTCAATTGAATGGTATTATTCAAAAATATAATTGCAGTTTAAAGCGTATGGATTATCAACAGGAACAAGGACTTATGTCTGCATTGCCTATGGGAGTAAATCAAATAGACTTCGAACGGAAACTCACAACGTCTTGTGCAGCTATTTTTGTACCCTTTACTACCCAAGAATTGTTCATGGGAGGAAAAGCTCTATATTACGGTTTAAACGCCATATCGAACAATATGATTATGGTAGATAGGGGTACGCTAAAGAACCCTAATGGATTGATCTTAGGTACTCCTGGTGCCGGTAAATCTTTCTCTGCGAAAAGAGAGATGACGAATGCTTTCTTTATTACGGATAATGATATTATCATTTGCGACCCTGAGGCTGAGTATTCACCACTTGTAAAAGCACTAGGCGGTGAAGTTGTTGAAATCTCGCCCAATTCAAAACATCATATTAATCCTTTGGATATTAATATTAACTACGCTGACGGGGACGATCCGATCATGTTTAAAGCGTCGTTTATTCTCTCTCTTTTTGAGCTGATAACTGGTGGTACTCAAGGTTTGCAACCGACTGAAATTACTATTATCGACCGTTGTACAAGAGCAATTTACAGGAAGTATTTGGAAGATCCGGTACCGGAGAACATTCCTGTTCTAGAAGATCTTTATAATGAACTCAAAAAACAAGAAGACATAGAAGCCGAACGATTAGCGACTTCTCTTGAAATCTATGTAACAGGTTCGCTTCGAGTATTTAATAATCGTACGAATGTAGATGCTAACAATCGAGTCGTTTGCTACGATATTAAAAATTTAGGCAATGCTCTTAAAAAACTAGGGATGCTTATTATTCAAGACCAAGTTTGGAATAGAGTATCTATTAACCGTGATAATTATAAAAAGACTCATTTTTATATTGACGAGTTTCACTTACTTTTGAAAGAAAGACAAACGGCTGAATACTCTGTTGAGATTTGGAAAAGATTCAGAAAATGGGGCGGTATTCCGACGGGTATCACGCAAAACGTTAAGGACTTGTTATTGAGCCAAGAGATTGAAAATATTATTGAAAACTCAGATTTTGTTCTGATGCTCAATCAAGCTTCAGGCGACCGTGAAATTCTAGCCCATCGTCTTGGAATTTCGCAAGACCAACTTTCTTATATTACCAACTCAGGAGAAGGAGAGGGCTTATTATATTTCGGTAATGTTATCGTTCCCTTTATAGATAAGTTTCCGAAGGAAACTAAGTTGTATAAATTGATGACGACGAAACCGGGAGAAAAAATGTATTAGATAGGAAGGTGAAGTGTTGAAAAGAAACAATTATAAGAATAAACCTAGTCAACAACCTATTGACCCTTCCAAAGTGCAAAAGAGTAAAGAGAATTATAACCAGTCTCTCAACAGATCGAGAGATAACTATAATGCTAAACATGAATCTTTTCATGCTTCATCTTACAAGGATTATCGAACTTACACGAATCAACAAGAAAATGTTAAGAAACAAGAAACTGCCAAACGAGATTTCAGAAAGTCTGAAAATGCAATAAATGCTCAACGCACGGTGTCCTATGAACAACAAAAAAGATTAAATTATAGAAAAAATCTGATGAGGAAACAACATAGGGAACGTGCAAAAGCGGAATATGCTAAAGAACTTGAACAAAGACGACAGGATGAAGAGCGTCGGTTAGAAGAAAATAGGAAGATAGAAGAACGACGAATACAAGAAGAACGACGTCGTCAGGATTATCTTCAAGAATTGGAGAATCAAAAGTATATTCCGACACAATCGCCTCTTTCGGCTGCAATACAACGTGAACTGGTAGATAAACCTGCCAATCGTGTAGTTGATTTGACTGAAAGAAAAGAGAAATATGAAAAATTAAATAAGAAAAAAACTATTGATGATAACTTTTCATCCAGGTCTAGAGAAAAGACAAAGAGCAGTGATGTAAACTTTGAAGATCATTCAAAAGCTCATAGTGATCAAAACTTTTTTGAAGCTGATCGTTCTTCCGTTAGGGAAAGACCTGTAAGTTCGAAAGATCCTAAAAAAGAAAAGCTTAAAAAGAAACAGGCAAATGCGGTTTATAAAAAGTTTCATGCTGAAGGTCCTCAAAGTTCAGAACTCGATAGGAATCAAATAGATGACCATCGACCTTCTGAACCGCTTCAGAATCAAAAATTCAAAATGACGGACGAAATGGATCTCGATGGGGACGGTATCATCGATCGATACGATGCTGATTTTCGAGATTCGAATGTTGAACATTTTGGAGACCTAGATGAGAGAGAAGATGCAAGAGCTGAAAGCGAGTATAAAGTATCTTCAACGGAAAAAGAATATTCTAGTAAGAATCCCAAGGACTCAATTCTTTTTAATTCGGAAACATCGGATAAAGAAGCAAAAGATCTACCAAAGCAGAAAAAACTCATAAAAAAAGCTTACTCTTCGAAGTTTTGTAATGAACAAGATAGAAAATCGGATCTAAAAAAAGAACAACGATTTTCAGATAAGATGTTCTTTGACGATGAAGAAAAGATGAATGAGGCACATTTAAATCTAGACCAGAAACTGGAAAGTGTTTCGGATCGGATAGCAAGGCTAAATAAAGATAAAAACGCAGGTGCCGATACAGTGGCACGAAGTGTCGGCATGTCAGCTTTAGCTTTAAAAGCAGCTAAGAAAAGAAAACAGTATGCGTCTCGTCTAAAAAACGATGAATCATCCATGATCCATAAGGTTAAAGAGCATAAGTTTAACATTGAGGACGAAGCGACTAAGCGAGTAGATCAACTGAATGCAGATAGAAATATGGCAGTTGAGACCGCCAATAAGACAGCTAAGGCTGCTTTCAAGGCAAAGAAAGCTAGTAAAAAAGCTAACCAAGCTTACCAAAAAGCTAGGAACAAGAAAAAAGCGAGAGAAGCATATTTAGAATCGAAAGGTGCCACGTCGAATTCACAAACTTTAAAAGAGAGAATAAGCAATGCGGTGAAGAATCCCGGTCAAGCGATAAAAAAGGTCGGAGAAAAAGGGGGAATAAAGATTTTTGCCCTAGGTATTATCATCGTGCTGCTTATTTTTGTGCTTTTTTCGTGTGTATCCTCGTCTCTGGTAGGTATCACCTATTTAGGCAACACCTCCTATCTTGCCGAATTTATCGACGTTACAGAGGCAGATAAGTACTATATGAAACAAGAGGCAGAACTGCAGTGGGAGATTCAAAATATAGAAAGAGTCTATCCGGGATTCGACGAATATATCGTCCAAGACGATGCCATCGGTCACGATCCCCATTTGCTTATTGCTTATCTCACCGTAAAATATGAAGACTTCAAACTGAAAGATGTTACTGGTGAACTTGATAGTATTTTTAAAGAACAATATCAATACAATGTCGTCAAGCGAACAGAAGTACGCTATCGCCGTAATGGTAGCCCATACTTGTATAAGATTTTAGAGGCAACTCTATATACTAATGATTTAGAAACAGTGCTTCGATCTCGTCTGGGAGGAGAAGATTTCACAGGAGAGATTGGCGATTTCGGAAATGGTCAATTTGCACAGCCTTTAAAGAACATGAGTATTTCTTCTCGTTTCGGACCTCGAAGGGCACCGGTACCTGGAGCTAGTACCTATCACAGAGGGGTGGACTTTAGAGCTTCAATAGGCACACCAGTTTATGCTTCTGAAGCAGGTAAAGTTGTAACAAACAAATTCAATCGCTTCCGTGGTTGGTATATTGTTGTGGACCATGGTGGTGGTCTAAGAAGCTTATACCAACACTTAAATGGTAGGGCTCCTAAACCGGTAGGTTCAAGTGTTCAGCGTGGAGAGGTCATCGCCCACACAGGAAAAAGTGGGATCGGTTCAGGTCCACATTTACATTATGAAGTTCATGTCAATGGCAAGCCCGTCAATCCGCTACCTTTTATTCAAGGCAATGGAAGGCGTAAGCCAAAGCCCAAACCTAATCCACCGTTAACGCCGCCACCTTCGACTCCAGAAATCTCTGGTGGTTCAGGAGACTCAGACAAAGTAACAGACCTTGAAAAGTTCGATATTTATATGGAATCTAAAGGTAACTTCATGCTCTTTGAATCTCCTATAGAAAGTGATTGGAAGGGCAAGATATCACGAATGTTCGGTTGGAATGTGATCAACAATAAAGTGACACTTTATAATTGGTTAGATATTAATGCCGGAGGTGAAAAGATAATTGCCGTAAATGACGGTACCGTATCTTCAAGTAGTGACGGATTAACTTTAACCGACGACACAGGATGGAAAATTAAATATAAAGGAGTAAGCCCGACAAAGAGCGGGAAAGTAAAAATTGGCGATCAAATCGGAACTGCGTCTGGAAAGCTATCTATTCAGATTATTAATGACCAAAATCAAATATTAAATCCCTACTTTCATCTATGGTCGGAAAGTGGTCAGGTTCAATACAAAATGCACAATCCACGACCTAATACCAATATAGGCTCTCTTGATTTCAGCTCCGGAGGAGGTTGGGGTCAAGGCGGAGCTATGCCCAGTGAGGCTCAGCCAATAGGTGATTATTTCATAGCGACTGCTTATACTCCTGATCCTAAAGAAAATGGAGGTTACAGTGGAACTGCCATGGGAACAAAGCTTGTTCGTGGTGTAGTGGCAGTGGATCCTAAAGTAATTCCATTAGGAAGCGTCCTTTGGGTAGAAGGGTATGGTGTCTGCCGTGCAGAAGATACAGGTGGAGCTATTAAAGGCAAACGCCTTGATTTGCTATTCGAAACTAAAAAAGAAGCCTACAATTGGGGGCGTCGAAAAGTACGTGTAGCTATACTTCCAAAGGGCTATAAGCCTACAGGCAATGGAGGAAATGTCAGTGAACGACGAATTTCGATTTTAAAAGAAGCACAACGTTATGGAGGAGTACCTTATGTTTGGGGCGGAACGAGCCCTAGAGGTTTTGACTGTAGTGGCTTTATACACTACGTGTATAAACAAAAAGGTATTAATATCCCAAGAGAAACAGTATCTCTGTACAATGGTGCTAGAAAAGTATCTGCGGAGCAAGCAAAACCTGGTGACATTGTCTTCTTTCATAGAACTTACAATACCAGTAAGCCAATTTCTCACGTCGGCATCTATATTGGTAATGGGAAGATGATCCATGCTTCAACTCGGGGTGTAAGAGAGGCGGATTTAAATTCAAGGTATTGGAGAAGTAAACTTGTAGGATTCGGAAGTTATTTGCCGTAAAAGGAGACAAAATGACAATTGAAAGAGTGTTAAAAAAGAAAACGAAGATTCAAAAACTCGAATCAAAGATTGCTGATATGCAAGAAGAGTTAGAAAAATTAAATGATGAATACTATGCCAATCTCGGCAAGGAAGTTGAAGAATTATTTGTTGAAAAGGAACTAGATCTAAAAGATTTAGTTCCTTTATTAAATATGATGGAATCTTCTGATGAAGTATATGAAGTAAACGAAGAAGGAGGCGAAGATGAGATCGCAAATTAAAAAGGGATTTATTCTTTGTTTGAGTATGATACTGCTAACAAAGCCGATTTATGCAAGTAATTCGGATATAGCTGATAAATTAAAGCTATATAATAATCCGTCACAAAACCGTTATATAGAGAATAAATTGAGACCGGAAGCAAAAAAACAAGAACAAAAAGCTAATAAGCAAACGAAAGAGAAGCCCGCACCGGTACAAAAACAAGCGCCTGCTCCAAAAAAGGTGGCACCGCAATCCCCGAAAAAATCAACGACACCTGTTTCTACGCCTGCTCCTCCAAAAGCTCAAGAAGAACAGCCTCAACAGGTTAAGCCTGAGGCGGAAACGACGCCAGAAAAAGAAGCTAAACCGCCGGTTGCTAAACCTGAAGAGAAAAAACCTGATACGCAACAGTTTATAAAATTTCGAGCTACAAATGGGAAATTATATTACCTAGTAACTACGAGAAATCCCGACACAGGCGAAATAATTGATTCTGAACTGTTTAGCGAGCTTTCTGAAGATCGTTTGAAAGTAATGAGTGGTGAAGATTTAGATCAAGAAGAAAGAGAGCGAGAAGAGGAAGAAAAACGTCGTCAAGAAGAACTTGAGCGTCAACGTCTTGAAGATGAGAAGCAGAAAAAAGAAGAACTACCAGAGAAAAAAGGTAATGGTGGGACGATCTTTCTTGTCATTTTAGTTCTTGTTGGTGTAATAGTAGCTAAACGCTTTAAAGATCAAAAGAAACAACACGAAGAATTTGATGATGATGGATTTGATGATGACGACGATGATGACGAATTTTATGAGGACTATGATGTAGATTACGATGAAAACGGTGATACTGAATTATTTGAAATCGATCAAAGTCTATTAGAAGAAAGAGAGGATCAAGATGAAGAATAAGCTGAAAATAGTAGCAATGGCTTTGTGTTTTCTAAGTATTTCTTCACAGGCCTTTGCTACTGCGAGCTCAAATATAAATGAACACGGTGTAGATGTGAAGGAAGAAATGATAATTAATTCTGATGCTGCTAATTATCAAGAAAATCAAGAACAGAATAAAAAAATTGTTCCATTTGATCCCTCTAAAAAAGATGATATTCACGAGTCGAGAGGTCGAATCATAATGAATGTCGATCAGAAGGGAAATGACTTTAACTCAAGAGGTAATAAATTTGATTTAATTCCGTTCACAACGGCTAACGGTACGAGTTTAAAATTGTTAGTAAATTACGACGAATATAGTGAAGATGTAGTATTACTGGGTACAACAGACGAGCAAGAACTTGCAAGTATGACTAAAAATCTGACGGAAGAGGCTCGAGAAAGAGAGAAGGAAAAAGAACGATTTGAAGAAGAAAATCGAAGACTTCAGGAAGAAAGCAGAGAAAGAGACCTTAAGGAAAAGAAATTAGAGAAAGAAAAGAAGAAACAAATGAGGCGAATGCTTTTATTGCCAATTATTTTAGCAGGCGTGGCAGTAGCTCTAGTCCTAAAATTTTTAGAAAAAAGAAGAAAGCTAATGATGAAGGATTAGGAGATGAAGCTGAAGACGAATTTTTAGATACAGAAGATGAATATGATGAGTCTGAAGAATTTTATGATGAAGAGTAAGGAGGGAAGATGTGAAGTTAATTATTGCAGAAAAACCCTCTGTAGCTAAGACGATAGCAAAAGTGATAGGAAGTAGCCGTAACTACAATGGCTATCTTGAGTGCGGTGATTATATAGTTACCTGGTGTATCGGGCATTTGATATCACTAGCAGTGCCTGAAGACTATTGTGATTCATGGGCAAAATGGGATTTAAAAACCTTGCCCATGATACCTGATCAATGGAAACTTAATATTATTCCAGGTACACAAAAGCAATTTAAAGTAGTGAAAGAGCTTTTAAACAAACAGGAAGTTGATGAAGTCATTTGTGCAACAGATGCGGGACGGGAAGGAGAACTCATTTTCAGGCTCGTATATGCTAAAGCAAAGTGTTCTAAGCCGGTTAAAAGGCTATGGGTATCTTCACTCGAAGATAAAGCTATAAAGGAAGGTTTAGAAAATCTAAAAGATGGAAGCGAGTTTGAATCACTCTATCAATCAGCACTGGCGAGAGCAAAAGCAGACTGGTTAGTGGGGATGAATTATACACGTTTGTATACAGTAGGTTATTCTGAAAAACTAACAATTGGTAGAGTGCAAACGCCAACGGTTTCTATGGTAGTCGAACGAGATAACGCAATTAAAAACTTCGTAAGATCGAAATACTATGAGATAAAAGTACAGACGATCAAGAATAATCAAGAAATTATCTTCAATTCCATTAATCAATGGGAGAATAAAGAAGACGTACCCGGTGATCTGGGGAGACAAATTATCATTACTAGTTATATTGAAGATCAAAAGAAAACTTCAGCTCCTCGGCTTCACGATTTAACGAGTTTACAAAAAACAGCTAATCAAGTGTATGGTTTTACGGCTCAGCAGACCTTAGATTACGCACAGAGTTTATATGAGAAGAAGCTTATAACTTATCCAAGAACAGATTCCCGTTATTTAAATGAAAGTATGAAAAGTGCAACGGAAGAACTTATTCATTTATGTCCGCTATATGAAATTCAGGGCATAAAAAGCAATCGATTATTCGATGATAGTAAAGTCTCAGATCATCACGCACTTTTACCGACACGAGAATCTTTAAAAGAAGATCTTCATAATGTGCCTAGTTCAGAAATTAAAATCTATGAACTTATTTATTATAGGTTGTTAGAATCGGTTTCAGGTGATCATGTTATCAGACAACAGAAAGCGGAAGCCACGGTTCAAGAACATCCGGAAATAAAGCTTCAAGCAGTTGGAAAAATTATAGAAGAAGAAGGTTTTAAAGCTATCGAAAAGTTATATAGAGACATCAATCTTAATAACAATCGAATAGCGACACTAGAACAAAATGAAGTTTTAGCAATAGATGAATATTCTATTGTAGAAAAAACGAAAAGTCCTCCGAAACCTTACAATGAGTCAACGCTTCTAGGGGCTATGGAAACGGCGGGTACTGAAGATCTTGATTCGAGCTTAGATATAGAACGTAAAGGCTTAGGCACTGCAGCAACAAGAGCTTCTATCATTGAAAAGCTAATCCAGTCAGAATATCTAGTTAGAGATAACAAAAACCTAAGGTCTACCGATAAGGCGCAGAGACTAATCTCCATTGTAGATGATCGTCTAAAGGATCCTAAAACGACGGCAAAATGGGAGAATCTCTTGTCCCTAATATCCACCGGAGATTACCAAGCGGAAGATTTTTTAAAAAACATTACAGAAGAAATTTCAGAACATTGCATTAATTTTAAAACTGATTCAACTTTAATTCGCAGAAATCAAATTGGCACTTGCCCAATTTGTGGAAACGCAGTAATTAAAACGAAGAAGGTTTATTTTTGTACCAATAGAGAATGCAATTTTCATGTATTTACTGAAATGTGTAGAAAATCAATCGACGAAGCAAATGTCATTAAATTGCTTGAAAATGGTGAAACAGGAATCATCAAAGGATTTGTTTCCAAGAAAGGAAATAAATTTAACGCAAAATTAAAGCTCAATACAGATCATGAAGTAGTGTTTGATTTTGAAAAGAAGAAACAATAAAGGAGCATATATAATGACCGAAAATAAAGATATGAAGAAAATAACGCAGGACGGTTATGTAGCAGAGGATATTAAAATAGAGGCAGCAGTATCTAAGGAGGGGAAGCCCTTTTCTGTTGCGAACTTTTCAATCGTCTTTAACAATGAAAGTGAAAAGAAAGAATATCGCCCTGTAAGTGCTTATGGAGAAAACATAGACAAGGTCAAAACTCTTAAAAAAGGAGATCTAATCCGGCTTGAAGGGACGGAACATGAGTACACTAAAAAATCAGGAGAAAAAGCTACTTCTATTAGTTTATTAGATTGTGAAGTGCTAAAAGCTGTTAAAAGACAAAACATGGTCTCTATGAAAGGTAACCTCACGAATGATATTAAATTAATTGATATAACAACAAATGAAGGCGAGAAAGTAAAAGTAGCCAATTTTTCCATTGTCTACAAAAATGAAAATGGGGAAAAAGCCTATCAAGCTGTAAGTGCATATGGGAAAAATGCATCAAAGGTTGCAGATTTAAAAAAAGGCGACTTTATTCATGTTCAGGGTACTGAAAAGCATTATAAGAATAAAGAAGGAAAAGATCGAACTTCAATTCATTTATATAGCTATAAAATGTTGAAGGCTAAAGAAGACAGAGAAAAAGACAAAAAGCTAGTCGAGCAGAAAAGAAATCAAAAAACAATGAAAGAGAAATTTAGGAGGACATTATGAACCATTGTATTTTTTCAGGGAAAATTATAACAAAAGAAGATATGGAGCAATTTACAGGAAAAGATGGAAGAACATTTGATTCTATTAATTTCCAGTTAGAAGTCGATAACCAGAAGGAAAAGATGTTAGTACCTTGCCGGTATATTTCCGCTGCTGATACTGATAATAGTTTAATGGCAACGTTAGAAAGCCTTGAAGAAGGTCAAGATGTGATCCTTTTCGGCAAACTCAACATTCGCTCTATTAAATTTGGATTAACGACGATAACTGAACCGTCTATCTATGTACGCTCGATCGAAATTTTGAAAAGCAAGTACAATGTTGTAGACGAAGATGATAATTATATGATTATAGATAAACTTGAAACACCATTTTAGGATCTATGAATCACCAAGCATGAAAGGGGTAGCAAAAACTTTTGTTACCTCTTTTTTTATTTATCATTGACATATATTCCATGGAATAGTAATGTGGAGGTAGAAGATGAACGCTAATAGACACGATGAAATTTACGATAATATTTATAATACGATAGGGGGGCTGCTCGAGGCTGAGGAATGGAAAGAGTTTATGCAGTCTGCTGCTTATAATTACAAATATGACTTTATGAGACAGGTTGCTATATATGGTCAAAGACCTGATGCTAAAGCTTGCGCTCCCTATGATTTCTGGACACGAGTGGGACGTTACGTTAAACGTGGAAGCACAGGAATAGCCGTTCCAGATGAAACCACACAGAAGTTAAATTATTTATTTGATATCTCCGATACAGGAACCAAGGTAAATTACAATGACCAAGTTTTTGTATGGCAAATAAGTAGGGATGCATTCAACGAAAAATATGGTGCTAATTGGTATCAGGCTCTTAGCAATGAAATTAAACAAACAATAATATCACGAAATATAATTAATGAACTATCAGATAATCAGAAAGACTTGCTATTTCAAACTGTTCTTTATCAAACACTCTACCGTATGGGTGTATCTCGGGAGCAGTTGAATGAATTAGATTTTTCTAATTTAGAAAGCCTGTCGTTTAGTGAGTTTTTAGTCGTTGCTAGACTTGCGAATGGACAAACAAAAGAAAGCATTAATCAATTACGCTACGAATTTAATGATTATATAGAAAGAGAGGCTCAAAATGACAGTCAAAGTTATGAACAACAAAGAATATCAAAAGATCAACGGCTATTGGATTCCGGAGACGAAAATCAAGAACGAACAAAGACCAATCAGGAAATACGGACACATGAGATGGAAGTATCTCAGAGAGAGCGAGAAGCTTTCGGATATGGAACTGTTGAGCGAACTCGAAATAACCGGACAACTAATGAACTATCTGGCGGATATAGAAGAGGAAGCGGAGAAAATCAAGGAATCCCGATCGAAGATGATGGAAGAGCGGAAGATCGATTCCAATCTTCAGAAGAGCAACTATCAAGCCTATCTACAAGGGATTCTACAAATCGAGATGGAACTGGAAGAAATAATTCTGAACACTCTAGTTTACGCATAGAAGATATAACTCAAGAAATATCCAATAGATTTATCATGTTTCCACCTGAGGAAGCGACACAAAAAGAAGTCATTCAGCAAGATATGGCTTCTTTTTTAAATGAGCAAAATAATAAAACTGCTTTGGATATGGACATGGACAATGATGGCGTTATCGACCGATACGACTCTGATTTTCGAGATTCCACAGTACAGAGTATTGGGCAACTCGATGAAAGAGAAGAGGATCGAAGCAGGCAAGATCAAAACGAAGATTATGAACTAGGTTATTTCAGTCTGGGGAATGGATATGTAGTTTCAGATCAAAATATAAACGATAGAGAAACAAATGATTACTTGCGACTAGCTCATATAAATACTGATCGAACGATCACTTTTTATAATGAGACATTAAGCAGCCATTATTCACCAACGCTAGTGGATAAAATTATAGGCGAAGTTTGCTTCCAAGCTATGATCTTAGATGGGAACATCTCTTTAACTCAGAATCAAAAGGTTTTAAACGAGCTATCTCCGTTACTAAAAAGAGAAGAGTTATCTAATGGAGAGATAGATAACTTAAAGAGTCTGCTCACGAAAATAGACTTTAACAGTTACATCGAAGCAGAAAAACTTAATCCTCAAGCTTTATCAACTGAGGAAAGAGTTAAAGAGATTAGTCAATTAGCACTCAATATAGATAAAAGTAAAGTAAAAGATCAAGAAAAACAGTCATCACCTGAATCCAATGCCTTTAGTCAACAATTGAAGTTTAAATTTCCGCCCACTCCTGTTACTCAGGAAGTTATAGATACTATATTAGTTCATGGTGGGAATGTTGATGGAGGAAAACTTGCTATTGTTGCGGAGTTTTCAAAAGGCAAAAGTATAGAACAATTAGGTGATTTTTTAAAGCATTCTTTTGAAGGTGGCAATGGCTTTTATATCGATGACAATCAGGTCGCTGCATATTATACAGATGAAGGTCTTCAAATAGCACATGGAACCTCTGCAAAAGAAAATTATACACGTCTCTCGTGGGAAGAAGTAGCGAAAAGGACCAACGAACTTCTCGAAACCGGCGATTTCGCTACGAAGGATGAGTTGGGAAACGCATTTACTTTCGAAAGGGAGAAAATTGCAGAATCGTTATGGTATTTAATGCACGATCTAAATGAAGAAAGCTTAGAAAGCTACTTCAAAACGCTAAATAAAGAACGAAATGGGTTTTCAGAAGATATTAAAGTTATAACTGGAATGCTTGAAAATCCTGTTTCTCTCCAAGGTATCATAGAGGAATATAGCGACTTCTTGGAGGCATATAAAGAGAACAAAGATCTTCTGCGGTTTAACCACCATAAGGTAGATGATCTTTATCAAAAGTTAAGTGAACTCGAATTAAAACGTCATGAATATAAGACAAGTCTTACAGAACACGCCGAAGTAAAGTCATTTATTACAAAAGATGAATTAGATGATTTTTTTCAGGGTGGAAGTGGAATGTCAGAAGGCAAAGAACGAATTTATCGTTTTTTCACGGAAGATCACGGTTTAACGGAAAGAGCAGAATTTTTAAGAGATGAGTACGGCACGGGTGGTCGTATGCCGGTCTTTCCGGGCTCCAGTAGAAGTCAGGAAGAACATGATTCAAAGGGAATCAAATTGGAAAAGGAAAATTGTTCTGAAGTTTTTCTTACTTGGTCAAATGCAGCTAAGTATATTGATGACTTAATTCTTCAAGGTATATATATTGAAGCTCAAGACGCGAACCTAGAAAAAGACTCAGAAAGTAAGAGTAACGATTATTGGATTGTTGAATTTAATGAAAATGATCCTCTAATTCCTGATTATTCGGGTCAATTAGTAACACAGGAACTAATCAACGATATCAAAGAAAAAGATCAGTTGGTATTCAATCACAATAGAAACGTTGGAATCGACGCAAATAATGAAATGACAGACGATTATATGGGCTATTTTAAGTTCTATTTTGACCATTATGTCGATGGCGAAAGAATAGAGCATCGTCGAATAGATATTGGAGATGGAGAAGAATCTAATGCACCGGAGTTTGCATATCTCGAAGATCAATTACTCAGAATTAAAGAAGTTCCAATTAAAGAGCAAGTCATTTCTACATTAGAGAAAGAGAATTTTGAAAAAATTGAGGGAATTGAAGGAAACTTCTATTTACTCAATCGAAAACAAGTACCGCAAGGTGTTCTGAAAGAACCGAGCCTTATTAAAGAAAATGTAAATGGTCGTTTCGGGTATGAAGCGGATCTTCTCCTTGATTTAGATGAACAAAAATTAAAAGCGGTTTTTCTGTATAACGGTTATTGGATTGATAACAACGATTTTGACTATGAAAGTTATGCTGATATTGAAGCTGCTCTTGTAGATTTAACCGATCAAGGCTATACAGAAAATATTTTAGATGAATTTATAGAAGTCAGTGCTAAAAAATACGAACTCAATGTCCATGAAATTCAAAACGTTTCTGTTAAAGATGAGAAACAAAGTTTCGAATTAGTTAGGGATTTTGATCCGCCTTCTGTGCGATTGGAAAATAATATTAAAGCGTTAGAAGTCCTCAAACGATGTGAAAACGAAAATCGGCATGCTACAAGCGACGAGCGGGTAATTTTAGGAAATTACGTCGGTTGGGGTGGTCTTGCCGATGTTTTTGATGAAGCAAAAGGTGGACAATGGGAGCGTTCAAGAGAAACAATTAAACAATATTTATCTGAAGAAGAGTATGAATCTGCCAAAGAGTCCACATTGACATCGTTTTATACGTCCAATGGGATTATCGATGGAATCTACAGTGCCTTAGAGAATATGGGCTTTAAAGGCGGGAATATTTTAGAGCCTAGTGTAGGTATAGGAAACTTCATAGGAAATCTACCAAAGAGCTTAGAGTCATCATCGTTTCATGCAGTGGAGCAAGATACGCTAAGTGGTCGCATAGCGAAACAACTTTATCCGGAATCTACTATTGAAGTTTCAGGATTTGAAGATGTGAAATTACAAGATGACCACTATGATATTGCAATAGGTAATGTTCCCTTTGGAAATTACAAGCTATATGATGAAGCTTATAGTAAGCAGAATTTTTTAATTCATGATTACTTTTTTGCGAAGTCTCTGGATAAAGTCCATGATGGTGGCATTGTTGCTTTCATAACC
>QWCK01002595.1_pt1 | contig 22199 bp, 19 predicted proteins | sample 1972571 | NCBI WGS metagenome assembly QWCK01 (sample SAMN09866710, study PRJNA288562) | Human gut metagenome isolate term2_stool, whole genome shotgun sequencing... | isolation source: gut | host: Homo sapiens | place: USA: California | reverse complement strand
CTTCTAATTTTGCTTCCTATATCATGATTTTTGCCCCGTTTAATGATAAAACGCCAGTCCTCGTGGTTTGAGAACTGGCGTTCTTTGACAAGCTGAAAAACACACGGCTCCCGTTGGGAGCCGTGTGTTTTCTGTCTGGATCGAAATCACTCAAACCGCCGCGTTTTCCTTGTTCTTATGGCGGCTGAACAAGGCCTTCCGCTTGGTACCGTCCGGATTCTCGCGCCGAATCAGCAGATAGAAGGCGGGCATCAGGAACATGGCCAGCGCCGTGGAGGCCACCAGGCCGCCGATGATGATATAGGCCATATCCTTCATCATGCTCATGCCGCTGTCGGTAGAGAAGATCATCGGCACCATGGAGATGATCGTGGTCAGGGTGGTCATCAGGATGGGGCGCAGACGGGTGGTGCCCGCCTCCACCAGAGCCTCACCCAGGGGCATGGTCCGGCGCAGCTGGTTGGTGCCATCCACCAGATAGATGCCGTTGTTCACCGCAATACCCACCAGCATCAGGAAGCCCATCAGGCCCAGAATGCTCATGGGGCGACCGGACAGGAACATCAGGCCGATAGAGCCCACCAGGCTCAGAGGAATGCACAGCATGACCATGATGGACAGCTTGGGGGAGTCGAACTGGATGCCCATGACCAAGAACACCAGGAAGATGGCGGACAGCAGGGCGGTACTTACGCTCTGGGTGGCCTCCTCCGTGGTGGAGTCCAGCGATCCGGTCCCCACCGTGACCCCCTCGGGAAGGGTCAGCCCCCGCACCGCGCTGTCGATGGCGCTGGCCGCGGTGTACTTGGCGGTATCCGTTGTGGTGGCCGTGACAGTAACGCTGTACTGCCCGTCCTGCCGGGTGATGCTGGGCAGGGTGGTGATGTACTCCACGTCAGCAATGTCCCGCAGAGTGATCATACGGCCGCTCTGGGTGGCAACAGGGTAATCCAGAAGGGTCGTGATGTCATCATACTTGCCCTCAGGGTACTCCAGCACCACATCGTACTCCGAATCGGAGTCTCCATAGTTGTCCAGGGTGGTAGCGGTCATGCCGTTGAGCAGGTAATAGACCTGCATGGCCACCGCGGATTCCGTGGTCCCCAGGGCCTGAGCCTTCTGGGAGTTCACCACCAGGCGGCCCTTAACGCGGCTCTGGTCGAACTCGTTGGCCACCCGGATCACGCCGGGGACCTGGCCCATGGCGTCGGCCACCTGATCCGCACCCTGCTCCAGGATGTCCAGGCTGTCGGCCACCAGGGTCACGTCCTTGGTATTGCCCCCTCCCATCATGGTGCCCATGCTGGAGTCGCTGCTGGTGGGGGTGACCGCCAGATCCATACCGGGGGAACCGCCGAAACGGTTGGTGTACTCCTCCACCGCCGCCTCACTGCTGCGCTTGCAACCGTCCACCGCATAGGCGGTAAAGGTGGCAGTATTCTCCGAGGCGCTCAGGGTCACCTTTTCAAAGTTGGGATCCTCCAGAAGGGCGTCCTCCAGTTCCTGGATCCGCTCGTCCATGACCGACAGCTTGGTGCCGGACCGGAAGGTGGCCTCCAGGCTGACGCTGCCGTCATAGTTGTCCGGCATCAGCACAAACTCCATCTGGCTGGCCAGCAGGATGGCCGCCAGGAAGCAGGCCACGCCCACCGAGACCACCCTGCCAGGGCGGCGCAGCAGGCCGGGCATGACCCGGCGGTAGAAGGCACGGAACCGGGCCAGGAGCCGGTTGATGGGCAGTTCCTCCTTCGCCTTTGGCTTGAGCCATACGAAGGCCAGGGGGACCACCACCACAGCGCATAGGAAGGAGGAGAGCATGGTCAGCAGAATAGTCCAACTCAGGGGACCGGACATCATCCCCACCAGGCCCTCGGCCATCGCCAGGGGGATATAGACCACCACGGTGGTCAGCGTACCGGCCAGGGTGGACATGATCATGGTGGAGGTGCCCTCCACCGCCGCCTCCCGGAAGTCCAGGCCGTTCTCTCGGGAGCGCATACAGCTCTCCAGAATGACGATGGAGTTATCCACGATCATGCCGATGGCGATGATGAGGGAGGTGCCGGTCATCAGGTCGATGGCAAAGCCGGCAAAGTTCAGAAGGATCACCGCCAGCAGGATGGACAGGGGCATACTGATGCCCACGATCAGGCTGGCCCGCAGGTCGCCGAAGAAGAGGAACAGCACCAGCATGGTCAGGATGATGCCGGTGATCAGGGTGTTCAGCACCTCTCCCAGGGTCTCCATGATGCTGTCCGCCTCGTTGTAAATAACCTCGAAGCTCAGGCCGTCCACGCTGTACTGGTCTAAAATTTCCATGACGTCCTCGCAGACGTCCACGGTGGCGGCGCTGTCCTGCTTGGTCACACTGAGCATGACGCTGTCGCCGCCGTTGTAGCGGCTGAGGTTCTCCGCATCCTTCTCATACACGTTGAAGAAGGTGCACAGATCCCCCAGGGCCACCATCTGGCCCGACGGGGTCTGGATGGGCAGGTTCCGGAAGTCGGCGTTCACATCCACGCTGCCGTAGACGCCCAGGGCGATGTCCTGGGTGCCCAGGGTGACGTCACCCACCGGCATATCAAAGTCGGCCGCCGCAATGGCGGAGCCCACCGCCGAAATGGAGAGGTGGTACTGCTGAAGGGCCGCCTCATCCAGCACGATGCGCAGATACTCGTCCTGGGCCCCGGTGACCTCTACCTGGGCCACGCCGCCCACGCTCTCGATCACCGGCACCACCGTGTCGTTGAGGTAGCTGGCCGCGTCCATCCCCTCGGGGGCCACAGCGGAGAGGATCATGGTGGGCATGAAGTCGGCGCTCAGCTCCATGATCAGGGGGTCCTCGCAGTCCTCCGGGAGAGTGGGCATCAGGTTGTCCATGGAGTTCTTCAGGTCGGAGTAGACCTCATCCATGTCCACGCCGTACTTATAGGTCAGCTGGAGCATGGCGTAGTTGTCAAAGGAGTAGGAGTTGACGCTGTCGATGTCGGACAGGGTCTCGCACTCGTCCTCAATGGGCTGGGTGACCAGCCGGTCGATGCTGTCGGCGTCCGCCCCAGGCCAGGTGACCATCACCAGCTCCATGGGCATCTCCATGTCAGGCATATACTCCAGGGGCATCCCGGTCAGGGAGGCCGAGCCGAACACCACCACGGCCAGGATCATCAGGATCACCGAGGTGGGCCGGCGCAGGATCAATCGAATCAGTTTCATGGATTACGGCGCCTCCGTCCCGCCGGCGGCACTGCCGGAGGCATCCGATGTGCCGGAGGCGTCAGCGGTACCGTCCGCTTCCTCCTGTCCGGCCAGGCGGATGGGCGCGCCGTCCTTCAGTCCGGCGGACCAGGTGGTGATCACCTCATCCCCGGCGGTCAGTCCGCTGGTGACGGCGATGGTATCCGCGGTGTACAGGCCCACCGTTACCTCGGTGCGCACCGCGGTCCCGTCCTGGGCCACATAGACATAGGCGTTGCCCTCGTCAAAATAGACCGCGTCACTGGGGATCAGGACAGCCCCGCTGGAGCGGTAAGCGGTGGTGGTCAGTTCCACCGCCAGGCCGTCAGGCAGGGACTGGGCCTCGTTGATGACCGCCTTGACCTTGAACAGGCCGGTGGCCGCGTCCACCACGCCGCTGATCTCCGTCACCGCGCCCTGATAGGTACGGCCATCACTGACCACCGAGACCTCCTGGCCGGCGGTCAGGGTCTGGCGCACCTGGTCGGTGACGTAGAAGGTGACCGTTTTATTGCTGCCGTTGGAGATGACAAAGGCCACCGTTCCGGAGGCAGCAAAGTTATTCAGGGTCAGATTGACCGCCTCCACCACCCCGGAGATGGGGGCGGTCATGTTATAGAGGGACAGCTGGTACTGGGCGGAGTTCACGCCCACCTGGGCGGACTGGATCCCCGCCCGGGCGGAGCTCAGGCCGGCCCGGGCCGCCTCGACCCCGGCCTGGGCGGACAGCAGAGCCTGGTTGGCCTGGTCCACCTCCGCCTGGGAGGCGGCGCCCATCTCAAAGAGGTGCTGGGTATCCTCATAGTTATCCTGGGCCAGACGCAGTTGCTCCTCCAGCACCGGCAGGTCGGCGCCGCCGTAGCCCGCCTGGGCGCTGTTATAGCTCTCCTGGGCACTCTGATAGGCCGCCTGGGCATTCTGGAGGGCCAGGCGGGCACTCTCGTCGTCGATGCGGCACAGGGGGTCCCCGGCGGAAACCGTGTCACCCACCGAGACCATGACCTCCTCCACATTGCCGGAAACCAGAGAGACCACGCTGGCGGTGCCCTCTGCGGAAATGGTCCCGATATAGGTGCTCTCGGTGCTCAGTTCGCCGGTCTGTGCGGCGGTGGTCTCCACTGTCACCGTCCGGTCCAGCATGGGTTCCTTCTCCTCCGCACAGCCGGCCAGCGTCAGGGCCAGGGCCGCGCAGAGTACAGCGGAAATGGTACGTTTCATGGGGCGATCTTCCATCCTTTCTCTCACATCAGGCCCCGCTCCACCGCCCAGCGGTAGCTGGTTCGGGCGGAAAGCAGGTCCCTCCAGGCCCCGTCCGCGGCAGACTGGGCGGCCGCCAGGTCATCCTGTGCGGTCAATAGTTTCATCTTGGATACCTGACCCAGCTCATACCGCTTCTGGGTGGTCTCCAGCACGGTCTGCTGCCAGGCCAGGGCAGACAGCTTGCTGTTCAGTGTGTTCTCCTTGTCCGCCAGGGAGTCATACAGGGTGCGGAAGGAGGTCTCAAAGTCCTGGAAGGCGGACTGGTAGGTCAGCTGGGCAGCCTCCCAGGTGTGCTCCGCAGCCTGGAGCAGGTACTGCTTTCGGGGACCCCGGTAGTCGCTCTGGGCGTCGTTCCAGTCCTCCTTAGCGTCATCCAAGGCCTTCTGAGCACTGCGCAGAGTCCAGCTGGCCGCCTTGGCCGCGGCCAGATCGGCCTCATAGTCCGGTGCGGTCCATCCGTCCTCCCCCTTGGCAGGCAGGGCGCCCAGGGTGATCTCCCCGGTGGGCTCCTCGCCGATCAGAGTCTGAAGCTGAGATTTATAGGTCGTGATCGTGGTATCCAGCGTATTCAGCTGGCTGACCACCTGGGTGCGCTGCGCCTCCACCTCGTCCACGGTCTGCCTGGACACCTGGCCCAGCTGCTGGCGCAGGCGCAGCTCCTCCAGGCTCCGGTCCAGGGCGGCCAGGCTCCGCTGGCCGTCGGCGGCCTGCTGCTCCAGGCCCACCAGGGTGATGTACAGGGTCTCGCCGGCGGCCACCATCTGATCCACCGTGCTGTTCAGCTGCCAGACCACATCGGCGTTGTCCGCCTGGACCTCGCCGTCCTTCAGGTCGTCAAAGGTGTCCCGCAGAGAATCGTATGCGTTGGCCAGGGAGCTGTCATCCCCGCCCACCATCGTGATGTACCACTGGGCGTTGGCAATGTCGTTGAGCTGCCGCCGCAGGTCCTCATACATCAGGTCGTAGTCGATCCCCTCGATCCCGCTGATGTTCTCTGAGAGCACCCGGGCGCTCAGGCTCCCCGACCGGATCCGGCTGTCCAGATTGGCCCAGGTCACCGTCCCCTCCGGGTCCGGCGGAAGCTTTGTTTCCTCCTGTACCTCCTGGGAGGCGCTGTCCGCGGTTCCTTCCTGCTGGCTCTCGGCGGCCATCGCCGGCCCCGTCAGTGTGCCGGCCGCCATCACAGCGGCCAGCAGCAGAGCAAATGTTCGTCTCATGGGATGATCCTCCATTTTTCACATCGGTCATTCGTCCGGTTCGTGTCTCTGTCAGTTTTCATCATAGTCTCCAAAGGTAAACTCAACGTAAACAAGGCCGGGATCCCCTCTGTGCACACTCACTGTTTTCCTCTCCGGCCGTCCGGTGCTCTTCGTCAAAATCACAGAAGGCAAAAAAAGCGCAGGAAGTTTACATTGGGTTTACCAGGCTCCGTTACCCTCAACATATAAGGGGCATTGCAGCATCCCGTCCACAGCGGGACACCCGGCTTTGACGTGGACCGCTCTTCTCTTTATACTATACTGTATCAGTACCAAGCAATCGAAACAGATCAGGCGGTTCACACCGCCCTCCGGGAGGCGGCCCCTCTCCGAGCATGAGCCCGGGGCCGGTTCCCCATCTCGACACAAAGGAGCGATGGAGATGGCAACCATCTTGCTGGTGGAGGATGAGGCCTCCATGCGCCTGCTCACCTGCGCCAAGCTGAAGCATCAATTTACCATCATCTGCGCCAAGGACGGCGTGGAGGCTCTGGAGCTGCTGGAGCGGCAGCCCGTGGATCTGATCATCGCCGATGTGATGATGCCCCGGATGGACGGCTATACCCTGGTCCAGACCCTGCGGGACCAGGGCAACGGCATCCCGGTGCTGCTTCTCACCGCCAAGCAGTCCTTCGAGGACAAGCGCCGGGGCTTCTCCTCCGGCGTGGACGACTACATGACCAAGCCGGTGAACTACGAGGAACTGACCTGGCGGATCAACGCCCTGCTCCGCCGGGCCCATATCGCCAGCGAGCGGCGGATCGTCATCGGCCCGGTGGTGCTGGACTCCAACACCTATACCGTCTCCCGGGGCGAGCAGGTGCTGGAGCTGCCCAAGAAAGAGTTCGAGCTGCTCTATAAGCTGCTCTCCTACCCCGGCCAGATCTTCACCCGGAATCAGCTGCTGGACGATATATGGGGCTTCGACTCCGAGAGCGGCGAGGACACCGTCAAAACTCATATCAGCCGCCTGCGCAACAAGCTGCGCTCCATCGAGGAGTTCCGGATCATCACCATCAAGGGCCTGGGCTATAAGGCGGAGGTGCTGGAATGAAGCGGAAACAGAGACCCAATGTCAGCCTTCTGCTGTGGCTGACCAAGGAGTTTATCATCCTGTCCATCCTGTCCAACCTGGTCTGTACCGCCCTGTACATGGCGGTCTCCTGGCTTTTGACCGGGACGCCCCTCCCGGCCTCCCACTCCAGCGGCCTGGGGCCCCTGCTGTTCCTCATCGGCTCCACGGTCATCCTGGGCTGCGGCCTGAACTACCGCTTCAACCAGTTTCTCACCGGCCTGGCCGGGGGCCTGCGCGGCGTGGCGGAGGGGAACTTCTCCCTGCGGCTGGACCCCCGCCGTGCCGGCCCGCTGGCCGCCGCCTATGAGGATTTCAACAAGATGGCCGAGGAGCTTCAGGGGGTCCAGACCCTGCGGGAGGATTTTATCAACAGCTTCTCCCACGAGTTCAAGACCCCCATCACCGCCGTCTCCGGCTTTGCCGAGCTGCTTCAGGAACCCGGACTCACCGAGGAGGAACGCAGCCAGTACCTCCAGATCATTGCCGAGGAGGCCCACCGCCTGGCCAATCTGGCCAACAGCACCCTGCTGATGTCCCGTCTGGAGTCCCAGCACTCCATCCCCGAGAAGGAGCCCTTCTCCCTGGACGAGCAGATCAAGCGGTGCACCATCCTGCTCTCCAGCGCCTGGGAGAAAAAGCGCATCGCCTTCTCCGCCGATCTGGAGCCCGTCTCCTATGTGGGGAATGAGGAGCTGATGCGCCACGTCTGGATCAATCTGCTGAACAACGCCATCAAATTCACCCCCGAGGGGGGCGAGGTGTCCGTTACGCTCCAGTGCTCCCCGGAGCAGATCCAGGTCCGGATCTCCGACACCGGGATCGGGATGTCCCCGGAGATGATGTCCCACATCTTTGACCAGTACTACCAGGGGGAACCCAATCACACCGAGAAGGGTCTGGGCCTGGGCCTGTCCATCGTCCACCGCATCGTCGAACTGTGCGGCGGCCAGATCCAGGTGGACAGCATCCCCGATCAGGGCAGTGTGTTCACGGTGCTCCTCCCCCGGAGCCGGTGAGCCCGGATCACACCCCCCGCAGCTCTACCCGCTCCACCCAGGGCCGCACCAGTCCGGCAAAGGCCTCCAGGCTCTCCCGGTCCCAGGGGTGGAGCCCCGCCCGGAGCACCGTATCCCGGTCTACAAAGCTCTGGAGGTAGTACCGCCGGGCCCCGGACAGCCAGGGGCCGATGGCCCGGAAGCTGTCCCCGTCGTGGAGCTCCCGCACCACGGTGGTGCGGAACTCATAGTCCACCGCCCCGGAGAGGAGGAAGGAGACGCTCTCCCGGAAGGGGGCCAGGTCCAGACCCGGCCGCCCCGCTGTCTCTCCATACCGCTCCGGGCTGTTTTTGATGTCCATGGCCACATAGTCCAGCAGACCGGCCTCCGTCAGGCGGCGCAGCCGGTCCGGATGGCTGCCGTTGGTATCCAGCTTCACCGGAAAGCCCAACTCCTTGATCCGGCCCAGCAGCCCCTCCAGTTCCGGCCGGAGCAGGGGCTCTCCCCCAGTGACGCACACCCCGTCCAGCAGGCCCTGCCGTTTTTTCAAAAATGCGGTCAGTTCCCCGTCGTCCAGGGCGGCGGGGGCCTCCCCCTCCACCAGCTCTCCGTTGTGGCAGAAGGGACAGCGCAGATCGCACCCTCCTAAAAACACGGTGCAGGCCACCTTGCCCGGATAGTCCAGCAGGGTCATTTTCTGCAAGCCCTGGATCTCCATTCTGATCTCCTCCTTGTCCGCGGTCTCCCACCATTGTAGGCGGCCCTCCGCCGGGCTGTCAACCGGAAGCCGGAAAATTCCCCGTTGTCCCCCGGGGCGGAACATGATAGAATAGGACTGTTCAAACAAAGCGACTGTCGAAAAGGAGAACCCTCCATGCTGTATGCCGTGCTTGTGGTGGCCCTGGTGGCCCTGGACCAGCTGGTCAAATACCTGGTGGTCCAAAACATTCCTTTGGGTGAGTACGTCCCCTTTCTGCCCCATATCCTGGATCTGACCTATGTGCAGAACACCGGGGCAGCCTTCTCCCTGTTCTCAGAGCACACCTGGCTGCTCACTCTGATCTCTCTGGTTATGTCGGTCCTGCTGCTAATGGCGCTGGTGCGGGGCTTCTTTCGCCATCCCTTCGGCCGGATCTCTTTGGCCCTGCTGCTGGCGGGCGCGGTGGGCAACCTCATTGACCGGGCCTTCCAGGGCTATGTGGTGGATATGTTCCATGTGCTCTTCATGGAGTTTGCTGTGTTCAATGTGGCGGACATCTGTGTGGTGGTGGGGGGTATCGCCGCCGCGGTCTACTATGTATGGGGCTATGAGCGGCTGGAGAAGGGCCTGCACCCCCAGGAGCACCGCTCATGACCGCCCTCACCTTCACCGTCCAGCAGTCCGGCGAGCGGCTGGACGCCCTTTTGGCCCGCAGCGTGGAGGGGCTGACCCGCTCCGCCGCCCAGCGCCTGCTGGAGGACGGGGCGGTGACCTGCCGCGGGAAAGCGTTGAAAAAGAATGACCGCCCCGCCGCCGGCGATGTGGTGGAGGTCCTCCTCCCCGACCCCGAGCCGGTGGACGTCCTCCCCCAGAACATCCCTCTGGACGTGGTGTACGAGGACGAAGATGTGATCGTAGTGAATAAGCCGGTGGGCATGGTGGTCCACCCCGCCCCCGGACATCCAGACGGGACTCTGGTGAACGCCCTGCTCTTCCACTGCGGGGATACCCTCTCCGGCATCAACGGTGCCCTGCGCCCCGGCATCGTCCACCGCATTGACCGGGACACCTCCGGCCTGATCATCGCCGCGAAAAACGACCGGGCCCATCTGGCTTTGGCCGCCCAGCTTCAGGACCACTCCCTGGCCCGGGTGTACGAGGCGGTGGCGGTGGGCAGCTTCCGGGAGGACGGCGGCACGGTGGACGCCCCCATCGGCCGGCACCCGGTGGACCGCAAGCGGATGGCGGTGGAACCCCGAACAGGCCGTCCCGCTGTGACCCACTGGTCCGTGCTGGCCAGGTACCGGGGCTTTACCCATGTGGAGTGCCGCCTGGAGACAGGGCGCACCCACCAGATCCGGGTCCATCTGGCCTCTATCGGCCACCCGCTCCTTGGCGACACGGTGTATGGCAGCCGGAAGCCCTGGCCCGGCCTGGCCGGCCAGTGCCTCCACGCCCGGCGCTTGAAATTCATCCACCCCTCCACCGGCCGCCCGGTGGAACTGGAATGTCCTCTGCCCGACTGGTTCCAGGCAGTCTTGCGCAAGTTGGAGGCTCAATCACTTTGATGGCTGGATCCAGACAAAAAATCGCCGTCTGTCAGCACACAACAGAATAGATCAACGGTCCGCTGTCTGCTCTCCGCAGGCGGCGGACCGTTTTCTGTCCGGCTCAACGCATTCTGCATATCCGGCCATTTCCTGCGGATACTATATTTTGTTTCCAAAAAACTACCGTAGGAGGAACTATATAGATGAAAGCAACAGGCATTGTAAGACGGATTGATGACTTGGGGCGGGTTGTCATTCCAAAGGAGATTCGGCGGGTCATGAGGATCCGCGAGGGCGACCCCCTGGAGATCTACACGGACCGGGATGGGAGCGTGATTTTTAAAAAGTATTCCCTGCTGGGCGGAGTGACCGAGTTTGCCGCCCAGATGTGTGATACGCTGAACCGGACCACGGGCCGGACTGTGGTGATCACCGACCGTGACAGCACGGTGGCGGTGGCGGGAGCTCCCCGGCGGGAGCTGGCGGATCAGGCCATCTCTCCGGAGCTGGAGCGGCTGATGGAGGGGCGGCAGATCTATCAGCACAAGGCGGGGGAGGCCCACATTCCTCTGTGCGCCGCTCCAGGACGCTTCTCCCTGGACACCGCGGCCCCCATTCTGTCAGAGGGAGATGTGCTGGGCTGCGTCGTCTTTGCCGCCCCGGAGGGGGCGCCGGAGGGGGGCGAGGTGGAGTACAAGCTGGCCCAATCCGCCGCCGCTTTCCTGGGGCGGCACATGGAGGGCTGACCCTCATTTCACTGTGATCCGGGGCGGACGGCCTGCCTATATGGACGTCCGCCCCTTTTCCATGGTATGATAGCAGCACTGGCGGGCATGGGCCTGCGGAACCGGAGAGGAGTATGAAACATGGAGATCGAACGAAAATGGCTGACTTTTGGATGGCCTGAGGGCCTGGAGGCAGCGGCAGTGATCCGAATGGAACAGGGGTACATCACCACCCGGCCCACGGTGCGCATCCGCCGGGAGGTCCAGGGGGAGCAGGTCCGCCTGGTCCTGTGCTTCAAGGGGAAGGCCGGACCGGACGGGCTGGCCCGGGAAGAAATCGAAACCGACGTCGCGCCGGAGCTTTTTCAGCGTCTGGAGCGGTTCATCGGCAGGCCGCTGATTCAAAAGGAGCAGCGGCGGTACGCTTTGGCGGGCGGCCTGACGCTGGAGGTCAACCAGGTGGACCCCGGACAGCCGGAGGCATTTTTCTACGCCGAGGTGGAGTTCCCCGACCTGGAGACCGCCCGAAGCTGGCGGCCCGGCCCTCTGGCGGCATATCTGGACCAGGAGGTCACCGGGACGCCCGGCGAGAGCATGGCGGCCTATTGGGAGCGGACCCGGGGGAGGGCATAAAGAAAAACACGCCAAAAATGTGCAAATATCACAAAAATTAAAAAGTATTAGAATTGATTCCCGGGATATGATATAATAAAACAACCCTGAGGAGCAGCGTGCATGATACGATAGGCCTGAACTGATCTGTTTTTACAGAGGAGGCGCCGGATGAAAGAATCCTGGTTCGCACAGCACACCCAAGGAGACAGAGAACTGTCCTTTTTGTTCTGCGGCCGGCAGGACAGCAGCCCGGGGGAATTGACCGGTCCGGCGGTACGGGAGCACTATGTGCTGCACTTCTGCCTAAAAGGCCGCGGAGAATATCAGTTCCAGGACACACACCGCGCCATCGGCCCTGGAGAGGGCTTTCTGGTTCTGCCCGGAGAGGTGGTCTCTATTCAGGCCGACCGGATGGAGCCCTGGACGCAGATCTGGGTGGGCTTCACCGGACGCCGCGCGGCGGAATATCTGGGCCGCTGCGGACTGGGACCGGACGACCGGGTCTTTCGCTGCGGCGCTCCGGAGCAGCTGGAGCACTGTGTTCAGGAGATGGTCCGCTATGAAACGGCGGGCCGCGGCCATGAGCTTCTCCTGCTGGGGGAGCTGTACCGCTTTTTGGGCTGGATCGCCCGCTCTTCCGGGGGGCAGAGCCGCCGGAGCCGGGAGGCCGGAGCCGAGTATGTAGAGCGGGCAGCAGATTATGTCCGAAGTCATTTCCAGGAGGACCTGACCGTCAGCAAGCTGGCCCACTATGTGGGACTGAACCGCAGTTATCTCACCACTGTATTCCAGAACACGCTCCACATCTCCCCCCAGCAGTTTCTGATGCGGTTTCGTATGGAGTACGCCTCGCAGCTGCTGCGGGAGGGCGCCCTGTCTGTGAGCGAGGTAGCCCGTTCCTGCGGCTATCCCGACCCTCTCACCTTCTCGAAGGCGTTCAAGCGCACCCTTGGCGTCACGCCCTCCCAGTATCAGAACGGCCAAGCCGCCTCTGTCCCGATCCGGCGCTCAGCTTCGGATCCAGAGGGCGGATGATCCGAAAAGTAAAGCTCACAACGATATGGGGAGACCGCCTGCCGGCGGTCTCCCCAGCTTGTCGCACTTTTGAGCACATGAAAAAAGTGCTCAAAAGTTGTTTGATCGGACGTGAAAGACAACCCTGACGGTTTTCTTTCACACGATCTTTCCCTCCGAAACCTCTGGATGGCAGGTTTTTTTGACCGTCTCCTCAGCGTGTCAAAGTGTCAAAAAAGTGGCTGAGGCCACTTTTTGATTCAGCCGCCACATCCGCTCGACAGGTTTGCGTTGTCATTTTTCGGAAAAGACGCTATAATACAGGGTAGAAGAACTGCTGTTCCGGCGAAAGCGCGGCTTCGGCGGTTTGGACGATTCCAGACAGGAGGCGTGCCAAATATGAGTAACTATGTCATTTCTATCAGCCGTGAATTCGGCAGCGGCGGACGGCTCATCGGCAAACGGCTGGCCGCTCGGCTGGGGATCCCATGCTATGACCGCACACTGATCCAAAAGACCGCGGAAAAGAGCGGCCTCTCCCCGGAGTTCATCGCCCGGGCGGAGGAGCGGGCCAGAAGCCGCTTCCACCTGTCCTTCTCCCCCATCGGGATCGGCGTCCCCACCTATACCCAGCAGGGCGTCCCCGTCAGCCTTCAGGCCTTCTTTGCCCAGGCGGAGGTTATCCGGGAGCTGGCGGACCAGGGCCCCTGTGTCATCGTAGGCCGGTGCAGCGACTACGTTCTTGGGGAGCGGCCTGAGTGCCTGAAGGTGTTCATTCACGGACCGCTGGAGGACCGTGTGACCCGCTGTGTGGAGGAATACCACATCTCCACACAGAATATGATAGAGCGGGTCCGGGAGATCGACCGGGGCCGAGCCAACTACTACAACTACTACACAGGACACAACTGGGGAGAGATGCGCCGGTACGATCTGACCCTGAATTCCAGTATCACCGGCATTGAGGGCGCGGTGGAGCTGATCGCCGCCCTGGTCCGCATCCGGGGGCTGCAGGACGGGGCGGCAGGCTGATATTCCCCTCCGCGCCAGGAAAAGGAGGCGCTATGGAGGGAATACGCATCCAAATTTCCGGGCCGCGGGGACGGATGGAGCGGTATGAGGCGGCAGTCCGTGGGGCGGGCGGCCTTCCGGTGGCGGGCTTCTGCCCCCAGCCGGACCTGACCTGCGGCGGACTGCTGCTGTGCGGCGGAGGCGATCTGTCCCCAACGTGGTACGGCGCAGAGGACTGTGGCTCCGGGCCGCCGGACCCGGAGCGCGACCGGGCGGAGCTGGCCCTGGTCCGGGCCTATCTGGCGGCGGGGCGGCCCATCCTCGGGATCTGCCGGGGGCTCCAGGTGCTGAATGTGGCCCTGGGCGGCACCCTGATCCAGGATCTGGGGGATACGCTGCGGCCCTTCCATCAGGGGGAGCAAGACCTGTGGCACCCCATTCGCACCGTGCCGGACAGTCTGCTCCATCAGCTGTGGGGCGGATATATCCTAGTTAACAGCGCCCACCACCAGGCGGTGGACCGCCTGGGCGGCGGCCTCCGCCGCACCGCCTGGAGCGAGGGCGGGGTGACGGAGGCACTGGAGCATACCCATCTGCCTGTGGCCGCTGTCCAGTTTCACCCGGAGCGGCTGGACCGGCCCGGAGAGGACACGGCGAACGGTGCGGCCCTTTTCCGGTGGCTGACCGCCCGGGCGGCCAGCTGAAAGGCCGCTTCTTTTCACCACCATTGAGACAGACGGGCCACGGCCCGGGGAGTACCAATGAGACGATTTGATTTGACAGGACGAACTTTGGCCGGGCTGCTGGCCCTGGGGCTGATTCTTGGAAGTACGCCCGGCGCCCAGGCGGCGGAGGACGGCACACAGGGGACCGTGCTGACCGGCCCGGCGGAGGAGGCGCCTGCTTCTCTTCTCCTTCCACTGGAGCCCGCTGTGTCGGAGCCATCCGCTCCGGCGTCGGCGGACCAGTATCTGGCCGCTCTGGACCGCCTTCTGGCGCTGGGGCTGAGTCAGGAGGAGGCCGACAGCCTGTGGCTCCGGCAGGGCGCGGCGGGGATCGAGACCTGCCTCCAAGGGGAGGGGGCGGCGGAGCGGCTCTCCCTGCTCCGGCTGAGCTTTGCCCACCCGGAGCGTTTGGACCGCTATCAGGCAGAGCTGGCCCGGTCGCCGGAGCTCTCCCCAGAGGAGGCGGTGGTCCGGGTAAACATCGGCCTGGATACGCCGCCCTATGGCGCAGAGGAGCCGGTGGACGAGCCCGCCTCCCTCACCGCCCTGGTGAACAAGTACCACGCCCTGCCAGCGGACTATGTACCTGAGCTGGAACTCCTTCCGTCCGCCTATACCGCATCCCAGGGGGCCCGCCTGCGCCCGGAGGCCCACGCGGCCTTTCTTCAGATGGCGGACGCCGCGGCGGAGGAAGGCCTCCGTCTGTACAGCGCCTCGCCCTACCGCTCTTACGCCGCCCAGGAGCGGGTCTATCAGCGCTACGCCGCCCAGCAGGGGGTGGAGGCGGCCGACACCTACTCCGCCCGGGCCGGCTTCTCCGAGCATCAGACCGGCCTGGCCCTGGACATCAACGTAGCCAGCCTGTCCGCCCACTTTGAGGAGACCCCGGAGTACGCCTGGCTGGCGGAGCACTGCTGGGAGTACGGCTTCATCCTCCGCTTTCCCCAGGGGAAGGAGGCCCTCACCGGCTATCTCTTTGAGCCGTGGCACTATCGCTATGTGGGTCCGGAGACCGCCCGCCTGTGCCATGAGCAGAACTGGACTCTGGAGGAATATTGGGCCCGTCAGCCCGCCTGTGGGACAGGCCCGGCGGTGACGCTGGCGGGGGAGCCCCTCTCCTTCTCCCGGACCCCCCTCGCCCTGGAAGGGGACGTCTATGTCCCCGCCGGCGAGCTGGCCCGGGCCATCGGCTGGGCCGGCACGGAGCAGCCGGACGGGACCCTCCTCCTGTGGGGAGACCGCCGGCAGGCGCGGCTCTCCGAGGGACGCTCCCTGCTCTCCGGCGGAAGCGCCGTCCCCCTGGACTGCCCGGTCATTCGGGCCAACGGGGTGCTGATGGTCCCGGTAAAGGCCCTCTGTCAGGCTCTGGACCTCCCGTTCCGCCAGGGAGAAGCCGGGCTGGACCTCCAGGAACGCGCGGATACCTGGGACTGGGTCCAGAAGATGGACCGGACCTGTCAGGAGCGTGGGCTCACCCTGGAGCAGGCGGTGGGCGGGCTGGCCGTTGACTGTCTGGAGCGCTGGATCAGCCCGGCGGAGCGGTGGCTCACCCCCCAGCTGGACCTGTTTTTCTGGGCCGCAGGTCGAAAATAGGACCTCAACGGGTGCGGAGCCGGTGGCTCCGCGCCCGTCCCGTTCACAGACTGGACACAAAATATTCACATACTCCCGTAGAATTTTCCGGCGGGGCGGGGTACACTGCACATAGTTAACCTGTTAATGATCCGGGTCCCCCGGAAATTCAAAGGGAGCGTCCGAGAAAGGATTGGATCCGATGCAAGAAGTAAAAAAGCCCTCCAAGCGGCCGCTGATCTGCTACTATCTGGCGGCGCTGCTGATCCTGATGGTCCTGAATATGACCTTCTTCCCGGCAATGCTGGAGAAGCAGGTGCAAGACGTGACCTATGACCAGTTCATGTCCATGACCTACGACAAAAATGTTGGACAGGTGGAGATCGAAGGGGATGAGATCACCTTCACCGACAAGTCTGCCCAACAGATCTACCGCACCACTGCCACGGACGACCCCGGCCGGACAGAGCGCCTGTTTGAAAGCGGGGCCCAGTTCCAGGAGATCGACACCCAGCCCGGCCTGCTCACCTCCATTCTGGTAGGGTGGGTCCTCCCCCTGCTACCCTTCCTGCTGATCGGATATTTTCTCAACCGGCGGATGAAAAAGGCCATGGGCGGGGACGGCATGATGTTCGGCATGGGCGGCAGCTCCGGAGCCAAGGTGTACGTCCCTTCCTCCACCGGCATCCGCTTTGCCGATGTGGCCGGCGAGGACGAGGCCAAGGAGCTGCTCAGTGAGATCGTGGACTTCCTCCACGACCCGGAGAAATACCGCCAGATCGGCGCCAAGCTGCCCAAGGGCGCTCTGCTGGTGGGCCCTCCGGGTACCGGCAAGACCCTGCTGGCCAAGGCGGTAGCCGGCGAGGCCAATGTGCCCTTCTTCTCCATCGCCGGCTCGGAGTTTGTGGAGATGTTCGTGGGCCGGGGTGCCGCCAAGGTCCGCGACCTGTTCAAGCAGGCCAACGAAAAAGCTCCTTGTATCGTGTTCATTGATGAGATCGACACCATCGGCAAGAAGCGCGATGGGCAGATCGGCGGCAATGATGAGCGGGAGCAGACCCTGAACCAGCTGCTCACCGAGATGGACGGCTTTGACGGGTCTAAGGGCGTGGTGGTGCTGGCCGCCACCAACCGTCCTGACAGCCTGGACCCTGCCCTGCTGCGGCCAGGCCGCTTTGACCGGCGCATCCCGGTGGAGCTGCCCGACCTCCAGGGGCGGATCGAGATCCTGAAGGTCCACGCCAAAAAGATCCGCCTGGCGGAGGATGTGAACTTTGAGCCCATCGCCAAAACGGCGGCCGGGGCCTCTGGTGCGGAGCTGGCCAACATCGTCAATGAGGCCGCCCTCCGGGCAGTTCGCAGCGGGCGGCAGTTCGCCACCCAGGAGGACCTTCAGGAGAGCGTGGAGGTAGTCATCGCGGGCTATCAGAAGAAGAGCCGGGTCCTCTCCGATCAGGAGAAAAAGATCGTGGCCTACCACGAGACGGGCCACGCCCTGGTGGCCGCCCTTCAGTCCCACTCCGCTCCGGTGCAGAAGATCACCATCATCCCCCGCACCTCCGGTGCCCTGGGCTACACCCTTCAGGTGGACGAGGGGGATCACTTCCTCATGTCCCGGGAGGAGCTGCTGAACAAGATCGCCACCTACACCGGCGGCCGGGCCGCCGAGGAGCTGGTGTTCCACTCCGTGACCACCGGCGCCTCCAATGACATCGAGCAGGCCACCAAGCTGGCCCGGGCCATGATCTCCCGCTTTGGAATGTCCGAGGAGTTCGGCTTTGTGGCCTTTGAGACGGTAAACAACCAGTATCTGGGGGGCGACGCCTCTCTGGCCTGCTCCCCGGAGACCCAGGCCCGGATGGACCGGAAGGTCACTGAGCTGGTCTCCCAGCAGTACCGCCGGGCGGCGGAGCTGCTGCGGGCCAACGAGGGCAGGCTGCACCAGCTGGCCAGCTACCTCTATGAGCATGAGACCATCACCGGCGAGGAATTTATGGAGATCCTCTCCCGCTCCTCTCCTGAGCTGGACGCCCCGGCGGAGCAGCCGGAGGCATAACAAAAACCGGGCGGCCCGCCTTACCGCGGACCGCCCGGTTTTCTGCGCTGGTCAGAGATCGGAATATCGTGGAGGCCGGGAACCGAACTCCCTCCCCCGTCCATCCGTCTGCCGCTCCGATCCGGGCGGCAGCCGGGAGCCTCAGCGGTCGCTCACCCACCAGGGCTCCCCCTGAAAGATCAGGTCGTCCAGGTCTCGGGGGGCGCGCTGCGCCTCCTCCGGTGTGATCGTCCGTACTGTGTTGTCATCCATGGGTCATTCCTCCGTGTTTATATTTCATCTGGACCCGGCCTGTTTTGCCGGCATACAGACTACTATATGCGGGACGACCCCGGATATGTGCCGAATTTTATACACCAATGGGAAATTTTTTTGAAATGCGGCGGCGTACTGCAAGATGGGGCCCCGGTCTATTCCATGGCCGCAAAAAAAAGCAGCGGGCCTCTTTCGAGGCCCGCGCCGGAAGTTCTTGCGGGAGCACCGCTCTTACTCCGCCAGGGCGGCGGTGATGATGGCCATAGAATAGACCTCCTGAGCATTACAGCCGCGGGACAGGTCGTTGATGGGGGCATTCAGGCCCAGCAGGATGGGGCCATAGGCCTCGAAGCTGCCCAGGCGCTGAGCAATCTTGTAGCCGATGTTGCCGGCGTTGATGTCGGGGAAGATGAAGGTGTTGGCATAGCCGGCCACCTTGGAGTCAGGGCACTTGGTCTGCGCCACACGGGGGGAAACAGCGGCGTCGAACTGCATCTCACCATCCACGGGGAACTCAGGCATAACAGCCTTGGCCTTCTCGCAGGCGTTGCGCATCTTGTCCACGTCCTCGCCCTTGCCGGAGCCGAAGGTGGAGTAGCTGAGGAACGCGACCTTGGGATCGATGCCGAAGATCTGGGCGCACTTCGCAGTCTCCATGGCGATCTCCACCAGCTCGTCCTCGCTGGGCTTGATATTGATGGCGCAGTCACCCATGGCCAGCACATCGTTGTCGCCGGTAGCGGAGGGACGGACCAGGATGAAGCAGGAGGAGACGATCTTGTTGCCCGGCTTGGTCTTGACCAGCTGGAGGGCGGGACGGACGGTATCGGCGGTGGAGTAGGTCGCGCCGCCCAGCAGGGCGTCGGCCTCGCCCATGGCCACCAGCATGGTGCCGAAGTAGTTGCCCTTCTTCAGAGCAGTGCGGCACTCGTCCTCGGTCATCTTGCCCTTGCGCAGCTCCACCATCTTGGCCACCATGGCCTCCATGTTCTCATAGTTCTCGGGATCGACAATGATCGCGCCGCGGATGTTGAAGCCGGCGTCCTCGGCGGCGGCCCGGACAGCCTCCTCATTGCCCACCAGCACGGGGGTCAGGAACGTACCGGACAGCAGGCGGGCGGAGGCCTCCAGGATACGGGGGTCGGTTCCCTCTGTGAACACGATCTTGCGGGGGTGTGCCTTCAGAATATCGATGAGCTTCTTGAACATACTGAACCATTCCTTCCAAAACTGAACTTTCAGACTGAAAACGCCTGTTTACTGGGTCTATGGTAGCATTTTTTATGTTGAAATGCAAGGGCAACCACCCCTCTATTTTGCCAGATTTTGAAGGCCTCCATCCCAAAAAAATCGCTGAAATTTTGCAAAAAGCTCTTTACGACAGGTATACGGTCGTTTATACTATACAAAGTGTATTGATTCTGGTATGAGGTGAGAAATTTGAACGCAGAATTTTCCCGCACCCTGTCGCTGCTGCGGCAGGAAAAGGGCGTCAGCCAGCGCACCGCCGCCGGCGTCCTGGGCATTTCACAGGCCCTGCTCTCCCACTATGAAAACGGGATCCGGGAGCCGGGTCTGGCCTTTGTGGTCAAGGCCTGTGACTACTACGGCGTCTCCGCCGACTATCTGCTGGGCCGGACCCTGACCCGGGACGGCACCACCATCGGGACGGAGGAGCTCTACGACATCAGCGACGAAAAGGACAACTCCATGCGGGGCTCCGTGCTGGCTCTGCTGTCCAAAAAGCTGCTGGTCAATTCTGTCGGGATGCTCTTTGACCTGCTGGGCAAGACCGGCAGCCGGGAGGCCATCCGGGCGGCGTCGAACTATCTGTCCACCGCCCTGTACCAGGTGTACCGCCACCTGTACCACGCCAACCCCGCCAACAATCCGGACTTTTTCTCCGTCTCCCAGCGGCACTTTATGGCCGGCCTGGCCGACGCCGACCTGCACATGAGCGAGGTGGAGCTGACCGACGCCCTGTCCGCCCATGTGAAGGAGAAGGGCCGGATGCCGGAGATGGACCACGCCGCCCTGGCCCGGGACTACCCGGTGCTGTACCAGTCCATGCTCCAGTTGATCCACAACTCTGGGGAGCGGATCAACCACCTGATGGAGGGCCGGGAGGCCAAGGGTGAGAAAAAGAAGTGAGGCCCTGCGGCGCTTTTGGGGGCCCAGCAACTTGATTTTTTAACGCGCCATCCGGCGCGCCCCATCTGCGATGGGGCCCCGGGTGGATTTTCCCAAGGAGGTTTTTTATTTTATGACCGATCAATCCAAAATCCGCAACTTCAGCATCATCGCACATATTGACCACGGAAAATCCACCCTGTCGGACCGGCTCATCGAGCTGTGCGGCGCGGTGGAGCAGCGGAAGATGGAGAGCCAGCTGCTGGACAACATGGACCTGGAGCGGGAGCGTGGCATCACCATCAAGGCCCGGGCCGTCCGCCTGGACTACAAGGCGGAGGACGGCAGCACCTACGCCCTGAACCTCATCGACACCCCGGGCCATGTGGACTTCAACTATGAGGTGTCCCGCTCTCTGGCCGCCTGCGAGGGGGCGGTGCTCATCGTGGACGCCTCTCAGGGCATCGAGGCCCAGACTCTGGCCAACACCTATCTGGCCATGGAGCACGACCTGGAGATCCTGCCGGTGATCAACAAGATCGACCTGCCCGCCGCCGACCCCCAGCGGGTAAAGGACGAGGTGGAAAATATTCTGGCCCTCCCGGCCCAGGACGCCCCGGAGATCTCCGCCAAGCAGGGCGTCAATATCCCCGCGGTGCTGGAGGACATCGTCCAGAACATCCCCGCCCCCCAGGGCGATCCCAATGCGCCCCTGAAGGCCCTGATCTTTGACAGCCAGTACGACCCCTATGTGGGCGTCATCGTCTACTTCCGCGTCATGGAAGGCACCCTGAAAAAGGGGATGGATGTCAGGATGATGGCCTCCGGGGCCCAGTACAGTGTTCTGGACTGCGGCTACCTCAAGCCCCTGGGCATGGAGTCCGCCCCTCAGCTGTCCGCCGGCGAGGTGGGCTGGTTCACCGCCTCCATCAAGAACGTGAAGGACACCCGGGTGGGCGACACCATCACCGGGGTGGAACAGTCCGCCGCCGAGGCCCTGCCCGGCTACCGCCCCGCCCAGCCCATGGTCTACTGCGGCATCTACACCGAGGACGGCTCCAAATATCCCGACCTGCGGGACGCCCTGGAGAAGCTTCAGCTCAACGACGCCTCCCTGTCCTTCGAGCCGGAGTCCTCCGTGGCCCTGGGCTTCGGCTTCCGCTGTGGCTTTTTGGGGATGCTCCACATGGAGATCATCCAGGAGCGGCTGGAGCGGGAGTTCGATCTGGACCTGGTGACCACATTACCCTCCGTTATTTATGAGGTCACCAAAACAGATGGTACTGTGGTCCGGGTGGATAATCCCCACAACTACCCCGATCCCGGCTCCATCAGCGAGGCGCGGGAGCCCTACGCTAAGGTGTCCATCATCGCGCCCCCGGACTATGTGGGCAACATCATGCCCATGTGTCAGGACCGCCGGGGCATTTTTAAGGATATGCAGTATCTGGACACCAATCTGGTGGAGCTGCACTACTCCATGCCCATCGGCGAGATCATCTACGACTTCTTCGACGCCCTGAAGGCCCGGACCAAGGGATACGCCAGCCTGGACTACGAGCTGGAGGGCTATGAAAGGAGCGACCTGGTGAAGGTGGACCTGCTCCTCAACGGGGACCAGGTAGACGCCCTGAGCTTCATCGTTCACCGGGAAAAGGCGTACGGCCGGGCCCGGAAGATCTGCAAAAAGCTGAAGGAGAACATTCCCCGCCAGCTGTTTGAGGTCCCGGTCCAGGCAGCCATCGGCGGCAAGATCATCGCCCGGGAGACCGTCAAGGCCATGCGAAAGGACGTGCTGGCCAAGTGCTACGGCGGCGACATCACCCGAAAGAAGAAGCTGCTGGAGAAGCAGAAGGAAGGCAAGAAGAAAATGCGTACCCTGGGTACCGTGCAACTGCCCACCGAAGCCTTTATGGCCGTTCTTAAGCTGGACGAAGAGTAACGGCATTTTCTTCTGCCTTCCACCCCGCACGGCGGGGCGGCGCATTGCGCCGTACAAGCGTTTTGCCAAAGGCAAAACCTT
>QWCK01002594.1_pt1 | contig 22212 bp, 19 predicted proteins | sample 1972571 | NCBI WGS metagenome assembly QWCK01 (sample SAMN09866710, study PRJNA288562) | Human gut metagenome isolate term2_stool, whole genome shotgun sequencing... | isolation source: gut | host: Homo sapiens | place: USA: California | reverse complement strand
GTCGACATTGTCATTCAATGTCCGTTCTGAATTTTCTCTTAAAGAATCTTCAGGGTTGTTGTCTATTATTTAATTATCAAGGTTCTTTTTCTTTGTTGTCGTCTCAGCGAAAGCTTATTTATATTATCACATTCACAATCGCTTGTCAACAACTTTTTTATTTTTCTTTTTCACTGTCCGCTTCGATCATCTCTGTCGTTCGAAACAGCTTATCTAGAATATCATTTCTATCGACATTTGTCAACAAGAAATTTCATTTATTTTTTTTGCGTTCCCATGAGCTCTTAAGCACTTTCCAGTCTTGTCTCACGCGACAGCTTGTATAATATATCATGCCTGTTCAGAATTGTCAATATTGTTTTTATTATTTATTTTATTTGCACAATTTACACAATTATAGTTATCACATTTCGCTTTACTTGTTCATATTTGCAGTTTGAATTACATTTCCCCCAAATTAATACCCAAAATTGCAATTAAATTATCTTATTTTGCAAGAAGAGTTTCCATTAAACGCAGTTTGACACGTAGCATTTCACTAAAATACTACGTGTCAAAGCTTTAAAATTTCACCGCTAATTGCATAATCGGATTATAATCATATATCATTTTTATTATATCATTGTTCTGAATCAGTTCATAAGCTTCTTTTCCAATGCTTGTCATATAGAGCATTGTGATAATAATAAATGCCACCCATACAATGATAAGTGCACAGCCAAGTCCAACAACTCCACCTGCAAGCCGATTAATGAATCCCAGCACAGGTAATTCTGCCACAATATCAAGTGCAAATACAATTGCACGCAGTATAATGGTCACAATCAAAAATGTTCCCAGGAATGCAATAATATGAATAATTAGTTTTGACAAGAATTCTCCTACATACTGTGCAAATGTCTGTACTCCCAGTTGTGAATAAATTTCACTGTTATTATTGGTAGACAACTGTGTCTTAAATACTGCTGGAAGATCTGCTTTTTCTATAGCTGCTACCTGAAGATCTCTTGGAATATCTGCCCCCTCAATTGCATTTTTGACTTCTTCGCTGACTTCGTCATTATTTACACCGTCTAAAATACTGCTGGAAATTCCATACTGCGCCAATTGCTCTCCTGTAATCTTTCCATTTACAATATCATCTACCGACACACCGTAAGATTGCAATTCTTCTTCACTAATCCCTGCTGCCTTCAATGCTTTTCGTACACTTTCTGCTGAAATTCCCGTTGAACCATTGTCATCACTGCCTCCAGTCAACTGGGAAGCTGCCGCTTTCGCCATCGTGTTCGTTACCTGGCTTTTAATCATTTCATCAATCGGCGTATGCTTTTCTATTGCCGATGAAACATAAGGTAATGCTGCAACTACAATGACAATTGTTAAAATCGTAGTCGCAAGTGACACAGCGATACGAATCGCTCCCCGGTAGATTCCAATCAAAAATCCCAGTAGAAATACTCCTGCTACTGCTATCGTTAACCAATTCCACTCCATACCTTCTCCTTATTTTACAAGACGGACATTCTCCATGCCGTTTGCATTTATCACAATGTATTTATTAACTCCCATAGTTGGAAAAATTTCACGAATATTCGTTTCTATCTCTCCTTCAAATTTCTGTATTCCGCTTTTCAGGAAAATACTGCAGTTATTTCCATCATACATAATCACCTGGCCGCCGCTTAATTTTACATTTCCATAATCCCCGGTAAAATCTTTTGACAATGTCTGCTTTCCCGACGTATTGTAAAGCCGGAGTTCATAACCGCCTTTTCCTTCATTTTTCAAGACCAGACCAATATATTTGTTATCGTGAAATACGCTTTTTATCTCTTTGTCTATCTTAATCTGACTGGTCTCTTTCGGAACACTTTCGCCTTGATATATTGTCAGCATATTATCTCCGACTACTGCTGAAATCTTCTGGTTCATAAAAAATCCTTCTGCCATCAGTGTTCCTTTATATTCTTCCTGTGTAACCTGATGATCCGTCTCCTGTTCCCCTGCACTGCCAAAATTATAGTAAACTACCCTTGATGTCACACTGCCGTCCTGCGTATACAAATATGCGACCTGCATCACTTCTGCATCTGGTGAAATAGCAACATCCATCGGGTATCCTGTTCCGGTCAGCGATGTCTTATGCTCCACCAGGATATTTCCTGCAGTATCATAACAGACGATTTTGGGTGATGAACTGTCTTTCAACACCGCACACACAATTCCCTGACTGGATACTGTCGCTTTTTCTATCGGAAGCGTTGTATGGATCTCGCCCTTTACACCGTCTTTTTGAAAAATGACAACGTCATTACCGCCTTTGTCAAAAATTATTGCACAATCATCTCCTGCTACAACAGTCGGAGTCTTGATCTGATAAGCCTGGTTCCATTTCTCTTCCCCCTGCTGACTCAAATATGCCATTCCATCTCTACTGTAACGAAGCACACCTTCTGAAAATTCCTTGTAATTGCTGTCCGTACTTCCTGCCTCCGGATAAGTGTTCGCCACCCGCACATTCGTATACGTCTGTAAATGTATAAATAAATAGATTCCTACGGACGCTGCCACAATCAAAATGAATACTATCAGAATTCTTATTCTGATCTTCTTTTTATGCGCCTTCACCTGTTCCTCCAGTTGCGCCATCTGTGTTTCTTCATCTTCTGTATTGTCCATGATCCGCCTGACCAGTTTGTCCACATCTTCCGAGTCCCGCACCACCCGCAGATCTTTATTCTTTCGATTCAATATTCAGATTCCCTTCATATTTATTATTTCTCCCTATTGTACCACACTCCGAGCTATGGTAACAATAGCTTTTGCCCGATGAAAATCAGGTTCCCGTCTGACAGCCCGTTCATTTTACAAATTGCCTCTACATGGCCGGTATCCCCATATGTCTTCTTACTGATGCTTGCCAATGTATCTCCTTTTTTCACAGTATAATAGTCCGACTGACTGAGTTGTTCCTGTACGGTCGACACTTCCGGAACCGTTCCTTCTGATTTTGCGTCGTTTGATTTTTTTGTATCACTGGAAGCTTTTACGGAACCGCTGGCTGCAACCGTCTCACTATTCTGATTTCCCTTTGTTTCCTCTTGATTTTGCCCTTCAGACTGCGCATTAATTTGATTTTCATTTTCTCCATTCACACGCTGGTCGTTCACCTGAGCATTATCATCCACCTTTGCCTCTGTTCCTTTCGCACTTGCGAGCTGCTCAAGTGACTGCTGTACAGATTCCATGCGTTCAAAATTATTCATCATTGAGACACCTATTGCCAGTACCACCACCACAAGAAGCGCACTGGTCGCATATAATAATTTTGAACTCTGACTCTGCTCCTTAATCTCCATTCTCTGCCTCACCGCACTACGAAAATCCTTTGTAGCTCGATCCTCAACCATTTCACTGGGTGTCACGCCATTCTGCCTGCGTGTGTTAATCATGTAATTCTGCATTTGTGGATTTTTTTCATAATAAATGTAATGACCGCCGATCTGCATCAGCTCATTATATTTATAAGCAAAATACATCTCGTCACTTGATGAAGCATCTTTCCATATAAAAATCGTATTTTCCTGATCATACATTTTCCGGTGCAGCTCCTGCGCTCCACGATTCATGCTCATTGGATGTCCTGTCTCCAAAAGGCACCAGCCAATTAATTTCTGATCTTTGAAATACTCTTTTTGTTCCTTCTCTATTTTTTCCCAAATTTCTTCGGAAATCTTTAAATTTGTTCCTTCAACTTCTACATCTTCTGCCTGGATCGCTCCTGATATATACACAACCACCTTGTCCTCACATTTTGTGATCTCCCCGACCAGTGCCGCTGCTACAGGTTTCTCCATTGCTTTTTCCTGCAATTGCCCAAGAAATGTGTCTACATAATCCTCCACATAAATCTTTGGCTCATCACAGACATTTCCAATCTGTCTTACATTTTTCGGAAGCTGCCGTTCCATATACTCTCACCTCATTAAACATATTTGCCTCTATGGCGGTGTTAATGATAACACAGAAAATATGCATAATTTATCAATCGGTGAGACCTGTCCCGGAAACTTTACGGCATCACGCCCCTACTTTCGACGTCCTGTCTCCAGAAGACTGCAATACTTGTCAGTAAGGGTCGTAACCCAGCCTTCTCTCGTTCTCGGAAATGTCCGAAATGTCACCGGCCACATGTGTGTCCGGATAATATCCACTTCAATCTGATTTAATGGGAAATATTTCTTCGCATTTCGGTATGCTTTTTCCGGATGCTTCAGACCATGAAACCGTTCCCCCGTCTGGGCAGCATGCGTGTGCCAGTCATAAAGGAACAAATCATGGATCATACCTGCCCGCGCCGCAGATCTCGCATCCAGATGAAACATTTTACAGAGACAGTAATTGCAATAAGCCACCCTGAGACAATGTTTATAGCAGTTTGTTTTCCCATGCTGCGGATATTTTTTCATTTCCAGCACGACCGGATGCTCCGCCAGGTCCTGTATTGACTTGTAAAATTCTCGTTTAGCGGTATATTTATTTTTTGACATGTATATGCCTCCTGTTTATCCTCATCATAGCACTCTGCATTTTCCCTGTAAATCTCTATTATGTAAAAAAAGGGAAGGACATTGCACTGGCTTAGTTCGTGCGATGCCCCTCCCTGTATTACCTTTTTCTATTTTCTATAATAATGTTCAAATTTGTAACTGTTAAAAGGAGTTTCACATGCATTTCCAAATGCAATGTACATTTCTCCTTCAGTCAGATCAAACACCATCGTTGCCAGTGTTTTGTTCCATGGTTTTTCAGGATACGGATGCGAACAAATACAATTAGGAAATCTCTCATGACTTTTAAAAAATTCTTTTGCAAGTTCTATATCTATTTTCCCAATACTTTCTTTTACCTGTTTATCCATCACCTCATAACGGTCTATCGTAGTCAGAGAACAAGTATACTCTTCCTCCTGTTCCGCAAACAAATTATGATTTGTGTGTACCAGATACACATCGTCCTCTTTCACATACACTCTGTTCGGGAAACACTCCACACAAGCTATTTTCCCACTACAATCTGCCACACTGAACTGATTTGGAATATCATGCGGCACCTCTTGCAAGTACTTAACTGCCTCACCAACCGTCTTCAGCTCTAATAGATGTCGTATAATAACATTTGTCGGAACTCCATTTCCTGTAACTCCATTATCAATATAAGTCCACATTACGCACAGACCATCATTGTTAATTCCCATATATGCCGGAATTCCAGGATGCGTATAAATAAGCACCTCCCTTTCTTCTTCCTGATGATGCACTACTGCATCTAATTGATATAACCATTCTGTAAAACATTCATCATTTGTCTGTCCAACAATCACTTTGCCATCTTTTGTCGCACGAGATGATGCCATAAACGCTGTACATTTGTCACTCACCTGATCCCTTGCAAAAGATTTCTCATAAGCAGTTGTCAGTGCAAGTATCTGTTCAAATTCCATTTCTGCCCCTTCAGCCAGTCCATGCATTTCTTCAAGTACTTCCGGTGCCCATTTTTCAATCATTGGAACATACCGTTCTGCCATCTTTTCCCACTTCTTATAATCAAACTGTTCTTTGTTTTTATAATACTCTGTCTGATTTTTATAATTCGTAATAATCTGTTCTTTCAACAGCACTCCGGACTGATATCCCCGTTCCCGTGCGGTACCGTTAACTTTTATATATCTTTGATACATTCTCTTTTTCTCCACTTTCTATTACACTTTCTATTATTTTACTAATCCAAGATAAGGTGAAATCATAATAATTATTGCTGCAACGACCAGTAATGGTATTAATATCTTTAAAACTTCTTTCAAATATGTCGGATACGGAACATTTGTAAGTTCCAGGACTCCCATCTTAGTTGCATCTGGATATAATCCACTGGCCATAAAGTTTACACCTACAGTAAATGCTGACACAAGCATCATCTGTCCACCCTCGGCACCGATGGCAGTACCTGCAAATAATGCCATCGCAATTGCCCCAAGAATCGGCATCATCATTCCAGCCATTCCACTTGTACTCTGAATGAAAAGTGCAGCGATAACAAATACAATAATTGCTCCGATAGCAAATCCCCATGCTGGAACATTTGCCAATGCATTCCTGATCCAATATACAAATGTAATACTCATTCCTGAACTGCTGTCTCCCATAATCAGGGAAATACCTCTGGATACAGAAATTACAAATGTAAGGCTGATTAATTCGGAAGCGCCTCTTACAAATTCTGAAACGAACTCATCCTGGCTCATTTTATTAATCACTGCTACAATCACAGAACCAATCAAAAATACAATTGAAAATTCATCAAAATACCAGTCACCAAGATATGTAAATCCTGCTGTGCCAAGTAAATGTCCAATAAATGGAATGTGTTCTCCCAACCATGAAGCTGGGGCATTTACTACGTCATACATCGTATGATCTCCAACTGGTATTGAACTCCATGGAATATAGCCAAGCACAATTACAAGAATCATGATTCCAAATACTATCAATGACCACACACGCCTCTTATTCAGTTCCGGGAATTGCGAAATATCTGATTTTGCTGATAATGTATTTATATTATCTAAACCATATAATGCTGATTTTGTTTTGTCCTTTTTCACTTTTTCTGCATAACGGATAATCAAAAATGCGCCAACTATATAAAGAACCACAAACAATAATATTCTCATTGCAATTCCAGTTCCAAGTGACAGATTTGGATTACCAATTGCCGCAACTGCCGCTCCTGTTGAATATGGATTAACTACACTCGCCATGTTACCAATTACTGCTCCACCAAATAAAACAAATACGCCTGTAAGAACATCATATCCAGCTGTAACGCACAGTGGAATCAATACCAATGCGTATGGCGGGAGTTCTTCCCATGATCCATATACCGTCCCCATCAACGCAAACACTAACAACAATATTAAAATTAATTTTTTACCACTGAACTTTCGTAAAAGAGCACCCACACCAGCATCCATGGCTCTTGCAAAATTTAATATTGCCAAAAATGCACCTGATATAAGAATTGAAAAGTTAACGTCCGCTCCGTTTGCAAATCCTTTAATCGGTGCCATAAATACATCCCAGATTCCAACTGGAGCTGTTCCTGTCCCCCTTACCACATCTCCGTTTTCATCAAATGATGCATTATAACAAATTACATTTTCCCCTGTCTTTTCATCTGTTGTCATAACAGATGTAGGAATGAACCAAGTTAATATCGCAACAAAAACCAATACAATAAACAATAAGATCAATGCACTGGGCATTTTAAATTTTTTCTTGCTCATCTTTTTTTCCATCCTTCTTTTGATATTTTATAACCGGTTATTTCTATATAAAAATTATAAAATTTCTTTGTCCTTACCGTCAACAAACAGAATTTCTTAAAAAGATACGAACCCGACAAAAATTATATTTTTGTCGGGTTCGTATACTTTTTTCTAATATTGTCCATTCCTTCAATAATTTCAAACAATAGCACAATTATTTCCTGATATGGAATTGTAATCTCTCCGGTAATCCACCTTCTCAACACTTCCAGCACTTCACTTACCATACATCTTACTATCAGATTTTGCTTTTCACAATTCAGCTCTTCTCCGTCGGCATCTACAAACATTTTTGTCCATTCTTTAATGCACTTCTCTTTTAAGTATCCATTTTTCAGTAATACCAGATAGCTTTCCTGATGCTTATCTACATAAGATACTAAATCTCTGACTTGTTCAAGCACAATGCCTGTTGCATTTCCCAATCGAAAAAGGCTTATTTTTTCAGCATAATCATCCTCCATATCTTCCATTACATCAAAAATATCAATATAATGTGCATAAAATGTCGATCGGTTTATATCCGCAGTCTTACATAATCTTGTTACTGAAACTGACTCCAACGGTTCTTGCATCAACATCTCCGTCAAAGTAGTTTTTATCATTCGCTTTGACATAATTGCTCTGCGATTTTCTCTCATGCGCACCACTTCCCATTTATCTACTACTCATCAAATATTTTCTGAATCTATATTTTTTATACTCTGTCTCGCATGGATTTCCAAATGCCACATGCATTTCTCCACAAGTAAGATCATGCACGACTGCTGCCAGGACTCTGTTCCATGGTCTTTCCGGTGAAGGATGTGCACAGATACTATTTGGGAAATTTTCATGACTCCTCAGGAAATTCTGAGCCATTTCAATATCTATATCACCAAGATTTTTCTTTATCTGATTTTCCATTTCTGCATACTGCGTCTTTGTTGCTATCGAACGAGTATAGTCTGTTTCCTCTTTTCCAAAAACAATGTGATTTGTATGGACCAGATATTGTTCATCCCATCCTATATATACTTTATTCGGAAAGCATTCTACACTTACAATTTTTCCACTTTTATCTGCAAGACCAAATTCATTTGGCACATCGTGCGGAACCTTTTTTAAAAATTCAACGGCTTCCTCCACATTTGCACACTCGAGCAAATGGCGTATGATTGCATTAGTAGGTACTCCATCTCCAGTTCTTCCATTGTCAACATACTCCCATAACACTGCTAAACCCTGATTATTGATACCTGTATATGCAGGAACTCCCGGATGGGTATAGATAAGAGACTCTTTTCCGTTATCTATATGATGAATCACTGTATCCAGTTCATTCATCCATTCCAATATACATTCTTCGTTTGTTTGACCTACAATTACCTTTTGCGCATATGTTGCTTTCGGCGCCAATAAAAATGATGTACATTTTTCACTAATCATATCTCTGGAAAAAGATTTTTCATATGCAGTTGTCAATGCTAGAATCTGTTCCAGTTCCATCTGCGCACCTTCTGCCATTCCTCTTATCTCATCTACTACCTCCGGAGTCCACTTTTCCATAGCAGGTATATAACGTTTCGCTATATCTCCCCATTTTCGGTAGTTAAAGTCTTCTTTATCTCTATAATATTTCGTCTGATTCTGATAATTAATACTGATTTGATTCTTTAGTTCTTTTCCAATCTGTACTCCTCTGGAATAGGCATTTCCTTCCACAACAACATATTTCTTATACATTCTAATTTTCCTTTCAAAAAAAGTGCGATTCTGACTTAAGAAACGCACTTTTTCACATGTTATTTGTTTATCTTTACAGTTTTCTGAACCCGATATATATCTTACTCGCCAAATACAGCTTTGTAATCAGCCTGGAATTTTGCGATTCCCTGATCTGTTAATGGATGATGTGTCATCTGCTCGATTACCTTGTAAGGTACTGTAGCAATATCTGCTCCGGCAAGCGCACACTCTGTAACGTGCATTGGGTTACGTACACTTGCTGCGATGATTTCTGTCTCAATACCTGCAACCGCGAACATCTCTGCGATCTCTGCAATAAGATCTGTTCCTCTTGTAGAGATATCATCCAGACGTCCTAAGAATGGTGATACATATGTAGCACCTGCTCTTGCAGCAAGAAGTGCCTGATTAGCAGAGAATACAAGTGTAACATTGGTCTTGATTCCCTCAGCTGTAAGAACTTTAACTGCCTTAAGTCCCTCTACTGTCATCGGAATCTTAACTACCATGTTCGGATGAATCTTTGCGATTGCTCTTCCTTCCTCGATCATTCCCTCAGCATCAACAGTTGTAGCTTTAACCTCACCGCTGATTGGTCCATCAACGATAGATGCAATCTCTGCAATAACTTCTTCAAATACTCTTCCCTCTTTTGCGATCAGGGATGGATTTGTTGTTACTCCGCAGATAACTCCCATGTCGTTTGCCTTTTTGATGTCCTCTACCTTAGCTGTGTCGATGAAAAATTTCATTTTTTTCTGTTCCTCCTTTAATCTATGAACTCATTGTTCATTCTTACTGCCCACCTAAGCAAATTATAGACCAGTTGCCTGCATATATCAAGATATATTTTGTCAAGCTGTAAAACTGCACAAATCAATTTGGGACAGGTGTGAGAGGAGAAAAAAGGCGAAAATACGCGGTAGTTGAAAAAATTGGGGACGGGGTTTTTTTAGAAAAACCCCGTCCCCAATTTTCTTTTTTAGCACTTTTCACAATTGTGTGCGTCCTTCTAATGCGCGCAATAATGTTACTTCATCAATATACTCCAGATCTCCGCCTACCGGCACGCCGCTGGCAATGCGGCTGACTTTGACTCCGGTTGGTTTTATCAGCTTGCTGATATACATCGCGGTCGTCTCGCCTTCCAGGCTTGAATTTGTCGCAATGATGACTTCTTCTACATCGCCTTCCAGGCGCCGGATCAGTTCTTTCAGCTTGATGTCTCCCGGACCGATGCCAAGCATCGGGGAGATTGCGCCGTGAAGTACATGGTAGACGCCGTTGTATTTTCCTGTCTTTTCGTAAGCTGCCAGGTCTCTTGTATTCTCTACAACCATAATTGTCTTATGATCGCGGTTTAAATTACTACAGATTGGGCAGAGTTCCTGATCCGTCAGGGTGCAGCATTCTTTGCAGTAACGTACATTTTCTCTTGCCTCGACCATAGTGTCTGCCAGACGTTTCACTTCTTCTTTCGGCATATGTATCAGATGAAATGCCAGTCTGGATGCTGACTTCGCACCAATGCCCGGCAATCTGGACAGCTCGTCAATCAATTTGCTGATCTGGTTACTATAGTAATCCATTCATGCCTCCTGTGAATTTGGACATACTTGCTGCAGATGCTTCATCTACTTTGTCAAGTGCCTCGTTCACTGCTGCCACAAGGAGATCTTCTAACATTTCTACATCATCTGGATCTACAACTTCTTCATCCAGTTTTACTTTTACAAGTTTTTTGGATCCTGATACTGTGACTTCTACAGTTCCGCCACCGGCAGTTGCTGTAAATTCTTTTGTCTCCATTTCTTTTGCCTGCTCTTCCATCTGACGCTGCATCTTTTGAGCCTGCTTCATTAAGTTTGCCATGTTCCCCGGCATTCCGCCTCCTGGAAATCCACCTCTTTTTGCCATAATTAATCATCCTCCACTACAATATCCATATTGATTAGTTTTTCTATATCTACAAAACTGTCCTCAAATCTCCGTCCTTCTTCTACCTGACGGACATCGATGTCCAGTTTTTTTCCGATTTTACTCTCAATCAGATTTCTGATTTCTTCTTTATGTTCTTCTGTTCCTACTACCCCGGCTCCTACTGCATCCTGCAATACGATCAGAAGTCTGTTTCCTTCTCCTGCACTTAGTCTTGCCTGCTTCAGATAATTCCGCAGCATTGGCGATGCATCCGATGTGAGTTTACGGAAATCTTTTGCCACTTGTTTTACATCTTCATTCAGAGCTTCCGGAAGTTCCGGCTTTTTCTTCGGTTCCTGTTCTGCTCCTTCCGGTCCATTTACATAGACAATACGTTCTCTCGCCGCATTTTCCATAAAATCACCGTTTTCCAGCTTTTCCTCTATTGCCCGCAGGCGGTCAAGCAATGTATCTGGATTTGTCTCCATTGCCGGACGACACAATTTAATCAGTGCTACCTCCAGCATGACCCTCTTCTGGGTTGAATATTTTAACTGACTGGTCAAATCTGAAAATACGCGAATATACCGGATCAATGCATCATCCTCAATCATCTGAGCCTCTTCTTTCAGCCGTGCCAGATTCTCACTGGATACATCTAACACATCTTCCATATCATCAGAGCTTCTGACAAGCAGAAGGTTTCTGAGATACCACGTAAAATCTGCTGAGAGCTGCGACAGTTCTCTTCCCTGCATGACCAGCTCATCTACAATCTCAACGACACTGTGTACATTTCTGTCCAAAATCTTACGAAGCAGTCGGCTGAATACTTCCGTGTCCACCGCCCCCAGTACTTCCAGCACATGGTCGTATGTCAGCTTCTGTCCGATGTAAAATGCAGCACACTGATCCAAGAGACTTAATGCATCACGCATGGAACCGTCTCCCATACGTGCAATATATCGGACTGCCTTTTCTTCTACATCCCATCCTTCTTTATTAATCAATTCCTGCAATCTTGCTGAAATAGTCTCGATGGAAATTCGTTTAAAATCATATCTCTGACACCGGCTTAAAATCGTGACTGGAATCTTATGCGCCTCTGTAGTCGCCAGTATAAATATGACATACTCCGGCGGCTCTTCCAGCGTCTTCAAAAGTGCATTAAAGGCCCCGATAGACAGCATATGCACCTCATCAATGATATACACTTTATAACGTCCTTCTGTTGGACGGTAGGCGACCTCTTCCCGGATTTCACGAATGTTATCGACACCATTGTTGGAAGCCGCATCGATTTCAATCACATTCATGGAATTGCCTGCGGCAATCGCCTTACAAACTGCACACTCTCCACACGGGCTTCCGTCTACCGGGTGTTCACAGTTAACTGCTTTTGCAAATATCTTAGCAACCGTTGTTTTTCCGGTTCCCCTTGTTCCACAGAACAGGTATGCGTGTCCGATACGATCTGCTTCGATCTGATTCTTAAGCGTCCGCACAATTGCATCCTGTCCCTTTACATCTTCAAATTCATTTGGCCGGAATTTCCGGTATAAAGCCATATATGACATGGTTATTATTCATCTCCAAAACTAATTCCGGTGATCTTTGCCTGTCTGATGATCTCAGACTTCGGATCAACATATTTTAACTTTCCTGCTACTTCACTAAGCGGAACACGAACAATCTTATCATTCTTTACGGACATCATACAACCATAATTTTCATCTAAGATCGCGCGGGCAGCTTCTGCGCCGAGTCTTGTTGACAATACACGGTCAAATGGACACGGGGATCCACCTCTTTGGGTGTGTCCTGGAATTGCGATACGCACTTCCTGCTGAGTTCTCTTCTGAACTTTTTCTGCCATCTCATAAGCTACAGAAGGATATTTCTTCTTTGCCTGTTTGTCCTTTAATTCTTTCTTGGAAAGCTTCGCGTCTTCCTTGGAGATAGCTCCTTCTGCCACTGCGATAATGGTAAACTTTTTACCTGATTTGGCACGCTTGTCTATTGCCTCTGCAATCACATCCATGTCATAAGGAATCTCCGGAAGCAGAATAATGTCGGCACCGCCTGCAATTCCTGCGTGCAGCGTTACCCAGCCGACTTTATGTCCCATGATCTCAATAATAAATACACGGTTGTGGGAAGTTGCTGTTGTATGGATACGATCGATCGTATCTGTTGCGACTTCAACCGCACTGTGGAATCCAAATGTCATATCTGTTCCCCACAGATCGTTGTCGATCGTCTTCGGAAGCGTCACAACATTTAAGCCTTCCTCACGCAGAAGGTTTGCTGTCTTATGAGTTCCATTTCCACCAAGGATCACAAGACAATCCAGACTTAACTTGTGATAAGTGTGCTTCATAGCTTCTACTTTGTCCAGCCCATTTTCATCCGGTACACGCATTAGTTTGAACGGCTGTCTTGAAGTTCCAAGGATTGTTCCTCCGACTGTTAAAATTCCTGAGAAATCTTCAGCTTTAAGCATTCTGAAGTTCGAGTAGATCAAACCTTTATATCCCTCTTCAAATCCATAAATCTCCACGTCTTTACGTGCCTGAAACAGTCCTTTCACCACGCCGCGCATTGCTGCATTCAGTGCCTGACAGTCTCCACCACTTGTCAACATTCCAATTCTAAGCATCTGTTTTTCCTCCTGCATCTCGTGTCATTATCTTAAAGTCATCCAATAATTCCTGTCTATGGAATCATATCTGCTCACAGCAGCAGTTGCTGTAACCAGTATCAAACAGCTTTGCTATCTATTATTTCGTCAGTACTTCTACACTCTTTTCTTTTACAAGTACCATGTACTCTACCTGGGCTGACAATCCGTCATCATCTGTATATACGGTCCAGCCGTTATCCTCATCTACATAGAACTCCGGTGTTCCCTCGTTGATCATCGGCTCGATTGTGAACATCATACCAGGGACAAGCACCATTTCACTGCCTTTTGGTGTTACATAACTTACAAATGGCTCTTCATGGAATTCAAGACCAATTCCATGTCCTCCAATTTCCTCTACAACAGAATATCCATTTTTCTTTGCATGCGTGTTGATCGCGTATGCGATATCTCCCAAATGCCCCCATGGCTTTGCTGCCTTTAGGCCACGCTCTACACACTCCTGTGTTACACGCACGATCTGTTCTGCTCTTTCGGACACATTTCCAATCTTGAACATACGAGAAGCATCTGAATAATATCCATTTAAAATGGTTGATACGTCTACATTGATAATATCCCCTTCTACAAGGATTTCATTCTCACTTGGGATTCCGTGGCATACAACATTATTGATCGATGTGCACACACTCTTTGGAAATCCTTCATATCCAAGCGGTGCCGGAATTCCTCCGTGTTCTGTCGTGAAATCATATACAAGCTTATCGATCTGCGCTGTGCTCATACCAGCTTTGATATGTGCAGCCACATGATCCAGTACTGCTGTGTTGAGGTCAGCGCTCTTTCTGATTTCGGCAATCTGCTCCGGTGTCTTAAGAAGTGACCGGTCCGGAACAATCTGTCCTTTTTCTGCAAGCGCCCAAAGTTTTACGTCTAACCTATCCATAATTAACGTCCATCTCCTTCAAAACAAGTGCGGAGTACGCACCCATGTTTACAACTATCTCTCCATCTTCTACTATATACTCTTCGTACTCAGTTGTGTAGCCCTCATGATAAGAATACATCAGCCTTCTCATACGTCCACGCATCGGGATTTCTGCCTGCCATACAGGAACCGTTACTTCCTCCAGAGCATCACTGTTATTAATGATTACAACAATCCGCTGGTTCTGATCTGTTCTTGCATAAGCCAATACATTTTCCCGCCACTCAAGCATCTGAACAGAACCTTCCCTGAACACCGGGTATCGCTTGTGGATCCGGATCATTTCTCTGTGAAATGCAATCAGCTCCTGATCTTCATGCCCCCACGGATACGTACGTCGGTTGTCTGGATCCGTAAATCCGCACACGCCGGCCTCGTCGCCATAATAAACAGTTGGTGCGCCCGGCCACGTCATCTGCATAACGACCGCCTCACGCATAACTGCCACATTGACATTTTCATTGGCTGCTTCTGCCCCCAGTTCCTGCACACGGCCGACTCTGTGATTCGTTCTCGTCAGGAATCTGGAATGGTCATGATTCGACAATTCATTCATGGAAACCTGCAGGGACGGCGTCATCATATTGCTCATGTGATGACATATCGCATTTACAAATGCGTCGGCGTTGCCTCTTAAGTCTTCTCTTGCCTCGTCACTGTGCTTCTCCATCCCAGTCAAAAACCAGGTGACCGGCTCCATAAATGCGTCGTAGTTCATGATGGTATCCCACTCATCACCTTCCAGCCACTCGCTTGGATCTCCGTAATGCTCCGCCAGGATCAGTGCTTCCGGATTTGCTTCTTTTACAACTTTACGGAACTTTTTCCAGAATTCGTGATTGTACTCGTTACTTCTTCCAAGATCCGCTGCCACATCCAAACGCCATCCATCCGCATTGTACGGCGGTGACACCCATTTCTTCGCAATCTCAAAAATATAAGCTTCCAACTCCGGTGAATCTTCGTAATTCAGCTTCGGCAGTGTATCATGTCCCCACCATCCGTCATATGAACCATTGTATGGCCAGCGTTCCCGCTCTTCCTGAAAGAATCGGAAATAGCTGCGATACGGGCTATCTGCGCTGACATATGCTCCCGGCGCATACCCTTCCTGTTTCTCGTAAATGCGCTCTCTGTCCAGCCATTTATTGAAGGATCCGCAGTGATTGAACACTCCATCCAGAATCACCTTCATGCCGCGCCGATGCACCTCTTCCACAAACTGAACAAAAAATTCATTGCTGGCCTCCAGATTCTTTTTGGCCGTCACTCGTTTTTGATATTTCGTGGCATTGGCATTTTCATGATCGCCCTCTGCCAGTATATTTCCGCCGTCTTCAACAATCACTCCATAATGAGGATCAATGTAATCATAATCCTGAATGTCATATTTGTGATTGGAAGGAGATACAAAAATTGGATTAAAGTATAACACTTCTACTCCAAGATCCTGTAAATAGTCCAGTTTATCCCAAACTCCTTTTAAATCTCCACCATAGAATTCCCGCACATCCATGGCTGCCGGATAGCGGTTCCAGTCTGTAACTTTTCTACTGTAGTCTCCGATATAGTAATATTCCCGGTCTTCCACATCATTGTCAGGGTCACCGTTGCAGAAACGATCTGTAAATATCTGATACATGACTGCGCCTTTCGCCCACTTCGGTGTACGAAAGCCCGGACAGACTACATAATCATAGTCTGACACCACTCGCTCTGACACTCCGCACCGGTTATAATAGCATACTTCACTGCCGCTTCGGATCTCAAAATAATACCGGAACGGCTCCTCGCCCAGCTGTCTTTTTATCTCATAATAGTCAAATACTTCGCCCGTCTGTGTCTTCTCCATCTCATACCGGATTTTCTCGTGAACAAGGCAGACATGTTCTGCATCATCCTTAGCGGTACGGAACCGGAACGCAACTTCTTCGTTGCGCTCCGGTTCAGACGGATTCACATACTGCGAAGTACCGTCGCAAAATAATGCTTTCTTATTCATCTATGCTTCATCTCCAAACAACGCTTCAAACTCTTCTCTGGAAATCTTTTCTTTTTCCAAAAGCAGTTCTGCACATGCATGAAGTACATGATCGTACTCATGAATAATACTCTTCGCTTTTGCATAGCACTCATCTATGATCCGTTTTACTTCCTGGTCGATCACACCGGCAACATTCTCACCGTAACCCCTGGAAGCATGGGCAAGATCTCTTCCGATGAAAACTTCATCGCTGTCATCGTCGTAATTGATCAGTCCGACTTTCTCAGACATACCGAACTTCGTTACCATGGATTTCGCAATACCAGTCGCCTGTTTAATGTCCTGAGAAGCTCCTGTCGTAATATCATCAAAAATGATTTCTTCCGCAACACGGCCGCCAAGTGCCACTGTGATATCCTGCAGCATCTTGCCTTTTGTATTGAACATTTCGTCCTGCTCCGGAAGCGGCATCGTATATCCGCCGGCACTTCCGGTCGGAATGATAGATACACTGTACACCGGTCCCACGTCCGGAAGGACATGGAACAAAATTGCATGGCCTGCCTCGTGGAAAGCTGTGATTCTTCTTTCTTTTTCAGAAATAATACGGCTCTTTTTCTCTGCTCCGATTCCGACTTTGATAAATGCTTTCTGGATGTCTTCCTGCTTTAAGAAGAGGCGTCCTGCTTTTGCTGCCAGAATTGCCGCTTCATTTAATAAGTTCTCAAGATCTGCTCCTGCAAATCCTGCAGTTGTCTGCGCGATCTGTTTCAGATCGATCTCCTCACTGAGCGGTTTTCCCTTTGCGTGAACTTTTAAAATTTCTTCTCTTCCCTGTACATCCGGTCTTCCGACTACGACTTTACGGTCAAAACGTCCCGGACGAAGGATTGCAGGATCCAGAATGTCGACACGGTTCGTTGCTGCCATGACAATGATCCCTTCATTGACACCGAATCCGTCCATCTCAACAAGTAACTGGTTCAATGTCTGCTCACGCTCATCATGACCGCCGCCCATACCGGTTCCTCTTCGTCTTGCGACCGCATCAATCTCATCGATAAAAATGATGCACGGTGCATTTTTCTTAGCCTCTTCGAATAAGTCACGGACTCTGGAAGCTCCGACTCCGACAAACATTTCCACAAAATCAGATCCGGAAATAGTAAAGAACGGAACTCCTGCCTCTCCGGCTACTGCCTTGGCCAGTAGTGTCTTTCCGGTTCCCGGAGGTCCCACAAGGAGAACTCCTTTCGGGATACGCGCTCCAACCTGGATATATTTCTTAGGTTCTTTCAGGAAATCAACGATCTCCTCCAGCTCCTCTTTCTCTTCTTTCAGTCCTGCAACATGATCAAATGTAACCTTCTTGTCGCTGTCTGTGCTTAACTTTGCACGGCTCTTTCCAAAGCTCATGGCTTTGCTTCCGGCATTTCCTCCCTGACGGTTCATCATCATAAAAATGAACATCACACCTGCAAGTGTAAGAAGCACTGGCAGAATTGTTGTTGAAAATAATGTGTCCTGCGGAACATCTGCCATATCATAGTCCAGCTTATTCTCTTTCAGATAATCCTGCACTTCATTAATATCTGAAACATACAGATACCGCACCTGCTTACCGTCTTTATCTTTCTTCTTCAGTTTGATTTCCACATGTCCGGTCGGCACATTTTTATTCTGAATCACAGAAATGCTGTCTACATTGTCTCCTGTAACCAGTGTCTGAAACTCACTCCAGGTAAGTCTGTCACTCTGGTTCTCGAACATGTTCGTAAACCAGAGCACTGCAAACAGAAATACAACAAGAACTAAAAGACCGGCTCCGCTGATTCCTTTATTTTTTCTAGTGTCCAAGCTTTTTGCTCCCTTCTACTCCACACCTTCTACAACTCCGATGTATGGAAGATTTCTATATTTCTGGGCATAATCCAGACCGTAGCCCACAACAAATTCATCTGGAATGTTAAATCCAACATAATCAACCTTCACGTCTTTGACACGTCTTTCCGGTTTATCTAATAATGTACAAAGTCTCAGGCTCTTTGGTCCACGTTTTTTAAGAATTTCAATCAGATAAGAAAGCGTTCTTCCTGAATCAATGATATCTTCTACGATCAGAACATCTTTTCCTTCCAGTGTCTCATCAAGGTCTTTTGCAATCTTAACTACACCGCTTGAAGCTGTTCCGTCACCATAACTGCTGACACTCATAAAGTCCATGGACACCGGCACGGTAATTCTCTTTGCCAGTTCGCACATAAAGAATACGCCACCTTTTAATACACAGATGAGATGCACTTCTTTTCCTTCATAATCTTTACTGATCTGCTCTCCAAGATCACGGATCCTCTTATCAACTTCTTCTTCCTCAACTAATACTCTTACTGTCTCTGCCATAATTTTCTCCTTTGCAAAAGTGAATTTCTAAAATCTTTTTTGTAGATTCTGTAATCTGATAACGCTGGCTCTGTCTGTGACCGACCACCCACATAATATCGTGCCCATCTGCCACCAGCCAGACCTTCTCTCGCTCTTCCTGCGAAATTTTCTCATTAATAAAATACTTTTTCAGCCTTTGCGATCCTCCATTTTTATTAATTGCAAGGACATCTCCGGCCTGTCTGTGTCTGATTTCCACAGTGTTATTAATTATATCATAATCGAACCATTTCGTGTAGGTTTTTTCGGGAAATGCTTTCATTCCAAGCGGTCTTTCGAAAATACGGAACTGAAACAAAGCCTCTGGATCTTCTATATTTTCATCATTTAAATGGTTTGGATCAATCATTTTTGTAGAAATGACTGGTTTCTTTTCAAACTTCGCTCCTCCATAAATGCGGCTCGCCGTCACAGCATAAGGCAAATCTATTTTCCGACCCACCTGCCGGTTCAAAAGCTCCTCTACCGCCTGTACATGTACTGCACTGATATCTTTCTCGTGCCCCGCAGCTTCGCAGATGATCCGGTGGATCACATAACTTTTTAACGGTGCCGGGACTTTGTCATATTCATTTTTATTCAGAATCAGACTAATAGCTCCTGTAGCAAGATTTGTTTCTTTCCGACATGATTGTGGCTCTATCTGCAACACTTTTTTCTTATACTCCTCAATCTGCATATCCACATAACTCCAAAGTTCACGCACGCTCTGAGCTGTTCTGGAAATGTGCCAGACTGCCTGTTCATTTATTTCCTCCAGTTGTGGAATAACCTGATTACGAAGCTTATTTCTTGCATAAACATTTTCTGCATTCGTCTCGTCTGTACAATAAGATATTCCCACTTTTTCTAGATATGATTCAATCTCATTTCTTCCTATATTAAGAAGTGGACGAATCCAAAATCCGGACACCGGCGCAATCCCGCCAAGTCCCCGGACATCTGTTCCCCGGCACAAATGAAATAACACGGTCTCGGCCTCATCATTTCTGTGGTGTGCCAGCGCAATTTTCCCAAAACCTTGCGTGCTCTCTTGTCTGCCATTGGCACACTCAGCATGGTGGGACTGGATATCACCATATTGAGCATTGTCACATGGAACATCGCTATACTGGTTTCTTACTTCCAGAAATGCCTCTCTCCTGGCCTTTCTGCCCGCTTCCTCTTCAGACATATTCCAGCATTTTGCAAGTTCTCTTATATTCTTATGATAAACAACAAGCGGAACATTCCACGCATCACAAATTTTCCGCACATAACGCTCGTCTGCGTCAGCACTGTCTCCGCGAAGGCCATGATGTACATGCACCGCTGTAATTTCCAACGTTCCATCTCCGCTTTTTTGTCGTTCATCCCGAAGCTTTGTAAGCACAAAAAGCAGGCATACGGAATCTGCACCTCCCGATACGCCTACAATTACTCTGTCCTTTTTCTCCAGCATATGCTGTTCTTCTACATAAGCTTTTACTCTCTGATACATCTGCTTTATCCTGTTAGGACGACTCTCTAATCATCTGCCCAAACATTTCCTCGCTTATTTGTTATTCAAGAATGGCTTTGATTTCTGATATCAATATATAAAATTTGCCCGCAAATTGCAAGTTTTCCATATATTTTCTCTATTTCACTATTTACATATAGACCATATTCCTTTTTTATTCTTAGAGGCAAATACTTCAACTACAATGATATTCTAAAGCTTCCAGATTCCTGTCACAAGAATTGTCATATCATCAAGAGGCGCTGCGCCTGCATATTCCATGACCCGGTTCAAAATGTGATGTGCCATTTCTCCCGGATTCTGGGACTCCACCTGACAAATGAATTCTTCCATGAGGCTGTCCTGTTTCCCCGTCGGCAAGGTGTCCAATACACCGTCTGTCACCATAATAAGAAAGTCTCCATCTTCAAGTTGTCGCCGCTCCGGTTCTATATCAAGCCTTGCCAGCGCACCAATCGGAAGGGAAATAGAATGCACTTTCTCCACCTCATCTTTTCGTTTTATATATGTAGTGGCTGCTCCTGCTTTTACTATCTCACAGCTTGCATCGTACAGATCAATAATCGCCACATCAATCGTGGAAAACATTACTTCTTCCCGACCGGTCACGAGGGCTGTATTCATAATCTGAACTGCCGTTTTTACCGGGAATCCAGCGTTTAAAAGCTCTTCTAACATTTCCACTACCATCGTACTCTCCCGAAATGCGCGCTCACCTGAACCCATGCCGTCTGACAGTGCCACACCTTTTCTTCCTCCCGGCAAGTCCGAGGTCAAAAATGTATCTCCGGAAATTTTCTCGCTGCCTTTTCCTATTTTGGCCACACCCTGGATCGTGTGAAATCTTGCTCCTTCCACACAGGCAACTGTGCAGTACTCGTCCCCGATAATTGGGCGTTCTCCCCTCCCGGGAACCATGATCCGGCCTGCCATTTTCCCAACTTCTGACGCCAGTTCTTTCATAGCGACAATATGCCCCTTGGACGCCTTTAACGTCAAATGTATCTCATATTTCCCCTGGGCGGTCATATAAAAAACCGAGGACAAAATCTTGATTCCGGACTTTTTTAACTGATTTCGGATTTTCTTTTTCAAATGCTCATCTTCAAATATCCCGGCATCCAGCTCGTGAGTCGTATAGCACAAAGTCTTCGCCAGGTCATTTAACTGCGCAGCAAAGCCCTCCCGGTTCTGTACCATTTTATTATTCCATATCAACTTCTGTCTCACATTTTCATAATTTTCCAGTGTCTCCCGCAAAAATCTCGGTGCCAAAAGGCACTGCTTCATAAGCCTGCGTTTTAATTCCACATTTAGCTCGGCACCGTAGTCCTGAACCGCACACAGAATTTCCCGCATCATATGATACGTTTGCTGCCGTCTCTCCCCCAGACATTTTTCTCGATTTTCGCACTCCCGGCACACCTTCTGAGTCACACGCTCAAAAATGTCGTCATTTTCCTCATTTGTAAATGTAGCGCGATAATCCTCCAGCTTTGAAAATGTATCTGACAGCTTCTTTAAAGATCCCGCAAACTTGTCTACTTGAATCACATACGGATTCGTGAAAATCTGTGCTCCCCGCTCTTTCAATTCCTGCATAAAAATCTCCCCT
>QWCK01002569.1_pt1 | contig 22412 bp, 27 predicted proteins | sample 1972571 | NCBI WGS metagenome assembly QWCK01 (sample SAMN09866710, study PRJNA288562) | Human gut metagenome isolate term2_stool, whole genome shotgun sequencing... | isolation source: gut | host: Homo sapiens | place: USA: California | reverse complement strand
TGACAAGAGTCTTTTATTCATTATGAGAAAAAGAAGGAATCTCCTATGAACCAACAAGAAATATTCACGTAAGATGGAAAAAAGTGCTGTAATCGAAGATGTTGCAGCATTTTTTTCTTCGACATTTTTCGAATATTATAACGTACCTATCCGGTCACCGCCATGCTCCGATTTGATTTCTATACCAAAAATCAGATTGGAGGAAAGATAAATGGCTTATAACAAGACAAGTGAAGAACGAAAGTGTGCATTGGGGATATTAGTGATTGGCTATGGATTTAACAAGAGTTAGCAAGAATTCTCCTTCCTCTACAGGCTGGAGATGAATTGCCAAATAAATATAGAAAGCACAAATAGAACGCTTGTTCTATAGGCGAATATATAGTGTAATATAATCAGTCGAAACGATAGAGAGGATGATTATATGGATAAACTACCTCATAACATTGCTTACCTTTTTCGGATATATCCAAATAGAGAACAGGAAGTTCTGCTTGCAAAGACATTTGGCTGTTGCCGTTTTTTGTATAATCAGATGCTGGGTGATAAGATACGAGAATATGAAGCATCGAAAAAAATGCTGCGCAATACACCGGCGATGTATAAAAAAGCATATCCGTTTTTGAAAGAAGTGGATTCTCTGGCACTTGCAAATGTGCACAGGGCTTGGCTTTCTGCAATTTGGTTTAAAATAGCAACAAACAGGTCAAATAAGGTCTGTTTGCGATGAAAAATAAACAAGTGATAGATATATATTATAAGTTGGTTATTGAATAAATCTATCACTTGTCGAAAAACATTTTTATTATAACAAATCAGATATTTTTATTTTCAGATCTTTATAAATGCCAGAAACGACCTCTTGGTAAAATGGAATGATCATTGGTGCGGCATCCTGTTCATAATAGTAGATTGTGGTTCTTTCTTTGGCAGGATCAACAATCCAATATTCACGAACACCGGCAGAAGAATAGAGCGCATTCTTTAGATTGTAATCCATGCGTCGGCTGCTGGGAGATACCACTTCAATAACCAGATCTGGAGCACCTTCACAGCCACGGTCAGAAATTAAATCTGTATTACAGATAACGCTGACATCTGGTTCTACGTAGTTGGAATCATCTTTTTTGATAAATACAGCAAATGGAGCAGGAAGTACTTTGCAGGAGCCACCATTTTTCTGAATATGATTGAAAAAAGCAGCAGATAATCCCATAACCAGAATTTGATGGGCAGAACTTGGTGGAGCCATCATATATATTTCACCATTAATAAGTTCAGCACGTTCGCCTTCTGGAAGATTAAAAATATCTTGTGTACTATAATAATCACTTTTTAATAATGGCATAGTTAAATCTCCTTTCGTTAGTAGGTCTATTTCCGTTATTTTTCTGTAAGTTGTTCTAGGGTAGGTTTGCACTTGTACAACTTTCTTTTAGTCTATCCTTAAATAGCATTACAGCCTCCCTATATTGCCTTCTATTATAAATGCAAAATACAGATCAATCAATACTTAGGTGGCTGCAAGATTTCAAATGAATATAAAAGAGTGACCATTGTTTTTCACAGGAAAATATTGATTTTCCAAGTTTTTCTATGTATTATTTTACTATATAGAAAAATCACCGGGTTACGATAGATATTTAATCATACGAGATGGAATGTCTGTTGTAATACCGGTGATTTTTATTGTTCACAATAAAGATATTTTTGCGAATAAACAGTATATAACAGTTGACAACAGATATATACTGTTATATACTGTTTGCTGTAAGGGAGGTCCCGTCAATATGCATATTATATTAAATCATTCTTCCATGGTGCCCATTTATGAGCAGCTGATGGAACAGATAAAAACAGGTATTATTGAGTCAACGCTGGCAGAAGGAGAGGCGCTTCCTTCTGTGAGAAAGCTGGCAGGAGAGCTTCGTATCAGTGCACTGACCGTAAAAAAGGCTTACGACAAGCTGGAAGAAGCCAGATTTGTGACAACCGTTCATGGAAAAGGAACCTTTGTCGCAGCTTCCGATAAACAGTTGGCGCTGGAGGCACGTAGGAGAGCGGTAGAAGAAGAATTTGAAAAAGCAATCGATCAGGCAAAAAATGTCGGATTGAACAAGAATGAAATTTTGGAGATTGTAACTTTACTGCTGGACGAGGCATAGGGAGCAGGAGGATATGTAATGATTAAAATGGAACATGTCAGCAAGACGTATGGAGATTTTCGTTTTGATCTGTCTATAGAGATTCCGAGTGGACAGATCACAGGTCTTGTTGGAAAAAACGGAGCCGGAAAAAGTACGGCGATTAAATTGATACTTGGACTGACAGAGGCAGAAAGTGGAGAAATATCGATATTTGGAAGAGACGTGCATCATTTAAGCATGTCAGAAAAGGCTCAGATTGGAGCATCACTGGCAGATTCCGGGTTCAGCAACTATCTCAATATTGTAGATGTACAGAAAATCTTAGAAAAAATGTATCCGGATTTTGACAGCGCTTATTTTGAAAAAGGATGTCAGGAATTGAGACTGCCAGAGAAGAAGCGCATCCGTGAATATTCCACCGGTATGAAAGCCAAATTGCGGGTGTTGACCGCACTCAGTCATCATGCGAAGCTTTTGATCATGGATGAACCAACGGCAGGGTTGGATGTGGAAGCCAGAAATCATATTCTGGATATGTTGCGGGCCTATATGGCAGAGGATGAAGAACGTTCGATTCTGATCACGTCCCATATTGCGTCTGATCTGGAACAGCTGTGTGATGATATTTATCTGATTCATGATGGAACGTTGATGTTACATGAAGATACCGATGTGATTTTGGAACAGTATGGTTTATTAAAGGTGAATGAAGAACAGTTTGCTAAGCTGGATCAGGAATATCTGTTAAAAACACAGAAAACATCTTACGGTTATGCATGTTTTACAAACCACAAAGAGTATTATCAGGAAAATTGTCCGGGAATCATTGTGGAAAATGGTAATATCGATGAATTGATTTTGATGATGACAGGAGGTTATCAGGGATGAGAGGATTATTAGAAAAAGATATCCGGCTGCTAATGCACAGCAAACAGACATTTCTCTGTTTTATTGCCATTGCGATCGTACTTGGAGTTACACAGAAAAATACTTTTATGTTAGGGTATTCTACTTTTTTGATCGCAGCTCTTTTAGTTTCCACACTTTCTTATGATGAGTTGGATCATGGATTTGCTTTTTTATTTACATTGCCGATTGATCGAAAAATGTATGTCAAAGAAAAGTATCTATTGTGTATTGGTGGGTCAATTATTGCATGGTTTATTGCATTAGTTCTGTATTTTATTGTTTTGACTGTAAGTGGTTCACATAGTGTATTTTCAGAAGAAATGGTGAAAGGACTTGCTTTTTTACCAGTTGCAATTTTATTTTTGTCTCTGCTTCTTCCGCTGCAGATAAAATTCGGTGTAGAGAAGAGTCGTCTAGTAGTGCTTGGCGTTTCTGTTTTTGCTGGTATCATGATTTATTTTCTTGCAGAGAAGAGTGGAATGCTGGACGGAAATGTTGTAGTGTCTGCATTGGGTCTGATTGGAGATGCGGCGATAGATGTGATCGGTTTACTTGTGGCAGGGTGTCTGGCTGTGGTGTCGTATCTGTGCAGTTGTCGAATTATGAAAAAGAAGGAACTGTGATATTTCAGGTTGATATAAGGAATATTTTGGGTGAAATCGCTTGACTTCTAGTCATATTTTTATGTATTGTATAGAATGTATTAATTTGAGTACAAAATTGATACAGAAGATTGATAAATTATTGACAAATTCTGGCTTTAATGATAGTATAGGTTCGAATTAAGTACTCTATTAGATTACAGTAATGAAAGGACGAGGTAGGTAAAATGGCAGAAATCAATTTAAGCAAGTACGGCATTAGCGGCGCAACTGAGATTGTACACAATCCTTCTTATGATTTATTATTTGAGGAAGAGACCAAACCGGAACTGGAAGGTTATGAGAAAGGTCAGGTCAGTGAACTTGGCGCAGTTAATGTTATGACAGGTATTTATACAGGTCGTTCTCCGAAAGATAAATATATTGTAGTAGATGAGAATTCCAAAGACACTGTATGGTGGACTTCTGATGAATATAAAAATGACAACCATCCGGCTACACAGGAAGCATGGAACGCAGTAAAAGATCTTGCAATCAAAGAGCTTTCCAACAAAAAACTGTATGTAGTAGATGCATTCTGTGGAGCAAACAAAGACACACGTATGGCAATCCGTTTCATCGTTGAGGTTGCTTGGCAGGCACATTTCGTAACAAACATGTTTATCCAGCCAACAGCAGAAGAACTTGAGAACTTTGAGCCGGATTTCATCGTTTACAACGCTTCCAAAGCAAAAGTTGAGAATTACGAAGAACTGGGTCTGAATTCTGAGACAGCAGTTATGTTCAATATCACAAGCCGTGAGCAGGTTATTGTAAATACATGGTACGGCGGAGAGATGAAAAAAGGTATGTTCTCCATGATGAACTATTACCTTCCGTTAAAAGGCATCGCTTCCATGCACTGTTCTGCAAACACAGATATGAACGGTGAGAATACAGCAATCTTTTTCGGACTTTCCGGAACAGGTAAAACTACACTTTCCACAGATCCGAAACGTCTCCTGATCGGTGATGATGAGCACGGCTGGGATGACAACGGCGTATTCAACTTCGAGGGTGGATGCTATGCAAAAGTTATCAACCTTGACAAAGAGTCTGAGCCAGATATCTACAATGCAATCAAACGTGACGCTCTGCTTGAGAACGTTACTCTGGATGCAGAAGGCAAAATTGATTTCGCTGACAAGAGCGTAACAGAGAATACACGTGTATCTTATCCAATCAACCATATCGAAAACATTGTTCGTCCGGTTTCTTCCGCACCGGCAGCTAAGAATGTAATCTTCCTGTCCGCAGATGCATTTGGCGTACTTCCGCCGGTATCTGTTCTGACACCGGAGCAGACACAGTATTACTTCCTGTCTGGATTTACAGCAAAATTAGCCGGTACAGAGCGTGGAATCACTGAGCCGACACCTACCTTCTCCGCATGCTTCGGACAGGCTTTCCTTGAGCTTCATCCGACAAAATATGCAGAAGAACTTGTTAAGAAAATGGAGAAGAGCGGAGCAAAAGCTTACCTTGTAAATACAGGATGGAACGGAACAGGAAAACGTATTTCTATCAAAGATACACGTGGAATTATCGACGCTATCTTAAATGGTGATATCAAAAATGCTCCGACAAAGACAATTCCATACTTCAACTTTGAAGTACCGACAGAGCTTCCGGGCGTAGATCCGGCAATCCTTGATCCGCGTGATACTTACGCAGATGCTTCTGAGTGGGAAGCAAAAGCCAAAGATCTGGCAGACAGATTTGTTAAGAACTTCGCAAAATACGAAGGAAACGAAGCTGGTAAAGCGCTTGTTTCTGCAGGTCCTCAGGCATAAGATTTATATAAAAGCAAAAATTGGATTTTTAAATATTTGAATATTTGATTTTTCGAGATGTGGAAAATTCGCATAACAGTGGATTTCCACATCTTTTTTGTTGTCTCTAAGTTTTCTTATTAAACGGTTATGTACACCATTTTTTATATAAGAAATCCCTGCAAATTTTCAAAATTTCCAGAAACAGACTTTTTTCATGGAAGAAAAGGGCGAAATATGTTAGAATTAGAGAGTATGTATTTGAACGCAGGCCGTAAAGTGACTGCGTTCATGAGCAAGTAGTGAAAGCGGATTGCTTATGTCTGCTTTATATGGAGGAAAAATATTTTGATTTCATTTGCAAGTGATTATGTAGCCGGAGCACATCCGGAAATTATAAAGAGATTAGCAGAGACAAATATGGAAAATTTGTCCGGGTATGGGACAGATCTATACTGTGCACAGGCAGCGGAGAAGATCAGACAGTATTGTCATTGCCCGGATGCAGAGGTTTATTTTCTGGTTGGTGGAACACAGACCAATCAGATTGTAATCAGCACGATGTTACAACCGTATGAAGGTGTAATTGCGGCAGATTCAGGACACGTCAATGTACATGAAGCAGGTGCGATTGAGTACACAGGGCATAAGGTTTTATCGCTTGCAGGTGCGGATGGTAAAATTGCTGCAGCGGATCTGGACAACTATGTGGCGCGATTTTATGCGGATGACAGTTATGAACATATGGTGTTTCCGGGAATGGTTTATATTTCATTTCCGACAGAGTATGGAACACTATATTCGAAAAAGGAACTTCAGGATATTTATGAAGTATGTCAGAAAAGAGATCTTCCGTTATTTATTGATGGTGCAAGGCTTGGTTATGGACTTGCCAGCAGTGAAAATGATGTAACACTGGAAGTATTGACACAGTTGTGCGATATTTTTTATATTGGCGGTACAAAAGTTGGTGCTTTGTGTGGAGAAGCAGTTGTATTTACCAATCACCATGCACCGAAGTATTTCGTGACACAGATCAAACAGCATGGTGCCTTACTGGCAAAGGGACGTCTGCTTGGAATTCAATTTGATACGCTTTTTACAGATGATCTGTACTTTAAAATCAGTGAGCATGCGATCCGTATGGCGGCGAAATTAAAACAGCTATTTGCAGAAAAAGGCTATCGTTTTTACTTGGATTCTCCGACGAATCAGCAGTTTATTATTCTGGAAAATGAGAAGTTACAGGAACTGAGCACAAAAGTAGATTTCAGCATCTGGGAAAAACAGGATGAAAAACATACGGTTGTTCGTTTTGCAACAAGTTGGTCTACACAGGAAGCAGATATTGAGTATCTTTCAACGTTATTATAAAAGTGGATTTTAGAAGAAATAAGAAATATATCTGTAGTGGTGGTGGCGTGAAAAACGTATCCTTCACTGACAGAAAGAGCAAGGCACAGCAAAAAAATTGACTGTGAGTTGAAATAAGGAGCATTTATGGAAAAAAGAGAATCATTTCAATCAAGATGGGGCTTTATTTTAGCCTGTATTGGTTCGGCTGTGGGGATGGGTAATATATGGATGTTTCCGACTCGTGTGTCTCTGTATGGAGGTGGAGCATTTTTAATCCCATATATTATTTTTGTGGTGTTGATCGGATCTACCGGTGTCATCGGAGAGATGAGTTTCGGGCGGGGAACCAGGTCTGGTCCGATCGATGCATTTGGAACTGCCTGTGAGCGGCATGGAAAAAGAAAAATCGGAGAAGCACTTGGTATGATACCGGTGGTTGGTTCCATGGCAATGGCCATCGGCTACACCGTTGTTATGGGATGGATTTTAAAATATGCCATAGGTGCTTTTTCCGGAACGACACTTGCGCCGGAGCATGTGGATGATTTTGCAAATAAATTTGGCAGCATGGCATCTGCGTTTGGAAATAATAGATGGCAGGTTTTAATCTTGTGCATTACCATGGCAATTTTGATGTTTGGCGTTGGAAATGGAATTGAAACGGCAAATAAGATCATGATGCCGATTTTCTTCTTTTTGTTTGTTGGACTTGGCATATATATCGCATTTCAACCGGGGGCGGCAGCGGGTTACCATTATATTTTTCGTATTGATCCGGTGGCATTAGCAGATCCAAAAACTTGGATTTTTGCATTGGGACAGGCGTTTTTCTCACTGTCAGTAGCTGGGAACGGAACGTTAATTTACGGTTCTTATCTGCCGGATCATGAAAATATTCCGGCAGCGGCCGGTCGTGTGGCATTTTTTGACACGTTGGCAGCGATGCTGGCGGCATTGGTAATTATTCCGGCGATGGCAACGACCGGAGCCAGATTGAATCAGGGTGGACCGGGACTTTTGTTTATCTATCTGCCAAATCTGATCAAGTCCATGCCGGGTGGCAGGCTGATCATCATTATTTTCTTTGTGGCAGTATTATTTGGTGGTCTGACATCACTGATCAATTTGTATGAAGCGCCGATTGCAACGGTTCAGGAGAAACTGCATGTTGGAAGAAGAGCAGCCTGTATGATTATCGGAGCGATTGGCTTGGGTGTTTCACTTTTAATCCAGGGAATCGTATCCGGTTGGATGGATGTGCTTTCAATCTATATCTGCCCGCTGGGAGCAGGACTGGCAGCGATTATGTTTTTCTGGGTATGTGGTAAAAAATACGTGGAGGCACAGGTCAACAAAGGAAGAACAAAGCTGTTTACAAAATGGTATTATCCGATTTGCAAATATTTGTATGTGGCAGTTTGTTTTATTGTGCTGATTCTTGGAATTGCATTAGGAGGTATTGGATAATATGAATGAAATAATAAAAAGCATATATGAGAGAAAATCTGTGCGTGCCTATGAGGATAGACCAATTCCGGAAGAAATGAAACAGGTAATTCTGGAAGCGGCAGCGCAGGCTCCGACCGCAGGTTGTCAGCAGTTGTATACCATACTGGATATTACAGATCAGAAGGTGAAAGAAGCACTGGTGGATACCTGCGATCATCAGCCTTTTATTGCAAAAGCACCATTGGTTTTGATATTTTGTGCGGATTGTAAAAAATGGTATGATGCATTTTGGGAAGCTGGAAGTGAACCGCGCAAACCGGATGTGGGTGATCTGATGCTGGCGGTATCAGATGCTGTGATCGCAGCGCAGAATGCTGTTGTGGCGGCAGAAAGTTTTGGCATTGGTTCCTGCTATATCGGAGATATTATCGAAAATTATGAGGAGCAGCGCAGATTGCTACAGCTTCCGGAATATGTGTTTCCGGCGGCAATGCTTGTGTTTGGTTGGCCAACCAAACAACAGATGCAGCGACCGAAACCACAGCGTGTAGATCAGAAGTATATTGTATATGAGAATACTTATCGAAACATGGATGGAAATGAATTGAGAGATATGTTTGCGGGGCACTGCAATAACAGATCTTTTGAAGATTGGATGATGGCATTTTGTAAGCGTAAATACAATTCTGATTTTTCAAAAGAAATGTCACGTTCTGTACATAAATATCTGGAACAGTATGCAGAGGGGGAAGAATAGAATTGATTCAATCAGTGGCAGTATTAGGTGCAGGAGCCGTTGGTTCTTATGTGATCTGGGGCTTATCTTCACGAAACGATATCCGTCTTGGAGTAATCGCAGAGGGAGAACGTGCGACGCGTCTGAAAAAAGATGGATGTGTAATTAATGATACGGTATATCATCCGGAAGTGTGGGCACCGCAGGAAGCGCACGATGTAGACTTGCTGATCGTGTGTCTGAAATATGGTTCTTTGCAGGGAGCGTTGGACAGTATAAAAGAAATCGTTGGAGAACATACCACCGTTATGAGCTTGATGAATGGCGTAGACAGTGAAGAAATCATTGGCGAAAAAGTGGGAGAATCCCATGTATTATATTCCCTGATCAAAGTAGCCTCTCATAAAGAAGAGACTGGTTACTATTTTGATCCGGAAACAACGATTGGTATCTTTTTCGGAGAGTTACAGGCACCGCATGACAGTGATCGTGTGCGGGCAATTGAGCATTTATTTCAGGATACCGGAATTCATTATTTTTCGACTGAACATATTCTGGCAGAATTGTGGAGCAAGTTCCGTTTGAATGTATGCAACAATCTACCACAGGCAATTTTAGGAGCAGGTGTGGGTTGTTATCATGACAGCGTACATATGAAAGCAATCAGTGATGGTTTGCGAAAGGAACTGGAAGCCATTGCATTGGCAAAAGATATTGATCTGACAAAAGCGGGATCTGCTTCTGTACACGGAAGTCCGGTGCCGCCTTCGGCACGTTATTCCACGTTACAGGATCTGGATGCGGGACGACATACGGAAATTGATATGTTTTCCGGTGCACTGATCCGCATGGGAAAGGAACTTGAAATCCCGACACCATATAACGAATATACTTACCATATGATTAAGGCATTGGAAGAAAAAAATGATGGTAAGTTTGACTATACAGGAAAAAATAAAGAACGTACCTGTTCGAAATAAAATGTTTTGAATGCAGATGGGGACCATTCTTCACCGCCTTTTTCGCTGCCTCTTTGACCAATCAGTTTTGTCTGGCCAAGACCGAAAAGGTATTCCACATCATCCGGTTCCTGATACCAGAGTGAAAGCCGGAATCCCACGTTTTTAAAATAACCGCCATTTCCTGAAAATCCATACTGGACATGACCATCCCGCAGACGTCGTGCAATAATACTTGTATCTCCCATAATATTCCCCCCTGTTACTGTTCGATACTATAACGGTACACCGTTATAGTACAATTCTTATCTGTTACATGTAGTTGCCAGATCCGTTACAGCTGTTGCATATAGTTTACCGGCACTTCTTTTGTCAGCCAAACACCGTTGACTGACAGGTAAAATTTATAGCCATCACGATACATCTGTCCGGTCGCTACCTGAAAAATGACCTCTTTTCCATGTCTTTTTCCAACTTTTATTGCTGTATCAATATCTTTGGAGAGATGGACATACAATCGGCTCTTCGGAATTAGTCCCTGCTGTAGAATGGAATTTACATATTTTTCTCCAGTTCCATGAAAGAGCAGTTCCGGAGGTTCCACCTCAGACAATTCCACGTCAACCGGAATAGAATGTCCTTGGTTGGCACGGATTAATGTCTTGTCGGGATTGAAAGAGTAACGCTGTTTATTGTCTGTACGCACAATTTCTTCTAATACTTCCATATTAAATCCAGGGTTGTTTTTTACAATACCAGCAATCAGGTCATGGACGTTCGCCCATCCATGTTTATCTAAGGTAATGTCAATAGCCTCTGGTTTGTGCCGTAGAATGAGGCTTAGGTATCGGCTCAGATTTGTCAGGTTTATGGTAACACCTCCTGTTCTATAGTTATTTATTCAGTAGCCAGTCCGCAATATCGTGTATATCAACTGCTTTCACAGTTTGCCACTTTCAAAACTTTAAAATTTTTTAATTTTCGAAACCGACATTTGAAAAAAAAGAGTAAAGAAAAAGATACAGTAACCAGCGCAAGCATTACTGATTATGTATCCTGTGTTTTCAACAAAAGAGCCAGATTTCTCTGACTCTTTCAAGCATATATCCGCAAATATATGCCCCAATTACGGTTATCATATCACATTGAAAAGAAATGTCAAATCTGCCGTTGGGTTGTCGCGTTGTGTGCGGATCCGGCAGCAGCAGTGGATATTATTCTTCGTTGGAATCCACATTACCGTCCCTTTTCTCATCATATTTATAAATTCCGCCACCGTAATACCAGCCATGGCTTTCCACAAATTCGATGAAAGCATCGCAGAAAGCTTCTTCCGACATATCATCCGGGATTTCTACACATCCGTTCAGTACAATTTCCTTGCTCATATGTTACCTCCATTATTTCCTCTATTTATAATAACATGGCGGTGGGGCGAATGCATTGAACCGGTGGTTGAGCTATTTACTTGCGATTATTCTATCTGTTTAGTACAATAAGTGAAAAGACTGCGGGGTGTAAGTATATGGAAGAAAAGAACAAAGGCCGTGAGTTTTTGTTTTCAAAATACTTTGGATTTATTGATAACGAAGATGAAGATGGGATTATTCGCAGAGATTCCGATGGAAGTATATATTATTACGGCTCCGACAGCAGTGAGGGACAAATACAGCCTGATGGAAGTGGGTTCTTTTACGGAGCAGACGGAAGCGAAGGTCATATATATACCAATGGGAGTGGATACTATTATGGAGCTGATGGAAGCGAAGGACATATATACTCAGATGGAACTGGACGCTTTCGCGGAGCGGATGGTAGTACGGGGCACCGTAACAGTGATGGAAGCGGATAAATTGGTAGATATAGGATTCACACAGATTTATGTATCGAGATTGGAGGATTTGAAAACCGGATTTTTCAAGAGAGAAAATGCCGTTTCAGATGTTGTTATTGATGGTATAGAGACAATTAGGAGTGGGATGATGCTTGAATACGACAGAAAAATCAGTATTCAATATCACGCTTTCCCAGGAAGGTAACAGAAGAAAATGGCAGAATTAGGAAAATTAGAATATTATTTACTGGCAATCAATGTCATTGGTGCATTGGTTTATCTGATTAATATGCTTTTGTACAGACATACTGCAAGAGGACAGATAGATGTGGTAGTGACGATTGTATCTTTACTTGGCGGTTCGGCTGGTATGCTGCTTATGATTTTACTTTTTGACAGGAAAGCTGAAAAGGAAAATATGATGTCGCGGGTGTTTATTATATGTATTTTCGTCATCCAAGTGATTGTGCTGTTGATTTTCAAAGGGCATCATGCAGAGCATTTTACGTTTGCATTTTGGAAGTTCTTTGCAGAACACCGGATATTGCTGATATATCTTGGAGTGATAAATCTTGTGACATTCATCGTATTTGCGATTGATAAGGCCAATGCCAGAGCAAATCGTTCCAGAATCAGAATTGTAACACTGTTGGGATTATCATTTGCCGGCGGATCTGTGGGCGGACTCATTTCTATGTATCTGTTTCGACACAAGACACAAAAGGATTACTTCACAGTTGGAATGCCGCTGATAATTGTAACGCAGATTGTGGTTTTGTTCTATGTAATGAATGCGGGATGGTATTCGTAGTGATAATTATAGGATATTTTCGAGGACGTGTTTTATTGACCAAATTCACGTCAGAGAGTGGAATGAAAAGAGGATAAATAAGTGGGAAAGAGTTTATTGGATTGCATATTAGACAAAGTAGTAGATAAGACAATAGATGCCATGGGAGGCAAGGATGCTGTAAATGGAAAAGTAGGAGAGGCATATACAGCGCGTGAGTTGAAGTTGTTGAATCTATTTGGTAAAAAAGGAAAGGTATTACGAAATGTATATATTCCAAAAGATAACGGAGAAACATCAGAAATTGATGTTTTATACATCACCAGGAAAGGAATTTTTGTGATTGAAAGCAAAAATTATTCTGGTTGGATATTTGGAGGCGAAAATCAATATAAATGGACAATGATGCTTCCGAATAAAGAAACATATTCTTTTTATAATCCGATAAAGCAGAATCAGACTCATATGAAATGGTTGAAAAATTATATTGGAGCAGATATTCCATTATTTTCGTTGATTGTATTTTCCGAACGATGTGAATTGAAAAAGGTGACGGTGGAAAATCCAGATATTCAAGTAATTAATAGAGACCGCACTTATGCGACCGTACGTGATATATGGAATAAAAAAGAAGATATATTGTCAAATGAAGAAGTGGAAGCAGTATATCAGAAACTAAAGAAACTAACCAAGGTAACGAAAGAAGAAAAAGAAATACACATTCAGGATATTAAAGAAAAATACGACGAAATCTCTGGAGATATTCCAATTACAGTTACTGACGAAAAAGCGAAAATCTGCCCACGTTGTGGAAGTATGTTGGTCTTGCGGACAGCGAAGAAAGGCACAAATGCCGGGAAACAATTTTGGGGATGTAGCGCATTTCCAAAGTGTAGATATGTAAAAAACGTTTAAATACGAACACTTGTTCAAATTCGATTTTTGTTGTATAATGCCTTCTTGACGAGGTGACGTATATATGGGAACAATAATTGATGCAACAGATTGGAAAGAACTGAAAAAACAACTGAAAACATTGGAGGGAAAGGCAGCTTTTCGAATGACAAGAGTAAATAGCTTCCACAATGGAATTTTTCACAGAATACTGCATGAAGTGCAGCCGCATAATCTGGTATTCTGGGACGGCGAGCAGCTGGTTTACTTGGATGTTCCGGAGGAAGAGGAGGATAAATTGACATTCTTTGAGAATGGATTCCGGTTTGCAAATTGCACCTATGAACTGGAAAAAGTAATGGAGTAAAAATAGAACTATGTCGGATAAATAGAATTATCCGACCACATGATAAGTAAATGTCTGGAACAGATCCGCGAAGAATGATAAAAAAGAAAGTCCTGTCAATGCGCAGGGCTTTATGCTATCTAGGGTAAAGGTTTAATTCAAAATTAATTGAACAAAAAACAAACAAATTTTCCGATTGTGATTTTGCTGCAAATGGGACATAATAATGGTAGAGAACAAAACTATACAGTTTTTTGCGGGACCGGTGCTTGTGTCAAGCCAGCTTTTTCTTCTTCAAAAACCGCAATATTGACCGATTCAATGTTATGGGATATAATATAAAATGACTTATAATAAATAAACTTATAATAATATTATTTATAAAAAGGAGTCTGGCAAATGGAATTCATTGGTAGAAAACGTGAAATGGAAAAGTTAGAATCAGAATATAGTCGCGATAGTAGTTTTGTCGTTATTTATGGTCGCCGCCGAGTAGGAAAAACCACATTGATTAAAGAATTTTTGAAAAATAAGGCAGCTTTTTATTTTCTGGCCACGGAAGAAATTGAATCCCAGAGCATGAAGCGTTTGGCTGGAGTTGTCGCGCGAACAACGAAGAATCGTTTATTGCAAAATGCGACCTTTACGGATTGGCTGGATTTATTTCAGGTGATTGCAGATTACGAACCAGAAAAGAAGAAGGTCTTGGTAATTGATGAGTTTCCATATTTGGTGAAAACCAACTCTGCCTTCCCATCCATCCTGCAGAATGCATGGGATGAAGTGCTTAAGGATAACAATGTGATGCTGATTCTGTCTGGTTCGCTCATCGGAATGATGCAAAAGCATGCATTATCCTATGACAGTCCATTGTATGGCCGGAGAACTTCGCAAATGCGATTAGCTCCGTTACCATTTACGGATATATATTCGGTTCAGAATTTATCATTTACCGGATCGGTGGAACAATATGCTGTAACTGGCGGCGTTCCTAAATATTTGGAATTTTTCGAGGATGGAAGAGAACTGACAGAACAAATAAAAGATGCAGTTCTTTCCAAAAATGGATTCTTGTATGAAGAACCGTTCTTTTTGCTAAAAAGCGAGTCAATGACAGCAGTTAATTATTTTTCTATCATTAAGGCAATTGCAGATGGCAATCATAAGATTGGAAAGATAGCAGGAGTGCTTGGGATAGAATCTTCAAAACTGACACCATATCTTTCTACGCTTTCTGATTTGGGGTTTGTAGAGAAAAGAACGCCAGTTACAGAAAAAAATCCGGAAAAATCCAGAAAGGGTTTATATTTCATTGCTGATAATTTTATGCGCTTCTGGTTTAGATATGTGTATCCTTACAAAGGTGAACTGGAACTGGATAATATGCAGATTGTGCTGGAAGAGATGAAGAAGGATTTTGAGACGAAGTTCGTTGCATTTGCGTACGAAGATATCTGTAAAGATATTTTTGCTAATCTGTGTAAACAAGGTGCTATTGATTTTGTTCCGTCCCGGATCGGAGCCTATTGGTTAAATGATTATGTTGGTGATACGGAAATAGATGTCATGGCAGTGGATAATCAGAATAAACGAATCTTTGCAGGAGAGTGCAAATATCATAGAAACCCGGTAGATGCTCCGGTATATTATGCACTGAAAGAGAAAGTCCTGGGTGCGGGAGAAATCCGAAAATCATATCTTGGCTATGACGTTATCTATGGCATATTTAGCAAAAGTGGATTTACACAACGGATGCTGGATGCCGCAAGGGAAACATCAAATCTGGTGCTTGTAAACGAAGATAGTGTGCTAGATGCACATTAAGATTTCCATGTACCAGACAGGAGCAGTAGAGTTTGGCTGCATCCAAAGAGAGAAAGGATGGCCTCTTTTCCCGCGAACAGGGGATAATAATATTTCAGAATGCTTGCCGGTGGGTGATACACCGGATTCCATCCCAGATGTATAAAAGAAGCTCCGTTGCCGTAGTGGGCAGCGGAGCTTTTGATATGCAGGGATTATTTATCATCCTTAAATGTGTGATATGTAATTATGATTTTGGCATCTTTGGGGAAGATTATCAAAATTACCATTTGTATCCGCAAGCCGCACAGCACATGGTTCTGCCTTTACGTTTATCTCGTCTGCTGCGAAGTGAATTCACGCCAGTTTGGCTATCGGCATCGATGAACTGTACATATTTCTTGCCGCATTTTGGACATTTCACATCCGGAATGCATCCGGTTTCGCTGGCAGATACAGAACAATCTGCATTTGCTATCACATCCACAGAGTCCAGCTGCTTTTGTTTCTGTTTATCGGTTACCGCAGAAAGATATTTTTCACGGGCTTTCTTTATTTCATCCATGGAAAAATTACAATCACCCATTTTCCCGTGCAGATCCGTCCGGGCGGATTCTGTAATGGCATAATCCAAACATTCCTGCACATATTGAGTCGGGTTGGCATCGTAGATTGGTTTTGCAGTTCGGAAAATTGCATCCGTCTGTTCCCAACGTTCGAACTGCGGCTGCACATGAGCGGTTGCATAAGAAACAGCACGGCCATCTGCAGTATCAATATGTGTATCGCTTTTCAGAAATCCAAACGCATTCAGCTTCGCTCCAGAAGATGTAAGGTTGGCATTGATATACCCAACGGCTGCATCTGCACGACCGCCAAGCTGATAATGCTCTTCCAGATAATCACATACCTCAATCGCCCCAAACAGGTCTTCCGGTTTTGGGTTCACTTCCAGGAATACTTTATATAGAAGATATCCAGTTTTCTGTCGCATCGATAACATTTCTCATTCCTCCAAATCTACCAGATGACTTTATCTTTTCCCCTTTTTTTTCATGCCGGCAACTGGTTTCAGTCGCATCCGGCGGGAGTGCAGAATCGTATAAACTCTGACAATGCAAAAGATAATGAACGCAATCGTTATGATGTTCAATGCGGTCCACGGAAAATCAATCAGTGAGAGCGCAGCAACAACGGCACATGCAATCCAGAATCCAGAACGAATCTTCATGCTAAGACGTTTCGGAAGCCGTTTTTGTTTTTCTAGAATATAAATGACAAGCAGTAGTACTGCCAGCACAACAATTGCAATCATAAATGGTATCGGGTGTCCTTTATCCATATCTATCAGTCCTTTCCAACTTGTAAGAAATACTTACAAGTTCGTTTTATTATCTATTTTTTATGTGTATCAGCAGTTCTTTTGTTCTTTATGAAAATCTCATGTTATTTTCATTATTTCGCAAAATATACCGGCTTCATTATACCACAAATGAGGGACAAAATGTGTCGTTCACGCAGAAATAAGTGGTTTGACGACAGATTCCCGGGCGGTGGATCCGTCCGAATCGTCCGGAAAGGGAATAGGGAATGATGTGAGATAATGCGGTCTATTATTAGGGCGCGGTAGTTGTCGGCGCTAATGTGCTTGAAGTATCTACCCAATGGCAGGCGGTTGGTCGTTACATTTATGATACTTCGGAAAGACGATACCAAAATCGGTACACAACTGCGTACATTTCTTACTTGCATGCTCGGAGACCGCAATACACTCTACCAAGAAATTGGTTCCATTCCCAATAATACGCCAGCGGATTACAAAGACCTAGATGAATGTTTATGGCTTAACGAAATAGATTCGTTAGCACTTGCAAATGTATCCCTAAATCTCCAGGATGCATTTGACAGGTTTTTCAAAGGAACCTCTCGTTACCCAAAATTCAAATCCAAAAAGTGGGCAAAAAATCCTATACCACGAATGCCGTATATGGCAAATCTAAAAAAGGCAATATTACCTGCAACATCAAATTGGACGAAACTGCCGGTACACTTAAACTGCCCAAACACAAGAATTTGATAAAACTCATTGTGCACCGTCCAATCCGTCCGAGCGGAAAATTGAAATCTGTAACTGTTACATTGGAACCAGATGGTAAAACATATTACTCCATACTTATGGAGTACCCTAAGCAGATTGTTACAAAAACAAAACCAACCAATTGTATCGGATTGGATATGTCACTTCCAAAACTGTATGTGGATAGTAATGGGAAATCGCCAGATTTTCTGAAGCCATATCGTAAAATGGAAGCCAAAATCGCTCAGGAACAGCGAAAGCTTTCCCGTAAGAAACCAGGTTCAAAGCGTTATGAAAAACAATGCGTGAAGGTCGCCAAGCTACATGCGAAAGCCAAACATCAGCGAAGAGATATTCTTCACAAGATTTCCTGCGCCCTGACGGATGAGTACGGCCTCATTGCCATCGTGGATTTAGATATGGCGGCAATGAAACAATCCCTGAAGTTTGGTAAATCTGTTTCCGATAACGGATGGGGAATGTTCAACGATATGTTGGAATACAAAGCCGAACGAAAAGGTAAAACCGTCGTCAAAATCGACAAATGGTTTCCATCCAGTAAAACTTGTATTGCATGTGGTCATATCCACAAGGAGTTACAGTTATCTGACCGAACTTATATCTGCCCGAAGTGTGGGCATATGATGGAGCGTGATGTCCAGGCAGCTCAAAATATCTTAGATGAGGCTCTACGGATGCTGAATGCGGATGCAACAGCAGACTGAGCATATATACGACAGTCCTTCGATATGGACAAACCGGTTGGAACGCCGGGGATAGCCCGTTCTGTTTGTAAGGTTGGGATGGTTACAGTCGTCCCGTTCAAATTTGACTCCTCGTAGTCGGGAAGCCCCTACTTCAACACGTTTTGACGTGTAAGTAGTGGGTGTGTTCACAAGAAACTGAGGAAGGGATTGAGACCATGTGCAAAGAAATGGAAGCTTTATGCAACAAAAGAGAAATTGAAGTAAAAGAAAGTACTGCACGAGCAATGGCTGAAGATGGCCTTTCAGTTGATAGAATTGCCCATATTTTAAAGGTTAACGTTTCAACTGTAGAAAAGTGGATTTCTAAGGCGGCAACACCAGCATGCTAGGGTTGAGACCATGTGTAGAAAGATGGAAGAAATCCGCAATGAAGGTTTGACTGAAGGTGAATTAGAGCGTGCAAGACAAATTGCTATTCGGCTTTCAAAATCAAAGATGTCAATAGAAGAAATTGCAGATACAGTTGGAGAAAGCGTTCAACTTGTAAAAAGCTGGATATCTAAATCAGTTGCTCCAACTTGCCAGGAAAAGAACTAAATACTGAATGAACATGACCTCTGGCAGATCCGTCCGGCAGAGGTTATTTTTACTTCATTATTTCATTAACATACTATTCAACACAACTTATTCGTGATAAAATAGTAATGAATTTATAAATGAAAAACTAAGGAGAAAAAGCAATGCATAAAAAGAAATTAATTAGCGCATGTGGTGTGGTTGCTATAGCCGTAGTGGTTGGGGCAGGCGCATCCTACTATTCACAGCACAGTGCAAAAAATGAACCTGAAGTCGAAACAGAAGCGGAAAAACCAGAGTTAACAGAAGAAGAAACCGCAGAGATGTTGGATGATAACTTTTCCAATATGGAATCTGCAGAAATCAGCATGAGTTCTACAACACGGTGGCTTACCGGATCCGAAGGAACTGCCGATGGTGATGGTGTGGTAAATACAGATGCCGTTCCGGATGGAACTGAAGAACAGACTACCGAGCTTCCCGGAGGGCAGGCCGCAGATACATATGATGAAAGCACAGTGTCTGCAACCGCACAATTTTCCGGGAAAAATGCACATGGACAATGGACAAGTCAGACCGGTGATACTGCTGAAACAAATGGAGAGTTCTACATGAGTGAAGCAGATGGTGCTATTACAGAGTATAGCAAGGCTGCAGATGCTGCTTGGTCGAAGGCAGAAAATGCAGAGAATGTTGTATCTGGAACGGATTACATGCTGAACTTTACATATGACAAACTTGAGGATGTGAAAGTTGACCAAAATGATGATGGAACTTACACTGTTCATGCATCAATGCCGTATGCAGAAGCAATGCAGGTAGCTGCGTTGGCAACCGGGAATGCTGTTTCTATCTCTGACGATGATTTCACGGGCGCAACAACGGCAGTTGAAATTCAACTCAACGCAGATAAAAAAGCAGTAAATATGCAGATGGATACAGAAAATACGGAAAAGATGGACGTAAATGCAGATGGAAAAATTGCAGAAAGCAGTAGTGTAACCATTACTTTCAGTCAGGATGCTGATGTGTCCGCTAGTCTGCTGACAGATGAAATCCGCCAGAACATTGAAACTGAAATCCAGGCAGCAGCTGATGCCGCTGCAACAGAAGCAGCACAGGAACAGGAGAATGCGGCTGTAGAAGAATCCAGCGGTGAATCAGAATCGAACAATTCGGGTTCATCTGGAAATTCAAGTTCAAAGAAATCTAGTTCTTCTGGAAGCAGCAGTTCAGATATAGTAACCGAAGATAGTCCTGCATATGGCGAAAACACTCTGGGTGGTGGTTCAATTGACAGCAGTTTAAATGTTCCATATGAAGAGGCTCCTGTTTCGACTGCCCCAGACCCAAATCAGGTTGGAGATGGAAGTTGGGAATCAGAAGGGAAACCAGATTATGTAGATAAAGAGTTTGCGGGAGGATACGTACCAGATAATTATACTCCTGGACAGCCGTAAATAATCTTTGATAGCCTCTGTCTAAACTGATAGAGGTTATCTATTTCTTTTCATATGCAAATATTGCCTTGCATGATAAAATATTAATAAAAGTACAGAAAAAAGAAGGAAAAATAACTATGGGAATTACAGCAGATGAACCAAGGGTCTGGGGAATTCATACGCAAGATGACCACTTATTTTTGGCAGAGAAAAGATTAGGTATCGGTTGGAAGGATTTTGGTGACCTGTCAAAAATCAAAGCGGACAGGGAAGACTTTAAAGAACATTATGTGGAAGTTTATCCGGATGCAAAGAAAGGTTCGATTGGAACCAGTGCGGGAATGTTATATCGCTTCATCCATGAAATGAGCATTGGAGATTATGTTGTGTTTCCATCCAAAAGCAACCGGATGATAAATATTGGTGTTGTGCAAGGTGAATATGAATATGTCCCGGATGCTCCAGAATATGTACAGCAGCGAGCAGTGAAGTGGTTGAAACATCTTCCGAGAACAGATTTTTCACAGGGCGCGTTATATGAAATTGGTTCGACGCTGTCGCTCTTTTCTGTGAAAAATTATGCAGATGAATATCTGGCTGCATTAGATAAGGATTTCAAAAAACATCAAGATACTTCATCCGATGAAGATGAAACGGTCGGTGCAACAGCAAAAGATATTGAGGATGCAACCAGAGATTTTATATTGAAAGAACTCAGTAAGATGATGAAAGGATATGCGCTGGAAGGCTTTGTTGCAGATTTGTTGGATGCCATAGGATATCGGACGATTGTGTCTCCACAAGGTGGAGATAGTGGAATTGATATCGTGGCTTACAAGGATGAACTTCCACCACGTATTGTTGTACAGGTAAAAAGCGGCGATAATGATATCCCAGAAGTGATGATTCAATCATTGCGCGGGGCGATGAAAGAGGGGGATTATGGTCTTTTTGTGACTTTGTCCAACTACACAAAGAATGCGCAGAAGTTCCTGGAAAATACACCAATCATCCGTGGCATCAACGGAGAGGAATTGGTGAATCTGATTTTGAAATATTATGATGATTTAAGTGAAAAATATCGGAAAATGATTCCATTGAAACGCGTTTATATTCCAATTTCAAGAGAAGAGGCGGATTAGTCCTCAGCATTAGAATAATAGCATGTAGTTCCAAGTATGCGCGTATGCAGTGCCAGAAAACTGTATACTCCTTACATTGGAGTGAGACAAGAATCATTCACTACTTAGGCACGTATTTGATGGTGTTTGATTCTTACTCGCAAATACATGCATTGTAATAAGGAAGAAAGAGAGAAAAAATATGTACGACGGACACATTTATTGCGAAGAATATGGCGATATCAAAGATATTCTAGCTGATATCATGAATGGTGATGACACAGAAACAGATGTCCAGGAACTGGCGGACTGGATCCAGGAACTATACGACGATGGAAAAATGCAAGCGACACAGTATGATGATTTGATGCGGTACGTTGACGAGTTACTATAAAATAGTGGGAGGAATTAACCCATGTTACCTAATGCGGAAAATTAGAGCCTGTGAAAAAATTTCTGTAAATTAGACAATATAAAGGTCTTCTATGATAAAATATAAAAATCATAGGAGGCCTTTTATTATGGCAAACAAAAAAAGAGAAGTTTACAACCCAAAAACAATGACTGAAGGAAAGAGAAATTTAATTCAGGGCTTGCTCCAAGAGTATAATATCCGTAAGCGCTTAATTTCTGGGGAGATAGTTATCTATCCGTTTATGACTCATAATGATAGTAAATAGATTTTTACTCCACTTTCTTTGATAGGAAAGTGAAAATTACCATAACTGGAGCTAACTATATAAAAATCAAGTAGTTTTTAAAAAAATAATTTTAGTTAGCAAAAGTATGTACCTTGAAAATATGTGAATAATTATGGATTTTGTAGCATAACAAATAAACCTTTCAAAGAAGG
>QWCK01002566.1_pt1 | contig 22430 bp, 16 predicted proteins | sample 1972571 | NCBI WGS metagenome assembly QWCK01 (sample SAMN09866710, study PRJNA288562) | Human gut metagenome isolate term2_stool, whole genome shotgun sequencing... | isolation source: gut | host: Homo sapiens | place: USA: California | reverse complement strand
AAGGCTCTTGAGGATAGCGATTTGATGGTTATAAAAGTAAGAATTTAAGAATATATTTAGCTAAGATAGGCAGGTGGTTATTTTATCAACCTGCCTTTAATTTTTATATATTTAAGCAAAAATTTGGGGCATTATAATTTGGGGCATTATATATGGAAAAAGACTTAGTTTTATTGAAACTACAGAGGTTTTATGTTTTATAAGGCTAATTATTTTATTTTAGAAAGATATCGTGCTTGAAGATTATTTTATGGAGATGTAAGACGGTATTATTGTTGGATTTTAAACAAAAATGGAAAACCTAAAACGAGAAAAGTAGAGCTAACAACAAGGTAGAAATAAAAAAATGAACTATGATGTAGGAGAATCTTTTGAAACTGAAGATAACTACAAGAAATTCATGAATAATATTAGCAAGTACGCTAAGATAAAATCGCTAAACAGATATATTCTAAATCAAGTTATAGATAAGATATATGTCTATGACAAGGAAGAAATAGACGGACAAATCAGCCAAAAGGTTGAAATTCACTACAAGTTTATAGGTAAATTAAATTGACCACTTCGGACTACTCACCAGAGTTTGACAGACAGGTGTTCTTACAGTAAAATTAATTTTAATATTTATCGTTTAAATTATGTAACAAATGAGGGAGAGACATGGAGAAAAAAGAGTTAATTAGAGAGATTGAAAGACTAAAATTAGAGAAAGATGCTTTAATTTTAGCCCACTATTATGTTGATGGAGACTTGCAAGAAATTGCAGATTTTGTCGGAGATTCTTATGCCCTTGCAAAAAAGGCTGTATCTAGTCAAAAGAAGAGAATTGTATTTTGTGGAGTTAAGTTTATGGGAGAAAGTGCCAAGCTTTTAAACCCCGATAAAGAGGTATTTTTGGTAGACAAAGATGCCCTTTGCCCCATGGCAGAGATGATTACTGGTAAGGACATAGAAGCATACCGGAAGAAATATCCAGACCTTTGTGTGGTAACCTATATCAATTCTACAGCAGAAACCAAGGCCCATTCCGATGTTTGCATTACATCATCCAATGCCTTGAAAATCGTCAAAAAGATCCAGGCAGACAACATCCTCTTATGTCCAGATAAAAACTTGGGAACCTATATCAAGTCCCAACTTGAAGAGGACTTAAAAGATAAGAATGTCATTATCCATGATGGATACTGCCATGTTCATGAAGATTTTACCTATGAAGCCATTCAAGAAGCCAAGGAGAAACACCCCAATGCCCCTGTTTTGGCCCATCCTGAAATTAATCCAGCCTGCTATGATCTAGCAGACTATATTGGGTCTACCAGTGGTATTTTAAAAGAAGCCCGAGAAAGAGAAGAAGAATTTATCATCTGTACCGAAAAGGGTATCCTTCACCAACTACAAAAAGATAGTCCCAATAAAAAGTTTTATTTCACAGACCTCGAACAGCTTTGCCATGATATGAAGAAGTTGAATCTTGAAAAGCTTAGGGATTGTTTAAGAGATGACTTGAATGAAGTCTTTTTGGATGAAGACATTATGGAAAAAGCCAGCCAGCCTCTTAAAAAGATGCTTGAAATGGCGGAATAAGATGGACGACGAAAGACAAAAGTTAAAAAATAAATACCATGTAATTATAGTAGGCACAGGCGCAGCAGGGTTGTTCTGTGCCTTAGCTTTAGACCCAAAGCTTTCCATTCTGCTGGTTACAAAAAAGGGTATCAAGGATTGTAACTCCTACCTGGCCCAAGGAGGCATGTGCGTCTTAAGAAATCTGGATGACTTTGACGATTTTATGGCCGATACCCTTAAGGCTGGTCACTATGAAAATCGAGAAGAATCTGTCCGAACCATGATTCTACGGTCCAGGGATATTTTACAGAAACTCTTGGATTATCATGTAGACTTTGATCGAGATGGCCAAGACCTTTCCTATACTCGGGAAGGGGGCCATGGCAAGCGGCGAATTGTCCATTGTAAGGACGAAACTGGTAAGGCCATTGTGGAAAAACTTGTGGGCCAAGTTCTGGAAAGAAAAAATATTCAGGTTCTTGAAAATACAGAAATGGTGGACTTGATGATTAAGGATAAAGCCTGCTACGGGGTCTGTCTTGACCTCCACCAAGGAGGAGATTCAAACAAGGGCATCCAGCCTGTTTTTGCAGATTCTACAATTTTAGCAACAGGGGGGATTGGGGGGCTCTATGAAAACTCCACCAACTTTCCCCATATCAAGGGAGATGCCCTGGGCATTTTAAGAAACTACCAGGTAAAAACAGACCACCTGAACTACATCCAGTTCCATCCAACTACACTTTTTGTAGAGGAGAAAGATGGTCGGAGGCGGCTGATGACAGAGGCCCTAAGAGGAGAAGGAGCCTACCTATTAGACAGCCATGGGGATCGCTTTACAGATGAGCTTAAACCTAGAGATATCGTAACAGGAGCCATTCGTCAGCTTATGGAAAAGGAAAACAGCAACCACGTTTACCTATCCATGGCCCACCTGGATGCAAACCGGGTTAAGGACCGCTTCCCCTATATCTATGCTATGTGCCAAGATCGGGGCTATGACCTGACCAAGGACCCTATTCCCATTGTTCCGGCCCAACACTACCATATGGGAGGGATCGATGTGGACCAAAAGAGTCGGACTTCTATAGACCACCTCTATGCTGTGGGAGAATGTGCCTGTAATGGGGTTCATGGTAAAAACCGCCTGGCCAGTAATTCCCTCTTGGAGTCCATGGTCTTTGCCCAAATCATTGCCGAAGACATTGGCCTAGGAGACAGGGAAAGTTGGATTTCCCAGGACCTATCCTGGCCCCTGGAAAGGGACTGGGCAGACTTTCGAGAAAAAAACCAAAGGGGCTTAAAAGAGGCCATTGAGAAAAACCAATTGGAGAAATGAGGATCCTATGTATCGATTAGAAAATTACAACCGACATAAAATTGACCAGTGTATTCAAACTGCCTTGGACGAAGATATTATTACAGAAGACCTGTCTACCAATGCCATCTATGATCAGGGTCAAAAAGCCCAGGTAGACCTCCTGGCCAAGGAGGATGGTGTCCTTTGTGGCTGCTATGTTTTTGAAAGAGTTTTTAGCCTTCTTGACTCCCAGGTTCAAGTAGACTGGGCCTTGGAAGAAGGAGCTTGCTTTAAAAAAGGAGACCTTTTGGCTAAGATTTCAGGAGATGTCCGGCCTATCTTAACAGGGGAACGGACGGCCCTAAACTTCCTCCAAAGGCTTTGTGGTGTGGCCAGCTATACCCGGGATATTGTAGACCAATTAGAAGGAAGTGGCATTCGTCTTATGGACACCAGAAAGACCACACCGGGCCTAAGACTCTTGCAAAAATATGCTGTAACAGTTGGAGGTGGAAAAAACCACCGGACCAACCTGTCAGATGTGATTATGTTAAAAGATAACCACATCCAAGCAGCTGGAGGTGTTGGGGCGGCCATCCAAAAGGCCAAGGCCTATGCCCCCTTTGTGCGGACTATTGTGGTGGAAACAGAGAACTTGGACATGGTTCGGGAGGCAGTAGAAAACAAGGCCTCCATTATCATGCTGGACAATATGGACCGAGACCAAATGGAAAAAGCCATTGACTTCATTGACGGCCGGTGTTTTGTAGAAGTCTCCGGCAATGTAACCCGGGAGAGCATTCAGGACCTCAAGGGCTTGAAAATTGACTACATCTCCAGTGGAGCCTTGACCCACTCATCGGGTATTATAGACCTGTCTATGAAAAATTTGAGGCTTCTTTAATGGACTATTTCTGTAGTTCCTGGATCCAGGACCCGGACCTGCTCCTGTGGGAAAGGGCCTACCAGGTCCTTTTAAAAGAAGCAGATTTTTACCAGGTTATGTTTCCAGAGGGGGAAGATATAGACCAAAAAGTCTTTCCTCTGGCAAAAGAGCTTATTGATAGGCCAGGAGTCGAGATAAGCAAGATTGATTTTTTTCCAACAGGGAGCTGGATTTACTATAAGGGTTTTTTAGACCAAGAAGTAGAAGACCTGCTCTTGAAATCCCTAAGAAGTGGCCCTGTCTTTCATATTATCTTTTTAAAGGGAAATCGAAAGATTGCTGAAGAGAATGACTATACAGACTTTTTGCTCTTTGATGAAAACCTAAAGAGAAAGATGCTGGAGGTTTTTTCAGCCTTGGAGACCTATATTGACCAATAAAGGGGGACGACATGTTAAATTATGAAGGAAAAGTTTACCGACCACCCTCTGAGTGGCGGTCTTTAATTGTTCAGGCTACGGTAGGGTGCAGTAACAACACCTGTACATTTTGTGGCATGTACAAGGAGGACCAATTTCATATTAAAGACGAGGAAAGTCTCTTTGAAGAATTAGAAGAGGAGGCCAGGGCCTTTAATGGCTATGAAAAGATCTTTATCGCCGATGGAGATGCCCTCTGTCTTTCAACAGACCGCCTTCTTCGGCTGATGGCCAAGTTACGGGAGCTTTTCCCTTTTTGCCAAAGAATTGGGGCCTATGCAACAGCTTTAGATGTCAACCGAAAGAGCCGTGAAGACTTGAAGAGTCTTAAAGAAGCCGGCTTAGGGATTCTTTACATTGGCTTGGAGACAGGCTCTAATGAACTTTTGGAAAAAATCAAAAAGAACATGAGGGTGGAAGACTATCTAGCGGCCAGTGAAAAACTTCACCAAGTAGGCATTGCCCAAAGTGTAACTTTAATCACCGGCTTGGCCGGGGCTGGACAAAGCGTCCAATACGCCCAGGAAACTGCCCAGGTTGTTAGCCAAATGAACCCAGACTATGTCTCCTACCTAACCTTGATGTTAGACGAAGGATCTGAACTTTTAGAAGACTATCACCAAGGGCGCTTTCAACCGGCAGGGCCTGGTGAGGCTTTGGAGGAAATTCATGTCTTTTTAAACCACTTTACCGGGAAAGGGCCCTGTATTTTTCGGTCCAACCATGCTTCTAACTACCTGTCCCTAGCCGGGACCCTTCCAGGGGACCTAGACAGGCTAAAGGGACAAATTCTGCAAACCATTCAAGGAGAAAACTACAAAGACGAAGCCTTTCGTCGCCTATAAAAAGCTTCCGGAGACCTGGAAGCTTTTTCTCCTAAAAGTATTTACTATTCAGACCTTCTAGGATAAGATAATTTTATAGAAATAAAAATGATGGAAGATAAAATTGATTGAATTCATGAGTCACTAAAAATATAAACTTGAAGGATGGAAGAATGACCGACTTAAAAAGAACAATCCAGGAGGGAGTTCCTGCTAAGCAAATTACCATGCTGCACCTGATTGCCTCTCCAGATCCAATCCTCTACCAAAAGGTCTTGATTGATCCAAGACAGGCTTTGGGGATTATTACAATGAGTCCTTGGGAAGGAGCTATTATTGCTGCAGATCTGGCAGACAAGGCGGCACCGGTAGAAATAAAACTTGTAGATCGCTTTAAGGGAGTGGTCTTTATCCAAGGAGATCGGGATAGTGTTTATACTGCCTTGGACCAAGTAAGACAGACTTTTGTTAACTCCTATGGCTATACGGTCCCTTCGGTAACAGAAAGTTAAAAAAATTAGATAAGGGAGATGAAAGATGATCCGGCTAGAAGAATCAAATCGACTGATTGAAAAATTTGAAGAAGTCTTAAAAACCCCTTTACAAGCTAAGGAAAAAACCCTTTATACGGGGATTGACTTAGGTACAGCTTATATTGTTTTGGCTGTTTTAGATGAAAAAGGAGAACCCGTTTGTGGGGCCTACCAACCAGCAGATGTAGTTAAGGATGGTATGGTTGTAGACTACATGGGGGCTGTGAAAATTGTTAGAAAGCTTAAGGCTGATTTGGAAGAAAAAATTGGCCAAGAGCTATACCTGGCTGGAGTGGCCATTCCTCCAGGAACGGAAAATATCGATGGTGGTGTGGTTAAAAACGTGGCAGAAGCTGCTGGCTTTGAAGTGGTCCAGGTTCTAGATGAACCTACTGCAGCTAATAAGGTTTTAAAGGTTCAGGATGGGGCTGTGGTGGATATTGGTGGTGGAACTACAGGGATTTCTGTGATTAAAAATGGGGAAGTCGTAAAAGTGATGGATGAAGCCAGTGGAGGTCGACATTTTTCCCTGGTCATTGCTGGAGCCCATAAAATCCCTATTGAAGAAGCGGAAAAAATGAAACAAGACTTTAACCTCCATAAGGAAATTTTTCCCCTAGTTCAACCAGTGGTTAAAAAGATCATCAGCATTATTGAAAAGGCAGTGGAAGGATATGATGTAGATGAGTTAGTCCTAGTAGGAGGAACAGCCCTTTTAACAGGCATTGAAGGCTTTGTTGAAAAGGAAACAGGCTTAAAAACGTCAAAACCTAGCAATCCTATGTTTGTGACTCCCTTGGGGATTGCAGAAGCTTTAATTGAAGGAGAAAAATAATGGATATTCGTTTAATTAAGAGGCCATCCCAGGGAACCCTGGAAATTATAGAAAACCGAAGTAGGCTATCTTTTAAGAATAAAAAACCTGGAGCCCTGGGCCTGGTTCAAGGCAAGGTAGTTGAAATGGTTTGTGCAGCAGATATTGCAGAAAAAGCTTCAGGAGTAGAAGTGGGGGATGTCCGGGGGTCTTGCCCACAAAACTTCATAATCTTAGCTATTGTGGGAGAGATGGCTGATGTTAGTGAAGCTTTAAGACAAATCCAAGCTGGAATAGATGAAATGAAAAATTTTTAAACTAAGAAAAGGATGGTCAAGGATTTTATGACCATCTTTTTTATGCCTAAGATAGTTAAATTACTAGAAAAATACAAAAAAAGAGACTGGAAAAGTCAACTGGAAAAGAAAAAATGAACTATGATAAGAGCAATTTCCTTGCAATGAAATCTATTTCCTAATATAATAGTTACTGTCTTTGTTTTTTTGCAAGGAAAATTTTGTGAAAAAAAGAGTCTTTTCTTATATGTAAAAAGACTCTTTTTTCCTGGACTCATAGACAAGTTAATTGAATTTGAATCTATTTGGAGGTATTTTTTGAAAATTTTCAAAAACATTTTAAAGTTTAGTCCTGTAGCAGTTCTAGCCTGGTTATTACTGGCAGGGAAGGGCTACAATGAAGCTGGAAGTTTAGAAGGCTTTGACATGTTAATTGCAGGTCCTATGGCCTTTCTATATGCGGGTTTGGTGGCCTTTATTACAGAAGGTATTAAACCAAAAGAAATTGTGGACATTGCCGTGGAGAGCGTTCAAGAGATTGAAGTGGTCTTTTTTATTTTAATGTTGGCCTATGCCATGGCAGGAGTCTTTATGTCTACAGGTGTTGGGGCAGCCATTGTAAATGCTGCTTTAAAAGTAGGAATTAGTGCAAGGATTATTGCACCCTTGAGCCTTGTAGTTACTGGAATTTTATCTGTAGCCACAGGAACAAGCTGGGGAACTTTTGCTGCTTGTGCTCCTATTTTTTTATGGCTAAACCATATTGTAGCTGGCAATATGCTTTTAACCCTATGTGCTGTTACTGGTGGAGCTTGCTTTGGAGATAACTTGGGCTTGATTTCAGATACTACTGTAGTAAGTTCTGGAATTCAAAATGTAGAAATTATTGATCGAATCCGCCACCAAGGGATTTGGGCCGTAGGAAGTTTAGTCCTAGCCGTAGTTTTATTTTACTTAGCCTCTGCAGGGCTACCAACCCATTCAGCTTCAGGTGCAGAAGCCTATTCCAATATTCCACAAAAAACTTTAGACTTTTTAGCTCTTGAAAGACCCGATGCCCTTTCTTTATTACAACAAGTAAGAGATGGTGTGCCGGCCTATATGATGATTCCGTTAATTTTGGTTATTGTAGTGGCTATTTTAGGGGTACAAACTATTTTCTGCCTATCTGTAGGAATTATAGCAGCCTTATTTTTAGGTTTAAAGGCCGGAACAGTAGTTTCTATTCCAGTTTTCTTAGAAGAAATTGTTCAAGTAGGATTTGCTGAAGCAGGGGCTTGGGTTGTCGTTATGATGATGTGGATTTCCGCCTTTGGTGGTGTCATGAACCATATGAAGGCCTTTGATCCCTTGGCAAAACTTGTTTTAAGAATGAGTACGAAGGTGCGTCACCTGATGACTTGGAATGCCGTTTTATCCATGGCAGGAAATGCCCTTTTAGCCGATGAAATGGCCCAAATTGTTACGGTTGGCCCTATTATTCGGGAACTTGTAGATAAAAACATCGAAGGATCTGAAGAAGATATGTATACTCTACGCCTAAGAAATGCAACCTTCTCCAGTGCCCTAGGAGTTTTTGGGGCTCAAATGATTCCCTGGCACGTTTATATTGCCTACTATGTAGGAATAGCCAATGCTGTTTACCCTCTAGCAGATTTTAAGGCTACTGATTTTATTAAGTACAATTTTATGGGCTTTGTGGCCATTATTTCCTTAGTCGGTTTAACTTTTACCGGTCTAGACCGATTCATTCCCTTCTTTAAACTACCTAGTGAACCAGATGTACGTCTAAAAAAACAAGCTGAATAAATAATAAAACCACCCAGTAGGGGTGGCTTTATCATAGAAAGAAAATAGCTCCCAGGAGCTATTTTCTTTTTTTAAATGGAGTAAACTTGGTCAAAGAGGTCTTTATTTTCTTCAATCATATCTTGAGATCCTAGAACGACCAGCTGGTCTTGGTCCATGGCTTGGTTCAAAACAGCTTGGTAAGATTTTAAACTTTGAAGACTGGTGGCCAAGGCTTCTTGTTTTTGGATGGACAGGTCTTCTTCCTCTTGGCCTAGAATAAAACGAGCTAGGTCGATTTGTCCTGCTTCATAGGGGGTTCTCAAGGGGTCAAAGGCATTCATGGACCCAATGACGATTTGACTAATTTCTTCGGGGTCTAGGTCTAATTGGTCCAGGTAGGTCCCCATGGCGTCGTAGCAGGCAATAGTTTCTTGAAGTTGGGGGTCCCGGTAACTATAGGTTGCAAGGAGACCAGAAGATTTTATGCGAATTCCAGCTCCATAGGCACCTCCCTTGGCCCGGATGTTTTCGTGGAGGTAGCCAGTGCTTAAGAGGTTGGCCAAAACCGTCATGGATCCGGAATAGGGAGCACCCAGTTTATTTAGGTCGTAACCCTTGGAAATATAGAGGACAGAAGCTGGTAGGCTAAAAGCTTCTTTGGCTGGAGATAGACTTGGGTTCAAGTCAACTAGAGGATAAGGAGTGAATTTTTTTGTTAGAGTTTTGAGGGAAGGGACTAGGTCTTGATAGATTTTTTCTTTTCCCGTAAATTCAACAACAAGACCTTGCTGATTAAAGGATTTTTTGTAGACTGCTTCTAAGGATTGAAGGAAGGAGTCTTTTCTCTCTTCCCAATGGTCCAAAAGGTCTTTTAGATAGAAGTGGTAGTCCAGGCCTCCTAGGAGTTCACGAATCTTAGCAGCCTTGGAATAGTGGCTGTCCACCCGACTGGAGGCAATGACATGGCCATTTTGTAAAAAACCGGCTTCGTTGGATGTTTTTTCCAGCATCAAAAGGTCGTAGATTCTCTTTTCTTCCTTAAATATTGTATGGAAGAAGATATCCTCCATTATGGGTAAGATTTTTTCCACTTCTTGGTCCAGAGATGCTGTATGGACATTGAAGCGGATAGAATACTTATCCTTGCTTTGGTAAACAGTAGGGTCAAAAAGGATTCCGGATGAATTTAAATAAATGGCTGTTGATAGGTCCTTATAGGATTGGTTTTGAGTGGAAATTTTTCCCAAGAGGTTGGGTAAAAGAGCCAAACAAGCTAGTTCATCCAAGTTTAGATGGTGAGCTTCAAAGGACAGGGTTAAATAGGAAAGGCCATTGGTAAACTCCGGATGGAAGAGGTAATGGACACCATCTTCTTCTGTTAATTTTCTTGAGATGTGACGGATTCCTGGTTTGATATCATCTAGGGTTAATTTGGGAATGGAAGCCTTGGCTTGGGGACTATCGGGTGTGGATTGATAGTCCAACAAAGCCCGTGCTTCTTGTAAAATTTTTGCCTTTTCGTCGGTGGTTAGGTTGTCTTTTTTTTCTTTTAATTCCTGGGCTAGGGCTAGTTGGTCTTCTTTTAAGAGGTCTGTATTGGCCCTAGATTCTAAAATCAGTTTTTTAGTGTTCAGAACTTTTTCTTCCAACAACTTTTCGAACTCTCCATTTTCAATGGTCTTTCTCAAGTCAGCCAGGGCATCTGAAAAGTTTAAACCAATAAAGGGACTGGCTCCATACAGCCAGGTATTCAGGGCATTGATATAATAAATAATTCCCTTGTGGTTGCCGCCGCCTTCTCGGATGGATATTTCAAATTTATTAAAGGTGGCCAGGAGTCGTTTTTTATCAAAGCCTTTGGCCGCCAGGTCCTTGAGGCAGTCTTGGATGATTTTGTAAAAGTCCTTAGACTGGCCGGGCTTGGCCCCTTTGGCTGTGATATAGACATCCAGGGGAAGACTTGTGGACAGGTCAATGTAGACATCCTTGCAGAAGTTTTGGTCCAGTAGGGCTTCTTTTAAGTCTCCTTCAGTGGAGTTTACTAGTAGATCGGCAAACAAGGCCCTTAGGAGAAGGTCCCGACCATTGGTTGCCTGTCCCATATTAAAGGCATAGGTGTAGTAGGATCCATCTTCTAAATCATCGGTAGGGTAGTCTTGACAAAGCCAGAGGTCCTCCTCTAAGTCTGGAGACAAGTTAATTTCATGAGACAAGTCCTTTTTAGAAAATTGGGATAGGTAGTCTTGGTCGATGTGGTCTAAAATTTCTGTCTTGTCCAGGTTTCCATAAAGGTAGATATAGCTATTAGAGGGGTGGTAGTGGTCTCTATGAAAGTTTAAAAAATCTTCATAGCTTAGACTGGGGATTTTTTTAGGATGACCACCGCTTTCAAAGCCGTAGGTCGTTTCTCCGTGGAGACCTCGAGAAGCTTGGAAAGCCACCAAGGCGTCAGGGTCAGAATAAACCCCCTTCATTTCATTGTAGACAACACCGTTGTAAATCAGGTCTTTGTTGTCCTTAAATTCATAGTGCCAACCTTCTTGTTGGAAGATCTTCTTTTCTTCATACATCTTGGGGAAAAAGACTGCATCAAGGTAGACGTCACATAGGTTCATAAAGTCTTTCTGGTTACGACTACTAATGGGGTAGATGGTCTTATCAGAAAAAGTCATGGCATTTAAAAAAGTCTGTAGAGAAGACTGGATTAAATCCATAAAGGGTTCCTTGGTGTGGTATTTTCTGGATCCTGACAGGGTAGAGTGTTCCACGATATGGGCAACTCCGCTATCGTCTTTTGGGGGCGTTTTAAAACCAATGGCGAAGACGTTGTTTTCATCGTCGTTGTCCAATAAAAGAACTTGAGCTCCTGTGGCTGTGTGTTTGTAGTAAGATACATAGCTATTGGTATCTTCAGAGTATTTTCCTTCTATAAATGTATAATTTTTATAATCTTTTTTCATAACAACCTCCTAAAAACAAATATACCCAATAGGAGCCTGGCTTAATAAAGATAATTTAAGGCCTTATATTTTTGTTTTAAGAAATAAAATGGGTCTATAAAAGACTTGGATTGATTCATAATTTCCAAGTTTAAATTTTTTTAGATAATTTTTCTCAACCACTTGCATAAACTTGACCTTCATGATAATATAATACATTGCATAATAACGATTAATGTGGATTATTGTTTCCAAAAATAATGACCCACAGAAAAGGCTAGCGGCCGTTAGATCTTAAAGGGGTGAATAGCTAAATGGTACATCCTGTTCAATATGGGACAAGGGAAAGAATGAGTTTTTCTCGAATTGAAGAAGTATTAGACCTACCAAACTTAATTGAGGTCCAAACATCTTCTTTTCAATGGCTAATCGATGAGGGTTTAAAAGAGGTATTTGATGATATCTCTCCAATCGAAGACTATTCAGGTAATTTAGTCTTAGAGTTTGTTGACTACTACTTATCTGATGATCGAAAGTATGATGTAGATGAAGCGAAGGAAAGGGATACAAACTACTCCGCTCCATTAAAAGTACGGGTTCGATTAATCAACACAGAAACACAAGAAGTAAAAGAACAAGAAGTTTTTATGGGAGATTTACCCATTATGACACCTACAGGAACCTTTGTAATCAATGGGGCAGAAAGGGTAGTTGTCAGTCAATTGGTTCGGTCTCCAGGAGCTTATTTCAAAGAAGAAACTGACAAGACCGGGAAAAAACTTTATTCAGCAACCCTAATTCCAAACCGAGGAGCTTGGCTAGAATTTGAAACAGATGCCCAAGGGGTCATCAATGTTCGAATCGACCGAACTCGTAAAATCCCCATTACTATCTTATTAAGGGCTATTGGGGTGGAATCAAACCTACAAATTACAGAAATTTTAGGGGAATCTGAAGAGCTTTTAAAAACATTTGAAAAAGATCCAACTTCAAATAAAACGGAAGCACTTTTAGAAATCTATAAGAAGTTAAGACCTGGGGAACCCCCAACCTTGGATAGTGCCCAAAGTTTGTTTGAAAACATGTTTTTCGACCAAAGACGCTATGATCTTGCTAAGGTCGGACGTTATAAATTTAATAAAAAACTAGCCTTGGCTGACCGGATTATCGGTTATCGGTCCAAGGATACTTTAGCCAACCCTGAAACAGGAGAAATCATCGTTTCTGAAGGAGAGTTAATTACAGAAGAAATCGCTAAAGATGTTGAAATGGCTGGCTTAAACTGTGTAAACATCATTAAGGACCCTCAAAGAGAAGGCGAAGAAGCTCGAGTTTTAACCATCCTAGGCAACAATTTTGTGGATGTAGAGGCCTTTGGTGATTTGGGTATTGATTTTGCAGAATTTGGTATTAAAGAAAAAATATACTACCCCTTAATGCGCGAAATCATTGACCAAGCAGAATCTACAGAAGACATTTGCTCTGAAATCAAGAAAAGACACAAGGAATTATTACCCAAGCACATCATTGTAGATGATATGTTGGCGGCTGTAAACTATGAATTCAACCTTTTCTATGGCATCGGCTATGTAGACGATATTGACCACTTAGGCAACCGTCGCATCCGGTCTGTAGGGGAATTACTACAAAACCAATTCCGGATTGGTTTTTCCAGAATGGAAAGAGTTATCCGGGAAAGAATGACCGTTCAAGACTCTGAAGCAACGACACCTCAATCTTTAATTAATATTCGGCCAGTAACAGCTTCTATCAAGGAATTCTTCGGGTCAAGTCAATTGTCCCAATTCATGGACCAAAACAACCCCCTATCTGAGCTAACCCATAAAAGAAGACTATCTGCTTTAGGACCTGGTGGGTTAAGTAGGGACCGGGCAGGTTTTGAGGTTCGAGATGTGCACAACTCCCACTATGGTCGGATGTGCCCTATTGAAACACCTGAAGGTCCAAACATTGGTTTGATTACTTCTTTAACAACCTATGCTCGGATCAACGAGTATGGATTCTTAGAAGCTCCCTACCGGAAGGTCATCAAGGGAGAAGGACGTGTAACCAATGAAATTGAATATTTAACTGCGGATGTAGAATACAAAAACACTATTGCCCAATCCAATGAATTAATTGACGAAGATGGTTATTTTGTCAATGATCGGGTTGTAGCCCGGGGGATTGATGGCGTGGTAGATGTTTATGATTCAAAAATTGTAACCTACATGGACGTATCGCCTAAACAAATTGTATCTGTAGGGACAGCCATGATCCCCTTCTTGGAAAATGATGATGCCAACAGGGCCTTGATGGGGTCAAACATGCAACGGCAAGCCGTGCCTCTTTTGACGACCCAAGCTCCTATTATCGGAACGGGAATTGAATATAAGGCAGCTGTGGATTCAGGTGTAGTTATTTTAGCTGAAGACGATGCTGTTATCACAAAAGTTTCTGCAACAAACATTGAATATAAGAGAGATTCAGACGGACAAACTGTCTCCTTTAAATTGCACAAGTTTATCGGGGGCAACCAATCAACAACCATTAACCAACGCCCTATTGTTCGTAAGGGAGACAAGGTTAAAAAGGGCCAAGTCATTGCTGATGGCCCAAGTACTGACCAAGGAGAAATGGCATTAGGGAAAAACATCCTGATTGCCTTTATGAACTGGGAAGGGTACAACTACGAAGATGCTATGCTGGTCAACGAAGAGCTAGTCATTGATGACGTTTTAACCAGCTTGCATATTGAAGAATATGAATCTGAAGCTCGAGACACTAAACTGGGACCTGAAGAAATCACCCGAGACATTCCAAACATGAGCGAAGAAATGCTCAAGGACTTGGATGAAAGGGGAATTATTCGGATTGGAGCTGAAGTTCATCCTAATGACATCTTAGTAGGAAAAGTTACTCCCAAGGGAGAAACGGAGCTTTCTGCTGAAGAACGTCTTTTACGGGCTATCTTTGGCGAAAAAGCTAGAGAAGTTCGAGACAATTCCCTACGTCTCCCCCATGGAGAAAGTGGAATTGTTGTAGATGTTAAAACCTTCACTCGGGAAAATGGAGACGAACTCCAACCTGGCGTTAATGAAATGGTTCGGGTTATTGTAGCCACTAAACGAAAAATCAACGTAGGAGACAAGATGTGCGGTCGCCATGGAAACAAGGGGGTTATTTCACGAATCCTACCCAAGGAAGATATGCCCTATATGCCTGATGGGACGCCAGTACAAATCGTCCTGAACCCTCTAGGGGTTCCCTCTCGGATGAACTTGGGACAAGTTTTGGAAGTTCACTTGGGACTGGCTGCCAAAAAACTAGGCTGGCATGTAGCTACACCTGTTTTCGATGGAGCCAACGAGCAAGATATTATTGATTCCTTAAGAGAAGCCGGCTATCCAGACAATGGGAAAATCCAATTGAGAGATGGACGGACAGGGGAAGAATTCAACAACCCTGTAACAGTAGGTTACATGTACATGTTGAAACTTCACCACTTAGTTGATGAAAAAATCCATGCTCGGTCTACAGGACCTTATTCCTTAGTAACCCAACAACCTCTTGGTGGTAAGGCACAATTCGGGGGACAAAGATTTGGGGAAATGGAAGTTTGGGCTTTGGAAGCCTATGGTGCAAGCCATACCCTTCAAGAAATGTTAACAGTTAAGTCTGATGACGTAGTTGGTCGGGTACGAACTTATGAAGCTGTTGTCAAAGGGGACAACATCCCACAACCAGGAATTCCTGAATCCTTTAAGGTTTTAATTAAAGAGCTAGAATCCTTAGCTTTACAAATAGACGTATTAGATGAAGATGGAAATGAAGTGGACCTACAAACAGATGATGAAGAACTGGTTCGCTTGGATCGTCTTGATGGAAAAATAGATGAAGAAGAGGAAGATGTTACAGACTTAATTACGGAAGTAACATCAGATGTACCTGGAAGTATTCGTCGAATATTAGGAGATGAAACTCCTGATGGTTATGTTGATGAAGAGGACGAAGACGAGGAATACGAAGAATACGAAGACGAAGCAGAAGATGCAGAATCGGACTTTTAAATTAAGAGATAGATTGAATGGTACAAATGAAAGGAGTATCCTTTGAGCGATCATAAATTGTTTAATTCTATAAAAATTGGTCTAGCTTCACCGGAAAAAATTCGAGAATGGTCTTATGGAGAAGTCAAAAAGCCTGAAACAATTAACTATCGGACTCTAAAGCCTGAAAAAGAAGGCCTTTTCTGTGAAAAAATCTTTGGACCCACCAAGGACTGGGAATGTAACTGTGGTAAGTACAAACGCGTCCGTTATAAGGGTGTCGTTTGTGAGAAGTGTGGAGTTGAAGTAACCAAAGCCAAGGTTCGTCGGGAAAGAATGGGCCATATTGAATTGGCTGCTCCAGTCAGTCATATTTGGTATTTCAAGGGAATTCCATCAAGGATGGGCTTAGTTTTAGATATGAGCCCCCGGGCCCTTGAAAAGATTCTTTACTTTGCTGCCTATGTTGTCACCTGGGTAGATCCAGATGTCAATGCAATTTACCCCAAGCAACTTCTAACGGAAATGGAATACCGAGAATTAAAACGTGAGTATGGGGATAAATTCAAGGCTGGCATGGGAGCTCAAGCAGTAAAAGAACTCTTGGAACAAATTGACCTGGAAAGAGAATCCCAAGAATTGAAAGAAGACTTGGAAGGCTCGACTGGACAAAAGAGGATCCGGATTACCCGCCGATTGGAAGTTGTCGAAGCTTTTATCCAGTCTAAAAACAAACCGGAATGGATGGTTCTAGATGTAATCCCAGTAATTCCACCAGACATTCGGCCTATGGTTCAATTAGATGGAGGACGTTTTGCGACCTCAGACTTAAATGACCTCTACCGTCGGGTAATTAACCGGAACAACCGTTTGAGAAAGCTTTTGGATATTGGAGCACCAGACATCATTGTAAGAAATGAAAAGAGAATGCTACAAGAGTCTGTAGATGCTTTAATTGACAATGGTCGGAGAGGACGACCTGTAACAGGACCGGGAAACCGTCCCCTGAAGTCCCTTTCAGAAATGCTAAAAGGGAAACAAGGTCGTTTCCGTCAAAACTTATTGGGGAAACGGGTTGACTATTCAGGTCGGTCTGTAATTGTTGTTGGGCCAGAACTTAAATTCTACCAATGTGGCTTGCCAAAAAACATGGCCTTAGAGCTCTTTAAACCTTTTGTCATGAGGGAATTGGTAAAGAGGGAATATGCCCACAATATTAAGTCTGCTAAACGGATGGTGGAAAGGATTCGTCCGGAGGTATGGGATGTCCTTGAAGATGTTATTCAAGACCACCCTGTCCTACTAAACCGGGCGCCTACCCTGCATAGGTTGGGAATCCAAGCCTTTGAACCCGTCCTGGTTGAAGGAAAGGCCATCAAGCTTCACCCCTTGGTATGTACAGCCTACAATGCCGACTTTGATGGGGACCAAATGGCTGTCCACTTGCCCCTGTCAACAGAAGCTCAAGCAGAAGCAAGACTTCTCATGCTTTCAACCAACAATATCTTGGCCTTAAAAGATGGAAAGCCTATTACTACTCCATCTCAAGATATGGTTTTAGGAGCTTACTACCTATCTGTTTGGGTTGATGAAAAACAAAAGGGTGACGGCATGCGCTTTGCAAGCTATGATGAAATGATGCATGCTTTAGAGTCGGACTTTTTACACCTTCATTCCAAGGTATCTGTTCGAAGAAAGTTAAATGAACAAGATCCCGGGAAATTGGTTGAATCCACTGTAGGACGTTTTATCTTAAACCAATTTATCCACCAAGATTTGGGCTTTGTTGACAGAAATGAAGATTCTTATGGTCTAGAAATTGACAAGACCATTGACAAAAAACTCTTAGGGAAGATCATTGAAAAAACCTATAAATTGCATGGCAACCTAGAAACGGCACAATTTTTAGATGATATTAAAAATGCGGGCTACCACTATTCAACTATTGGAGCTATTTCTATCTCCATGGGAGATGTTGTGGTTCCAGATTCTAAGCCTGAAATCTTAGAAAAAGCGGATAAGGAAGTAGACAAGTACGAAAAAGCTTTCCGACGCGGTTTAATTTCAGATGAAGAGCGTTATGAACATGTTATTAAGATTTGGAACGATGCAACGGAAGAGTTAACCGATGCAGTTATGGACACCTTTGATCCCATGAACAACATCTATATCATGGCAGACTCAGGAGCTCGGGGTTCTAAAAACCAAATTAGACAGTTGGCTGGGATGCGGGGCCTTATGGCATCACCATCTGGCCGAACCATCGAAGTTCCCATCACATCTAACTTCCGGGAAGGACTTTCTGTACTTGAATTTTACATGTCTACTCACGGTTCTCGTAAGGGGCTAGCAGATACAGCCCTAAGAACTGCCGACTCTGGTTATTTAACTCGTCGTCTGGTAGATGTTGCTCAACAAGTCATCATTACAGAAGAAGATTGTGGAACAGATGAATATGTAGAAGCCAAAGTGTTCACGGATGGAAATGAAGTTATTGAAGAGTTGAAGGACCGAATTGAAGGCCGCTATAGCTTTGAAGACATCTATGATCCAAAAACTAAGGACCTTATTGTTGGAGCCAACGAAATGATCCACGACGAAGAAGCTGACCGGATAATTGCTTGTGGCATTGAAAAAGTAAAAATTCGTACGGTCTTAGGCTGTAAGTCCAAACATGGAATTTGTGCCCACTGCTATGGCCGAAACCTAGCTACCAATGATGAAGTAGGTATTGGAGAAGCCGTAGGTGTTATTGCTGCCCAATCCATTGGGGAACCAGGAACCCAGTTAACCATGCGTACCTTCCATACTGGTGGGGTAGCAGCTGCAGCTGATATCACCCAAGGTTTACCTCGGGTCGAAGAATTGTTTGAAGCTCGTAAACCCAAGGGCTTGGCTGTTATTACAGAGATAGACGGAACGGTATCCTTGAGTAAAAATGACCGTAAAAGAGAGGTTATTGTTACCTCTGAAAATGGTGAAAGCCAATCCTATAACATTGTTTATGGGGCTCGAATCAAGGTTAAAGAAGGAGACTATGTTGAAGCAGGGGATGAATTAACCCAAGGTTCTGTTTATCCTCAAGACCTATTAAGAGTTAAGGGGTCCAAGGGAGTTCAAGAATACCTGGTTAAGGAAGTTCAAAGGGTTTACCGTCTACAAGGGGTAGACATTAACGACAAGCATATTGAAGTTATTGTCCGCCAAATGCTTGGAAAAATTAAAATTGTAGATTCTGGGGATACAGACCTATTACCTGGATCTCTAGTTAGCACTGTAGATTTTTATGAAAAGAATGAAGAGGCTAGAAAAGAAAGCTTGGAAGAAGCTACAGGAGATGTAACCCTACTGGGAATCACCAAGGCTTCTCTAGCTACAGAAAGTTTCTTATCTGCAGCATCTTTCCAAGAAACCACAAGAGTCCTAACCGATGCAGCCATCAAGGGTAAACAAGACTATCTACGAGGTCTAAAAGAGAATATCATTATAGGCCAGTTGATTCCTGCAGGTACAGGAGTTAGAAGTAACGAACATGTTTACCTAAAAGAACAAGATCAAAGAAGTCAAGAAAACATCTCTCTCTTAGAGGATGAGGAAGACACAGAAGTCGTTGACAAGACAATTTAAAACTGTTATACTAGTTGGGTATGATATTTAGATAATGGCTGTTCATATGAACAGTCATTATCTAATGGAAACACTTTAGGAATATCCCTTAGGGATGCATGAAATTTAAATGATAAGGAGGTGCCTTTATGCCTACTATAAATCAATTAGTACGCAAAGGTCGTAAAAAGGTTGAAACAAAATCTAAATCTCCAGCTCTCGATTACAACTTTGATAGCTTGAGAAAAGTGGAAACCGAAGTTAACTCTCCTCAAAAAAGAGGAGTCTGTGTTGCTGTTCGTACAGTTACACCTAAGAAACCAAACTCAGCACTTAGAAAAGTAGCCCGTGTACGTCTATCTAACGGATATGAAGTCATGGCTTACATTCCAGGAATTGGACACAACCTACAAGAACATAGTGTTGTTTTAATTCGTGGTGGACGTGTTAAGGACCTTCCAGGGGTTCGTTACCACATCGTCCGTGGTACATTAGATACCGCAGGTGTAGAAGAACGTCGTCAAAGCCGCTCTAAATACGGTACTAAGAAACCAAAAGCATAATACATGTACAAGCAAAGTGCAGGATTGTTTAAATCTCATGCATTTTGGCAGTGCGGCAAGTGATTGTCGAGTACCTGTGAATTATCTAAATTGTTAAGGAGGGAAGAATTATGCCAAGAAAAGGTCATATTCCAAAAAGAGAAGTAATGCGCGATCCAAAATTTGATGATGTGGTCATTACAAAATTAATCAACAACGTCATGCTAGATGGAAAAAAAGGTACAGCGCAAAGAATTGTTTATAAAGCATTAGAAAATGTTGAAGAAGCAACAGGCGAAGAAGCTCTAGAAGTTTTTTACAAGGCTTTAAATAACATTATGCCTGTTTTAGAAGTTAAAGGACGCCGGATTGGTGGGGCTACCTATCAAGTTCCAATGGAAGTTCGTCCAGAAAGACGCCAAACTCTAGGATTGAGATGGCTAGTTCTGTTTGCAAGAAAACGTGGAGAAAAAACCATGGCAGAACGTCTTGCAAAAGAAATTTTAGATGCATCCAATGGTCTGGGAGCCAGCGTTAAGAGAAAAGAAGAAATGCATCGTACAGCTGAAGCAAATAAGGCTTTTGCTCACTACAGATGGTAATAAAGTAAGGGAGGAAGACTCGTGCCTAGAGAAATACCTTTGGAAAAAACCAGAAATATTGGGATTATGGCCCATATTGATGCTGGTAAAACAACCACAACTGAAAGGATCCTTTACTACACAGGTAAAATCCACAAAATTGGTGAAACCCATGAGGGTGCAGCACAAATGGACTGGATGGAACAAGAACAAGAACGTGGGATTACAATTACCAGTGCGGCAACAACTGCCCATTGGAAAGGTTACCGTTTAAACATCATTGACACCCCAGGACACGTTGACTTTACAGTAGAAGTTGAACGTTCTTTACGGGTACTTGATGGTACCGTTGCTCTATTCGATGCAAAAAGCGGTGTAGAACCACAATCTGAAACAGTTTGGCGTCAAGCGGACAAATACCATGTTCCAAGAATTGCCCACATCAATAAGATGGACGTTACAGGTGCAGATTTCTTTAGAAGTGTTGAAACCATTGATAAGAAATTACATGGGAACCCAGTACCAATCCAAATTCCAATGGGAGCAGAAGAAAACTTCATTGGAATGATTGACTTAGTTACTCAAAAAGCTGAAGTCTACAAAGATGAACTAGGAACTGAAATTGAAATAACAGATGTTCCAGCAGAATATGAAGAAGTCGTTGCTAAATACCGTGATGCCTTAATCGAACGCGTTGTTGAATTCGATGAAGAGCTTATGATGAAGTATTTAGAGGGAGAAGAAATTACTGAAGATGAAATCAAATCAGCCATCCGCAAAGGAACCCTAGCTGTTGAAATCACTCCAGTTACTTGTGGGTCTAGTTATAAAAACAAGGGTGTTCAATTATTGTTGGATGCCATTGTTGACTACCTTCCCTCTCCTTTGGACATTCCAGCTATTAAAGGGGTGGACCCAGCGACAGGGGAAGAAGCAGAACGTCATGCCAGTGATGAAGAACCCTTCTCTGCTTTGGCCTTTAAGATTGTTACTGACCCCTATGTAGGAAAACTAGCTTACTTCCGTGTTTATTCAGGAACATTAGAAGCTGGTTCTTATGTATACAACTCTTCTAAGGGGAAAAAGGAACGGATTGGTCGTATCTTATTAATGCATGCCAACAAGCGAGTTGAAGTAGATAAAGTATATGCTGGGGACATCGCTGCAGCAGTTGGTTTAAAAGACACTTCTACAGGGGATACTCTTTGCGATCAAGCTAGTGAAGTTATCTTGGAACAAATGGAATTCCCAGAACCAGTTATCTCTGTTGCTATTGAACCAAAAACCAAGGCATCTCAAGATAAAATGGCTATTGCCCTTCAAAAATTAGCAGAAGAAGATCCAACCTTTAAAACTTATACAGATGAAGAAACAGGCCAAACCATTATTGCGGGAATGGGTGAACTTCACTTGGATATTATCGTTGACCGGATGTTGAGAGAATTTAAAGTAGAAGCTAACATTGGTAATCCACAAGTATCCTACCGTGAATCCATCTTAAACGAAGCTGATGGTGAAGGTAAATACGTACGTCAATCTGGTGGTCGTGGACAATACGGACACGCTAAGATTCACGTTACTCCAGGAGAACCAGGATCTGGATTTGTCTTTGAAAATAAGATTGTCGGAGGGGCCATTCCAAAAGAATTTATTGGACCAACTCAATCCGGTATTGAAGAAGCAATGCAATCTGGTATCTTAGGTGGATACGAAGTTCTAGATGTGGCTGTTACTCTTTATGATGGGTCTTTCCATGATGTCGACTCATCAGAAATGGCCTTTAAGATTGCAGGATCTATGGCTTTACGAGATGCTCTATCCAAAGGGAATCCAGTCTTATTAGAACCAGTTATGAAAGTTGAAATTACAACTCCTGAAGAATACATGGGAGATGTTATTGGAGATATTAACTCACGAAGAGGCCGTATGGAAGGTATGGAGTTAGTTGCAGGTGCACAAATTGTAACATCCTACGTTCCTTTGGCAGAAATGTTTGGTTATGCAACAAGCTTGAGATCAAACACACAAGGTCGTGCAACTTACTCTATGCAATTTGACCATTACGAACAAGTGCCTAAAAATATCGCAGATGAAGTACTTGGCGATAAGAAAAAGAATGATTAATTAGGAGGAGAACCATGGCAAAAGAAAAATTTGAAAGAACGAAACCCCACGTAAATATCGGAACCATTGGTCACGTTGACCACGGTAAAACAACCCTAAC
>QWCK01002560.1_pt1 | contig 22451 bp, 20 predicted proteins | sample 1972571 | NCBI WGS metagenome assembly QWCK01 (sample SAMN09866710, study PRJNA288562) | Human gut metagenome isolate term2_stool, whole genome shotgun sequencing... | isolation source: gut | host: Homo sapiens | place: USA: California | reverse complement strand
CATCTTCAAAAACGGACTGTATCGTTAAATAAGCCTCCGTTGAAATATCAATTTCCGTTACGGCTGCTCCCAGTTTATTGAATAGCTTTCGAGCCGAGCTGACATAACCGGTATAGCCTTCACGCAGCGAAGCTGTGGGAATAAATGCGACTTTCTTGTTATCAATTTCTTCTTTTATCAAACTTCCTACACTTGAAAAGTGCGAACATAAAAACAGTTTCATCCATATCCTCCTTAATAAATCCCGCTTTACGCATCCCTCGTCAAATCCACATCCGGACGAGCATTTGTGCCATACACAATGCGCGGGACACCGCTGTAATCCTCGGTGATAGTGACATCCTTGTAGCCGTGCCGCTGCATGATGCCTGCCACGTCGTCGGCCTGATGCCAGCCGCACTCGAACAGCAGCCTACCGTTCGGCACCAGCAGCTCCCCCCAGCTGTTGCAGATGGCATGATAGAAATCCAGACCGTCCTCGCCGCCGTAAAGCGCCTCATGCGGCTCAAAATCGGCTACACTGCGGTCGAGCATCTGCATTTCGTCCTCGGTAACGTACGGCGGATTGGAAACGATGATATCAAACTGCCCAAGTCCGCGCGGAGGCGCGTGCATGACATCGGCCTTCATGGTCAGCAAACGGCTGCTCACGCCCAGATCACGGGCGTTCTCACGGGTAATGTGCAGCGCACCGTCCGACAGGTCGATTGCGGTCACGCGGGCATCCTCGACCGTGTGCGCCGCCGCAATGCCGATGCAGCCCGAGCCGCAGCACAAATCGAGAATACGCGGTGAAACCCGCTCTTTGGCCTGCTCAATGACCAGCTCGCACAGCCGCTCGGTGTCCGAGCGCGGAATGAGCACCGAACGGTCCACCTTGAAGGTCAGGCCATAAAAATCCCATTCGCCGATAATGTACGCCAGCGGCTCGCCGTCCAGACAGCGGTCGCACAGCAGACCGGCGTAGTCCACAGTCGTATCCTCAACGTAGAAATGGGACCAGCCGGCAGTCTGCTTTTTGTCTGCTTTGCAGGCGTAGGCGGTAATCTCCCGCGCGGTCAGCTGCGGCATCGGGTCACCGCCCTCTTTCAAGCGGCGGAAAAGCTGCATGTAAACATCGTTGATAGTCTTGGTCACACAGGGTCAACTCCTAAATTTACGCGGGTTTGAACCACAGCGGCACGGCGTTCGCCCGCACCCTGCAATCGCGGAACACGGCTGCGGCTGCCGACTGAAATTCTGCGGCATTTTTGGCTTTTTTAATTGCTTTACCCGTTTTTTCGCTATTTTCAAACAGATTCAGATGGTAAAACCAGATTTCCTTCATTCGGAGCATGGCAATCCGGCTGTCACCGAAGGCTTCGCAGTAGCGTGCGAACAATGTATCGTGGAAGGTCTCGAGCATTTTTGCGTCTGCGGCCTTGCCGCCGGTCAGGCGCATCACGAGAGACGGATCGGCGATCAGCGCACGACCGATCATCACCGCCGGCAAATCAGGATAGCGTTCGCTGACGGCGCTTACGTCCCGCTCGGTGATGAGATCGCCGTTGTAGCACACGGGCATGCTGCAGCGCGGAAGCGCCGCCGCGAAATCGCTCTCGCGCACCTTGCCCTTGTAGAAATCCTGCCGTACACGCGGATGGATGGTCAGCTCAGTGATGGGATAGCGGTTGTAAATCTCGAGCAGCTTGTCAAACTCGCTTGCCTCATGCACGCCGAGACGGGTTTTTACCAAAATCCCCTCGCATTTTGCGAAAACTTCGTCAAAAAACCGGTCCAGCTCGTCCGGATGTGCGAGAAATCCGGCTCCCTTTCCCTTGGCCGTCACCGTGCCGGACGGACAGCCAAGATTGAGATTGACCTCGGGATACCCGAGGTCATGCAGTGCATTCACCGCCCAGATGCAGTCTGCGGCAGACTTGGTGAGCAGCTGCGGAACCGCAGGCACGCCCTCGTTGTACTCCGGCAGGACATCGCGCTTTTGCCGCGGCGTCAGCTTTTCATTCGTGGTCGGTGTGATAAACGGCATGAAATACTTGTCCACACCTGAGAAAAATTCGTGGTGCGTCCGACGATAGACCGCACCGGTCACGCCTTCCATCGGCGCAAAATAATAGTGCATGGCGCTTACCACTCGTCCGAGCCGTCATCCGGAATGACCGCCTTCATCGCGGTGATCGCAACCTCGATCATGGAATCGTCCGGCTCAAATACGGTCAGGTGCTGCACCATCAGTCCCGGCCAGCGCAGCGCACGCGAGAGCAAGCTCTCCGAGCGGCCGGCGTAGCGGTTAAACTCGTAGCTTATGCCGACAACAAGCGGCAGCAGGATCAAATGCGCGAGCATACGCAGGAACGGATTGGTAATGTCGATGATAGAAAAGACGATCGACGAAACGATAGTCGCAATGATAATCAGCACAAACATGAAGCTGGTGCCGCATCTTGGGTGGTATTTGCCCTGTTTGCGAACATTTTCAACGGTCAGTTCTTCGCCTGCTTCGTAGCAGAAAATGGTCTTGTGCTCTGCGCCGTGGTACTCGAACGTGCGGCGAATATCCTTCATATGCGACACCGACCACATGAACAGCAGGAACAGCACAACGCGCACGCAGCCCTCGAGCACATTGCGCGCGAGCACCCCCCAGGTTTTCGGCACAAAACCGCCGAGAAAGCTCGGCAGCAGGATGAACAGGCCGATCGGCAGGGCAATGCCGATGACAGTCGAAATGCTCAGGATAACCTTGTTCAGACCCTCCGAGCCGAATTTCTTTTCCAGCCAGAGTTCAAACCTGGACGGCGGCACATCGGCTTCCTCATCCTCAAAGAAGGACGCGGAGTAGTTGATGGCCTGCATGCCCTCCTTCATGGCGGTAAACAGCGTATACGCGCCGCGGAAGATCGGCTTTTCCCAAATCGGGGCACGGCTCGGCGTCGGTTCGATCTTGCTGACAAGCTCGCCGTTCGCCCTGCGCACGACCGTGCAGGACTTCTTGGGTCCTTTCATTACAATACCCTCGATGATCGCCTGACCGCCGATGGTGGTTTTCTTTTGCGTTGTCATGAATGCTCTCCTTCGGTAAACGGGGTTTCAGGTGCCTTCGAAATGGCACCGGTAATGCCAAGCGCCTCCTCGGACTTGGCGGACGGCAGGGTGACGGTAACCGTCGTTCCCTTGCCGACCTCGGACGCGATATCCAGCGTACCGCCGTGCATGGAAACGATTTCCTCCGTCACGGCAAGGCCGATGCCGCTGCCGCGCTGCTTGGATGACCCCTTGTAGAATTTCTCCTTGACGAACGGCAGCTCCGCTTCGGGAATACCCTGACCGTAGTCGCGCACAGACGCGACGATGTTGCCGCCGTCACGTTTAAGGTCAATATCAATCTGCTTGCCGTCGCCGCCGTATTTCGCGGCGTTGTCCAGAATATTCAGGAACACCTGCTTCATGCGGTGGCGATCGCCGTTGATGTAGTAGTTTGCATCCACATCTTCGTCGTACAGCAGGCGGATTCCGCTCTTTTTGAGCAGGTTTTCATACATATAAACCGCTTCATACAGCTCGATGGACATATCAAACGTCTCAATCTCCAGCTTCATGCGGCCGGATTCGATGCGCGCAAAGTCCAGCAGCTCCTCGACCATGCGGGTCAGACGGCCCGCCTCCTTCTGGATGATCGTCAGGCCCTGCATAACCTCCTCCGGGTCCTCGCCGCCGCCGGCCAGCAGTGTCTCACTCCAGCCGCCGATAGCGGTCAGCGGTGTACGCAGTTCGTGTGAAACCGAAGAAATGAAATCGTTTTTCATACGTTCGGCGCGGCTGATCTCGTCCGACATATAATTGATGGTATCGCACAGCTCACCAATCTCGTCATCATAGGTCTTCTGCAGCCGCACGCCGTAGCGTCCGGCCGCGATCTCCTTGGCGATGGTGTTGATCTTGAGCACCGGATCGACGATCGACCGGATAAAATAGCTGTTCGACGCCACAACCAGCATGAGGAACAGCAGGCACGCCAGCAGAGAGAAGCCGACGATCATCCAGATCTGCCGTTCGACGATACGCAGCGAGGTGATATACCGCACGCCGCCGACCAGATCGCCGCGCGCACTCAGCAGCGGCGCTGTGACGCTCATCACGCGCTCGCCGGAAAGCGGGTCTCTGCCGGTGAAAACCGCGGTTTTCTGACCGGAAAGCGCCTGCGACGCATCCTCGGTCGAAGCAACGCCGCCACCGGATAATCCGGAGGTGGACAGCAGAATGCGGCCGTTTGCGTCCAGAAACTGCTGTTCAAACTTGTCCTGATCCTGAAATGTGGTGACGGTTGCCTCCGCCTGCGTGTAAAACTGATCGTAGGTATCGGTGAAGTATTTGCGGAATGTGTCCGACGTGGTCGCCGCGCGTGACGCGAGGTTGTCGCGCACGGTGGCATAGTAATACCCTGAAACGCCGACAGAGATCAAAATAACCACAACGGCCAGAATAACGAGCACGAAGGACAAAGAGTTCACCAGCCAGCGGCCCTTGATGCCGCCCGGCGAGTGCTGCACCTTTGGTACCTCCGGCTTCGAAGACGGTTCCGGTTTGCGTTTTTGCTTGCGATTTGTCATAGAAAATGACCTTTCTGATGCCGCTTACCAAGCGGCGGAATGTGCGCTGACGCCGCGCGGGCGCATAAGAGGATCCACCCTCTTATGAATCTCCCCTTTTCCCTTAGATGGCACGGCGATAATTCATAACTGAGACTATAGGGGAACGGGCGTACTGTTCATCTTCCGCAGGTGCTATCTATAATAACGTGCTAACGAATTGCGCGACACTGTTATCCCCCAGGGGACCTTCTCTTGCCCTTCGGGCAATTCACCTTGTGTCGCGCCTGCGAAGATGAAACCGCCTGTGTAGCAGTATGCTGTCTGACACTGCGCATCGGTTAGGACATGGGAGCACTCCGTGCTCCCCTACGGCAGAAAAAATCCTCTGCCGTTCCCCTATTTCGGAGCGGTCGCCGGTCTCTGGTCTGCACCAGATTAGGAAACAAAGGGAAACGGGAGTTCCAAGAGGGTAGAAACCGCAGGTGTCTACCCTTTTGGTTTCCGCGGCGAAACCGCCGCCGTTCCCCCCGCCGCGGGTGCGGCGATTGGCTATATCAGCCCTCCCACATATAACCGTAGCCGCGGACCGTTACAATATGGGTCGGGTCCGCCGGCGAATCCTCAATTTTAATCCGCAGACGGCGGATATTCACATCCACAATCTTCAGCTCGCCCACATAGTGGTGTCCCCAGACCATTTCGAGCAGCTCATCGCGCGAAAGCGCCTTGCCGATGTTCTGCATGAACGCCTTGAGCAGACCGTATTCGATCTGCGTCAGCTCGATCTTCACACCGTTCTTGAGCACCTCGCGGGCACGCAGATTGAGCTTGAACGGACCGGACTTGATCACGTCATCCTCGGAGAACGGCGAACCGGATACGCGGCGGTACAGCGCGTCCACACGAGCCGCCAGTTCAATAACCGAAAACGGCTTGGTGACATAATCGTCCGCACCGTTCATCAGACCGGTTACCTTATCCGCTTCCTGCGTGCGGGCGGTCAGCATGATAACGCCCGCCTGATAGCCCGCGCCGCGCATGGCGCGGCAGACCTCGTAGCCGTCGATGCCGGGCAGCATAACATCCAGCACCGCAACCGCGATATCCTGATTTTCATGGTACTTTTCCAGTGCTATTTCGCCGGTTTCGGCCTCTATTACCTCGTAACCGCTGCGTTTCAGGTTGAGAACCAGAAAGGAGCGGATATTCTCTTCATCTTCCAGAACCAGAATTTTGCGCTTCATTGTAATATCCTCCTATACTTTTAGCGCTTATTGGTAACTGCCGCGTTTCTGCGGCGTTTGATGATTCTTAATTGTTCCACGCCTGGTTGACCAGCGAGAATCGGGCTTTGATCTCGTCTCCGGTCAGCGCCAGCTCACTCTGCTCGCCTTCATTTGTCAGCTTGGCGAAGTAGATGGCCTGCGTGGTCTGTCCCAGCTGGATCAGATCGGTGCGCTCGGCGTAGTATTCACGGTTGGAGCCGGTCGCGCAGTAAATGTTAAACAGCGGGATGGACATTTTGTTCTTGCGGTACTCAAAAAACTCCACATAGCTGAGTCCGCCGTCGTTTGCCTTGATTGCGGTGATGCGGTCATGCCATTTCTGGTCGATCAGCAGGCTCCACGCATCCGAAATGTTCTGATAAGTGGTTGCAACCTTGGCCGGAACCTTGCCGATGCCGTAGGCATACCAGTCGAGCATATACACCGCATCGGACGAGGATGTGTCCTTATAGCCCGCCATCAGCACTGCACGCGGCAGCTCGGTGATGCCGTCGCCGTTGACGTCGCTCGCGTAGACCGCCACCGGACGGTAGGTGCTGTGGCTGGCGGTATCCTCGCCGTCCAGTGCCAGATTGCGCAGCGTGTCGTTCGAGTAGACGAAAATATCCGTCGTCAGACCGGCGCCATTCGCCACCTTTTCCTCAGCGAACACGGCGGTCTTGCTGTCCTGCACACGGCCGGACTGCATGCGCTCAACCGCAGCTGTCCCCTGACTGGTCGCCGTCTCACCGGCCGGCAGCATGGAGCCGTTGTCATACTGATACAGGCGTGCCACGCGCTTGCCGGAGGTGTCGCTCGTAATCAGCAGCAGATCCTTTGCGCCGTTGCCGGTCAGATCGGTCAGCTCCATAGCGGTATATTCGGTTTCAAGAATGATACTCGGCGTGCAGTTTTCGTCAAAATCGCACATGGTAAGCGCACCTGTTCCGTCTCCCGGCAGGCGCCAGGTGAGGACCATGCCGCGCTTGCCGCTCGGCTCAAGTACCGGAAATTCGACCGAACGCAATGCCGTTCCGCGGCCATCGATCGTGCCGGTGCAGACGTAGCTGTCATCCTGCTTGCGGTAAACAGCTACCGTAAATTTGTTGCTCGTCGCCGAGGTGGCGCCGCGGAAAAACGTGATGGCCTCCTCTACGCCGTCGTTGTCCAAATCGGCCAGCTGAATAGACGAACGGTTTTCGCCCTCGCTCGGCGAGGCGTAGGATACGCCCTGTGCCAGCTGCTTTTCCAGCTCAGTCTGCAGGCTTTGGTAATTGCTAGATGGTTTGGGCGCAGCTAGCAGCTCATCGCCCGAAGGAAACACACAGCCGCCCAGCAGCAAAAGGAGCAGCAGCGCCGGTAAAATTCGCAGTGATCTCATGGAGCTCTCCTACCTAAAATGATGCAAATATTGGTTGACAGGTGCAGGCACCTATACATATTAAGTATAGCACATTCTGACAGTGGGTGGTACTGAAATTTACGCAAATTTTGCAGGATTTCAAGCGGAAAGGGATAGAAAAAGGGCGGACCGTTGGTCCGCCCTCAGGCTGTCGCAAAACTGCAGTTTCGCCGACAAGAGGAACGGACCGCAGGCCGTTCCAAAGTCGTCCAAAAGTTCCTCCCGATGGTCGAAACTTTTTCCCTCTATAAGTCAAAAATCCGAACGCCATCCTTGCGCGGCTTCTCGGCTGCGCTGCGTGGCACATGTCCCCGGATTTTGGGAATCTGCACAGCAAATTCTATTTGATATGCGCTATCGCGCGAATTAACTTTAAAAGGACGCACTATGTGCGTCCTTTTACGGGATTTCATCAGTATCTCAGCGGAATACCGTGCGGTTCAGCCTCACCGGCAGGCAGCAGCGCCGCCGTAATGTCCGGCCGGCGTGTTTCGATAAAGTTTACGCCTTTGCGTATGAGTTCCGCAAGCGTATTGGGATCGTCCGTGCACCGGCTCATGGTGAACAGCCCCGCCTGTCGGCACGCCGAAACCAGCCGCTCGGATAAATCCTTCGGCTCGGCCCGCAGACCGAACAAACCGGTTGTCTGCGCGGCATTGACCAGCGCGTCAATCTCGCTCGGCAGATTGGGCAGCTCACCCATGATATGTAAATCCGGATTGGCAGACGCAACACGAGCCGCTTCTACCAGTCCCAGACCGATGATGATCGTGTCATCCAGACAATCCGCATACCGCAGCGTCATACGCAGCTGCCGCAGCATGGTCTGATCGTGCACGGTGATGGCAATCTTGCCCTGACAGGTGCGTGCCAGCTCGATTGCCTGACTAACCGGCGTCAGCTGCGGCGCCGCCTGATGCAGCTCCGCGTAGCTGTAATCGCTGACAGGCAGCCTCGTGCCGTCGGGCGCGGCAGCACAGCCGTCCGACGAAAGCACGGCAATACCGTCTGCCGACATGGCAACCGAAAAACAGCAGCCTTTTGCGCCCTCGTCGTTGCCGGCCAGAATGGATTCCAGTCCGCCGCGTTCGGTATCCATGCAGCCGTCCGCAGACAGGACAAAAGTCTCCTTATTGGTATAGTACAATACCGATCCTCTCCCTCTGTTACAGGGTCTCCGGAGCCTCGTACTCTACGCCCTGCGTATCCACGGTAACGGACTTCATCTTCTGCTCCTCGCGCGGACGGTCGTGCCAGTCGCGCTTGGTGTTGACGATGGCGTCAACAATGTCCATGCCGTCGATAACCATGCCGAAGGAAGCGTACTGACCGTCCAGATGCGGTGCGTCCTCGGTCATGATGAAGAACTGGCTGCCTGCGGAGTCCGGTGCAGCGGTACGCGCCATGGACAGAACACCGCGGGTGTGGTTCAGGTCGTTCTGGAAGCCGTTTGCGGTAAACTCGCCGCGGATCTCATAACCCGGGCCGCCCATGCCGGTGCCTTCCGGGTCGCCGCCCTGGATCATAAAGCCCGGGATAACACGATGGAAGATCGTGCCGTCATAAAAGCCCTTCTGCACCAGAGAAACAAAGTTGCGAACCGTGTTCGGTGCAACTTCCGGGTACAGCTCTGCACGGATTACGCCGCCGTTTTCCATTTCAATCGTAACGATAGGATTGCTCATTGGTATCAACTCCATAATTTTTGTCATTTTGCAGCATATGCACAGCCGCGCTGTACATATATGTATTTCTATTGTAGCAAATTTAGAGTGGAACGGCAAGTGGTGTTTGTCGGGTTGTGTCGGCGAAGCGTTAAAAGAGTTAAGCACTTCTGCAAGATAGGAAGTAGGAGTGAAGTAATGATTTCACGTTGCGTGAATGGCCACTGACCACCCCTACGATTAACCATATCAGATTACGATGTAATCCATAGAGATATACTTACTATTACCGTAGGGCGGGGTGCCCTCACCCCGCCGTGTAAACCATCTGCACATCGCTATACTCGGCGGGGTGAGGGCACCCCGCCCTACGAATAATGTAAATTGGTATCCGCAGACGTTTACGATATGTTTTTCGTTAAAGACGGTGCGCCGAGTCGTCGCACCCTACGGTAAAGTCTGTTGATAAGTGTAACCCGCAGGTGCCGTGCATTATAACCTGCCAAAGGGTTGCGCGGCACAATTATGCCGCGCCTGCGGAGAGCAGCCGGTCTGTGTAGCAGAAATGTATCTGACCCTGCGAATATGCGGATACATGGCGCGCAACACGCGTCCATGCGGAAGAATAAATCCTCTGTCGTTCCCCTTTTCGGAGCGGTCGCCGCTCTCCGATTTTCGCCAGATTAGGAATAAAGGAAACGGGATTCACAAGGGTGGAAACCTTGGTGTCCACCCTTGTGCCCACCGCCGTGGGTACGGCGAACCACCAAGCCAAGTTTTGGCTCTCATTCCTGCTCCGCAGGATACCGCTGTAAAAACCTGTCGCAAAAACTGGCTATCCACTTTATCCACAGGACTTTCCACAGGGTATCTGGGGATAACCTTGTGCATAAAGTGGATAACTTTTTGTATACACCCTCGCAGGCCGCCGTATATCTCGGTTTTTCGACTACGCATTGTAATATCGGCTGTGGAAAAACCACCGCTGCATAATCCACCGCACCTTGTGGAAAACTTGTGAGCAGGGCAAATTCACCACTTCAGGAGGGATCATCTATGTCCGAAGAAACCCCGTCCATTGCCGCACCGGAACAGAATGCCATCGCGGAAACCGGCTCGATTACGGCAAGAACATCGCGCGGAACGATACACTGCATCACCATTGTCGGCCAGATCGAGGGCCACATGGAACTTCCCGCACAGAACAAAACCACCAAGTACGAGCACCTCATCCCGCAGATTGCGGCAGTTGAGCAGACCGACGAAATCGACGGTCTGCTGGTTCTGCTCAACACGGTCGGCGGCGATGTGGAAGCCGGACTTGCCATCGCTGAGCTGATCGCGGGCATGAAAAAGCCGACCGTGTCGCTCGTGCTCGGCGGCGGGCATTCGATCGGTGTACCGCTGGCCGTTGCCGCTAAAAAGAGCTTTATCGCCGTTTCCGCCGCCATGACCATTCATCCGGTGCGGATGAACGGCACGATCATTGCTGTGCCGCAGGCATTCGAGTATCTGGCGAAAATTCAGGAGCGCATCGTGGATTTCATCACCTCGCACTCACACATCACTGCCGAGCGGCTGCAGCAGCTTATGCGCGAAACCGGTCAGCTGACCGCCGATGTCGGCACCGTGATCTCCGGCAATCAGGCCGCCGCACTCGGACTGATTGATGAGATCGGCACGCTTTCGGATGCGCTGGAAGCGCTCTATACGATGATTGGCGAGCACAAAACGCAAAAAAGAGACGGTAAATAACCGTCTCTCCGTCTGTCTTTTGCATTATACGCTCTGTTTTTTCCGTTCCGGCAGCTGTGCCAGCACGATAGCGCCAAACATCAGCACACAGCCGAAAATCTCTCGGCCGGACAGCGCCTGACCGAGAATAAGCCAGCCTGCGATAACCGAGATAACCGACTCCAGACTCATGATAAGCGATGCTACCGCCGGATTCATGCCCTTTTGACCGATGATCTGGAGCGTATAGCCCACGCCGGACGACATCGCGCCGGCATACAGGATGGGCTTCCATGCCGCGAGGATGTTCACGAAGCTCGGCTGCTCGAAGATCAGCATACCGATACCCGATAAGATCGCACAGAAGAAAAACTGGATGCAGGACATCTTCACGCCGTCCACCATCGGTGAAAAATGGTCGATGACTGTGATATGGATGGAGAACAGCAGCGCACACGACAGACCGATGAGGTCGCCCATCGCGAAGCCGAAGCTGCCGCCCGTCATGCACAGGAAGTACAGCCCGGCCATCGCCAGCGCAACGCCGCACCAGTGCTTCACACCGCATCTGCGGCCGAACAGCAGGCCGAGCAGCGGCACGATCAGGATGTAGCACGCGGTGAGGAATCCGGCCTTGCCGACCGGCGTATACAGCAGCGCGAACTGCTGGGTGATGCTGCCCGCGCACAGCGCCGTACCGCAGCACATACCGCCGATAACGAGCGTTTTGCGGGCTTTGCGGCGCTCCTCGGGCGCTTGCTTCGGATGCGGGCCGCCACTTTTGCCCAGCACCGCGATGACCGGCAGCAGGACCAGTCCGCCGATGACGTTGCGCGCGAACACAAAGGTGAACGGGCCGACATAATCCATACCGACGCTCTGCGCCACGAACGCCACACCCCAGATGGTAGCCGTCAGCAGCAGGAGTAAAGAGTTTCGCAGCTTCATATCTGTTTTTTCTCCCTCATTTGCGGATTTTTTCATAAAAAAAGAACCGCTTCAAAGCGGTTCTTTCGTGGAGCTGCTAACCAGATTTGAACTGGTGACCTCATCCTTACCAAGGATGCACTCTACCGACTGAGCTATAGCAGCATTGGCAGGGGCAGTAGGGATCGAACCCACGGCACTCGGTTTTGGAGACCGATGCTCTACCAGCTGAGCTATACCCCTATAAAGTGGCTCCTCAAGTTGGACTCGAACCAACGACCCTGCGGTTAACAGCCGCATGCTCTACCAACTGAGCTATTGAGGAATATAAAATGCTGGTACACGCTGTTTAGATGGTTTATCGCAATCAGCTTGTATATTATAGCGCGGATACAGCGTATTTGTCAATAGGTTTTGCAAATTTTTTCGCAAGTTTTTTACTTCCGCGCAGAATGCCAAAAAGGGACCCTCTCGGGTCCCTTTTCAGGCTTTATTCGGTAACTTTTACTCCGGTAACGATCGCCTTCGGCGAACCGGTAAGTTTTTTACCGGTATACGGTGTGTTGATTCCCTTAGATTTATACGTTTCGTATACCTTCTCAGTATCCCAGTCCAGCAGCACCAGACGGGCGAAATTGCCTGCCTGCACAGCACGGTCGGTCAGACCGTAAATCTCGGCAGGAGCCTTGCTCATGCGGTCAACAAGCTGCATCGGCGTGAGCTTGCCGGTCTGGACAAGGTAAGTATTGCACACCGAGAACGCGGTTTCCAGGCCGGTGATGCCGGACGGCGCCTTTGCGAACTCGCGGGCCTTCTCCTCGGCGGTGTGCGGTGCATGGTCGGTTGCCACCATGTCGATGGTGCCGTCCGCCAGAGCCGCAATCAGCGCCTGACGGTCAGCCTCCTTGCGGAGCGGCGGATTCATGCGCGCATAAGTGCCGTGTGCCGGCACATCATCCTCGGTCAGCGACAGATGATGCGGCGTAACCTCGGCGTAAATCTTCGCGCCCATCGCCTTGCCCGCTCGAATGAGCGCGACCGACTGCGCGGACGAAACGTGCTGGAACAGCACCCGTGCGCCGGTATCGAGCGCCAGCGCAATGTCACGACCGATCATTGCAGATTCCGCGCTCGCCATTGCGCCCGGTACGCCGAAATGCTTGGCAGCCGCCGAGCCGTAGTTCACACCCGGGGACGGCACGAGCGACGGCTCCTCCTCGTGGAAGGAGAGCAGCGTGCCGCGCTTGGCGGCTTCCGCCATGGCGGTGCGGCACAGCGCCGCACTCGTCAGATTGATGCCGTCATCGGTCAGGCACGGCGCACCCGCTTCGAGCAGTGCATCAAAGTCGGTCAGCTCCTGCCCTTTCAGGCCCTTGGTGACCGAGCCTGCCTGCAAAACCTGCACCGGACAGTCCTTCGCCTTGTCGGTAACGTAGCGGATGATCTCGGGTGTGTCACAGGTCGGCACGGTGTTCGCCATGCAGATTACCGTGGCGTAGCCGCCCGCGGCTGCCGCCGCCGCACCGGTCAGCACGTCCTCTTTCTGGGTCTGACCCGGATCGCGGAAGTGAACATGGCCGTCCACAAAGCCGGGAGATACCGTCAGCCCGCTCGCGTCATACACCGTGCAGCCCGCGGGCGCGTCGATGTGCTCTGCCACCTGCGCGATAACGCCGTCGTCACCAATCAGCACATCACACAGCGCATCCATCTGCGTATACGGGTCGAGAACCCGTCCGTTTTGAATCAACAGCATGGTAAAACCTCCGTTTTATCTCGTTTAATCGCGGTAGAACGCACCAAAGCCCTTGTATGCCATATACAGATCCAGCTTGGCAATGCACTCGAACGGCGCGTGCATGGAGAGCACCGGAACACCTGCGTCTACGGTGTCAATGTTGCGGTTTGCGAGGTACATGGCAACCGTGCCGCCGCCGCCCTGATCAACCTTGCCAAGCTGACCGGTCTGCCAGATAACACCCGCCTTGTCAAAGATGCAACGGATGCGCGCCATCAGCTCAGCGGTTGCATCCGAGGTGCCGGACTTGCCGCGTGCGCCCGTGTACTTGACGAGCGCGAAGCCGCAGTTTGCGCGTGCATCGTTGCGCTTCTCGGAGACCTCCGGATAGTTGGGGTCAAAGGCGTTGCAAACGTCGGCAGACAGGCAGACCGAGTTCTCAAAGCACTCGTCGAGCAGCACATCCTGTGCGCGGCACAGATCTGCCATAAAGGTGTCGAACGCGCGGGACTGCATGCCGGTTACGCCGTCCGAGCCGATCTCCTCCTTGTCCACCAGCAGGCAGACGCCGGTATGTGCCGGAGTCTCGGTCAGGTCGAACAGAGAGGTTGCCGCCGGGTAGGAGCAAACGCGGTCGTCGTGGCCGTACGCGCCGACAAACGAGCGGTCAAAACCGATATCGCAGGCATTAAACGCCGGAACGCAGCACAGCTCTGCAGAGAGGAAATCCGCTTCGGTCATGCCGTACTCGCGGTTAAGGTGCTCCATAATGGCGAGTTTGATCTTCTCGCTGCACTTTTCGTCCACGGTTTCGCTCGGGACCGAGCCGATAAGGATGTTCAGACCCTCGCCCTTGATCACCTCGGTCGCCTTGCGGGTCATCTGCTCGGTAGCAAGGTGCGGCAGCAGGTCGGTGATAACGAACTTCGGGTCGGTCGGCTTGTCGCCTACGCGCACCTGCACGCGCTTGGCCTCGCCGTTCTCGCACACGCAGACAACGCCGCGCAGCTCGAGCGGAATGGCCGTCCACTGATACTTCTTGATGCCGCCGTAGTAGTGGGTCTTGAAGAACGCCATGCCATTGTCCTCGTACAGCGGCACGGTGCGGATATCAACGCGCGGCGCATCGAGATGCGCTGCGGTCAGGCGCACGCCCTCGGCGAGGCTCTTTTCACCAATAACAGCCAGCATGATGCCCTTGTGGCGGTTGATGCGGTAGATCTTGTCGCCCGGGCGCAGCGTGTCATCGCGCGTCCATGCACGGAAGCCCTTACTCTCAGCCATGCGGGCGATTTCCAGCACAGCGTCACGCTCGGTTTTGCTCTCGTCGAGAAATTTTTTGTAACCCTCGGCGTAGGTCTGAATGCCCTGCTTGTCCTCGTCGGTCAGACGGTCAAAGCCGGTCTTTTTGTCGTAAAAAAGCTGTTCGGAAGTCATGTTGCATTCTCCTTTTTTAATCCGAATCACTTAATGAGTTGACTGTATAAAGCATCGGTGTCCCGATACAGCATATCGAGATCGCCGTTGTTTTCGATGATAAAATCACATTTTTCGCGGTAGAACGTGTCGTTCGGCTGCGCATCGATGCGGGCGCGCGCGGCTTCATTGGACAGACCGTCCCGCTCGATGATGCGGGCAACACGGGTGTCGTGCGGCGCGAGCACAGCGATGATTTTGTCGCAGAAGTCATCCGCACCGGCTTCAAACAGGGTCGGCGCATCATACAGCACGATGGGACACGCGCTCTGCGCGTGAATCGCATCAAGAGACGCCTTGCGGATATACGGTGTGGTGATTTCGTTGAGCTGCTGCAGCTTTGCAGGGTTGGAAAACACGATTTTCGCGAGTTTCGGACGGTCAAGTACGCCGTTCGCGTCGGTTACGCCGCCGAAGGCGGTATCGAGCGCGGACAGCATTTCACGGTTCTCCGCGCAGAGTGTGCGGTACACCGCGTCCGCGTCCACCCAGCCCGCGCCAAGAGCGCGCATACGCGCGGCAACCGTGCCTTTGCCGGTGCCGCTGCCGCCGGTCAAGCCGATGATTTTCATTAGTTTCACTTCCTGAATGGAATTCTATGCGTGGGATTGAATCGGTTATTATTGTTAGCTTGCAATGGGGTTTTCTGCGCCCGCAGAATTGGGAATGGGAGCCGTCCGGACGGCTGGGAGGTCCAAGAGGATAGACACCAAGGTTTCTATCCTCTTGGGACTCCAGTTTCCTTTATTTCTTAGTCTGGCGGAAATCGGAGAGCGGCGACCGCTCCGAAAATGTGGAACGGCAGTCGGGTTACTCTTTCATTTGTTTCGCAACCTTTTCGCAGTTCACAGATACCTTACTGCTACACATGTGGTTTACTCTACGCAGGTGCGGCACTGTTATGCCGCACTATGCAGAGAGTAGCCGACCTGTGTAGCAGGGCGGTATCTGACACTGCGAATAGGTCTCGACATGGGAGCACACTGTGCTCCCCTACGGTAGAAAAAATCCTCTGCCGTTCCCTTATAGTCTCAGCTCTGCAAATTTCGCCGTGCCCTCTCAGGGAAAAGGGGTGATTCACAAGAGGGTGGAAAACCGCAGGTTGTCTACCCTCTTGTGCGCCCGCGCGGCGTCAGCGCAATGTCCGCGGCGAAACCGCCGCCGTTCCCTTCGCCTCGCAAGCGAAACTCTCTCCGGTTTTCATCGGAAAATCAAATCTCGATTACCGAGAATCCCGCCGCTTTCTTAATCCGGTTCGCCACTGCAAGACCGAGACCTTCATCCGACGGGCACTGCGCCCAGATCTGCGTCACGCTGGTATCATCGAACGCCCGTAGGCGGTCGAACACCTCGCGTGCCTGTGCACCGAGATCGTCCCTCGAGCCGAAGCACTCTACAATGCAGTTCGGGAACATATTCTTGTACTCATCAAAGCACAGTACGCCGGTGGAGTCCCCGATATGCGCTGCAATGTACTTTGCCGTGTCCTGCGGATCGCCGCGCACGACCGTCACCGGCGCTTTGGGCGCATAATGACGGTACTTCATGCCGGGTGCGGACACCTTGACATCATCGCCGATCTTCTCGTACAGGGCGCGGTCAACATCCACCTCACCAAGCACCGAGCGCAGCTGCTCGAGCGTGATGCCGCCCGGGCGCAGCAGGCGCGGACGCTCGAGCGCGAGCGTGATTACCGTGCTTTCCACGCCGACGCCGCACGCGCCGCCGTCCAATACGGCCGCGATCTTGCCGTCCATATCATGCATGACGTGCGCCGCCGTGGTCGTGGACGGTCTGCCCGAAGTATTCGCGGACGGAGCTGCCAGCGGTACGCCGCTCTCCCGAATCAGCGCACGCGCCATCGGGTGCGACGGCAGGCGGATGCCCACTGTGTCCAGTCCGCACGAAACCTCGTCCGGGATACAGTCGCCCTTGGGCACGATCATGGTCAGCGGGCCCGGCCAGAACGCGTCTGCAAGCAGCTTCGCCTGCGGCGGAACCGCCGGACACAGGTCGTAAATCTGGTCAAAGTCCGCGATGTGGACGATCAGCGGATTATCCTGCGGACGGCCTTTCGCGAGGAAAATTTTCTTTACCGCCTCGCCGTTCAGCGCATTCGCTGCAAGGCCGTACACGGTTTCGGTCGGCATGCCGACCACCTCGCCCGCTCGAATGAGTTCTGCGGCGGTTTTTACCGCGTTTTCGTCGGTTTCCGGTGTCAAAAGAGTTGTTTTCATCAGTTTACACTTCCATTTATGGTATCAATGGTCTTTTTCTTCCACTTTGGTGACGATGCCGTTTCCCGCCAAAGAGATGTTTATCGGACATTCACCATGTTATACTCCAATCATAAAAGAAAGGAGTGCTTCGCATGGCAAAGAACAAGAACATTTTCGTCACGATCACCGGCTTTCAGCACTATTACGGACGTGAGCCGTTCCAGATCGGCAATCTCATCCGCTGTGCCAAGGAGCCGGGCAATCCGTATGACAGCGATGCCATCCGCGCGTTTCTGCCGTACATCGGCAAGGTCGGCTACATCGCCAACAGTCCGCAGACCAAGGCCGGCGGAACGGAGAGCGCGTCGCGCATTTACGAGCGCGTACCCAAACGTTTTTACGTCCGTGTGCTGTTCACCACCTGCAGCAAGATCATCTGCCGCGTAGAATTCGGCGATATGTCCGATCTGAATGCTGAGTTGGAGAGCCAGACCGAGGACAAGTGGGACGACTGGGACGATGAGGATGACGAAATCCAGTTCTAAGGCAATACCGCATAATTGAACAAGAGTGATTTGCGAGTAAATTTTGCGTACTGGCGAGGCACAGTTTTGCGGTAATACTCGATGTATTACCGTGAAACTGCAACAAAGTCAGGACACAAAATTTCCGCAAAGCACCGCAGCTTTAATTGTGCGGTGTTGCCCCAAGGTTACATTTCGCTCTGCTCTTTCAGCTTTTCCGCTGTGTCAGCCGCGATGAGTGCGTCTAAAATCTCGTCCATATCGCCGTTCAGGAACTGATCCAGCTTGTAGATGGTCAGCTTGATGCGGTGATCGGACACGCGATTCTCCGGGAAATTGTAGGTGCGGATGCGCTCCGAGCGGTCGCCGGTGCCGACCTGACTTTTGCGGTCAGCGGCGATGGCGGCACGCTGCTTTTCCACCTCGGCCTCGTACAGCCGCGAACGCAGAACGGACAGCGCCTTGTCCTTGTTTTTGTGCTGGCTGCGCTCATCCTGGCACTCTACGACCGTGTTTGTCGGGATATGGGTGACACGGATAGCCGATGAGGTCTTATTGATGTGCTGACCGCCCGCACCGGATGCGCGGAACGTGTCAATGCGTAAATCCTTCGGGTCGATGTAGAAGTCGAGTTCCTCCGCTTCGGGAAGGACAGCCACAGTGGTTGTCGAGGTGTGAACGCGGCCCTGACTTTCGGTCTCGGGCACACGCTGCACGCGGTGTACGCCGCTCTCGAATTTGAGCCGCGAGTACACCTTATCGCCTGCTACGCGGAACACGATCTCCTTGTAGCCGCCGAGTTCGGTCTCGGATTTGTTCATGACCTCGGTCTGCCAGCCGCGCTTGTCGGCGTACATCGTATACATGCGGTAGAGGTCAGCGGCAAACAGCGCGCTTTCCTCGCCGCCTGCACCGCCGCGAATCTCAACGTAGATATTCTTCTCGTCGTTCGGGTCCTTGGGCAGCAGCAGGATTTTCAGTTCGTCCTCCATACGGGCAATGTCGCTTTTCGCCTGCTGCAGCTCCTCCTGCGCCAGCTCCTTCATGTCCGGGTCGGACAGCATTTCGGTCGCGTCCGCAAGCGTGCGCTGTGCCTGCTCGTATTCGCGGAACGCCGTGACGATCGGCTCGAGTTCGTTGCGCTCGCGCAGCAGCTTGGCCGCCCGGTCGGGGTCGTCGTATAAATCCGGCGCGGAAAGCCGCATTTCCAGCTCGTCCAGCCGCGCCGCTAAGACTTTCAGTTTTTCAAACATATTCTATCTCCAAATCGTGTGAAGCACGGAAAATTCATCAAAATTGCGTTTACCAGCGTCCGGTGAATATCAAGCCCATGATGGAGCAGTATTCGCGGCACCTTACCGCCATCCACTGCCCCGGATACGGCGTTTTCGCGGGAACGCCTGCGTCGCCCAGACCGGCATGCGCCAGCAGGCGGCGTGCACGGGCAAGATGATAATCATTTGTAATTACGGCAACCGCTGCGCCCTCGGGCAGCAGCTTTTTTGCGTTGGCGATATTCTGGATGGTCGTGCTCGACTTGTCCTCCAGGATCAGCCGTTCTGCGTCTGCACCGTGCGCGATCATGTAATCCTGCATGGCTGCAGCTTCGGTGCGCGGCTCATCGCCGCCCTGACCGCCGCACAGGATGGCCTGACTGCCCGGATTGACGTTCAGCACCGCGATTGCTGTATCGCATCGTGCCGCCAGAGCCGCCGACGGCTGTCCGTTCGGATTGACGAGCGCACCCAGCACCAGATAGTAATCCGCCTGCGGCGCAGCTGACGGGTCATCCTCGTCGAATGCTATGCCGATCACAAACACCTGCACCGCCGCAAACGACAGCACGAACAATGCAAACAGTACGCGTCCCACGCGCGACAAAATGCGGCACGCCTTATGCTTTTCGCGTCCGCAAAGCATCAGCCATTCCCCCATACAGCCGATGGCAAGCGCCAGCAGGAAAATACCGCCGAACCGCGACGGCTTCCAGAACAGCTGCGGCACGCCAATGACAGCAAACAGCACCGCAAGCCCTATCCATACCCTTTTTTCTTTCATTGCAGTTCCTCCAGCTCGGCCGCAACGGCTTCCCATTCATCCATTTTTGCGGCGAGTTTTTCGTCACAGGCTTCTTTTTCGGTCATCAGCTCGAGCAGCTTGCCGGAATCCGATGCCGCGTCCACCATCTGCTGTTCGAGGTCGGACGACTGGGTTTCCAGCTGCGAAATTTCGCGCTCGAGCGTGTTCAGCAGCTTCTGCAGATTCTTGGTGCCGCCGGTACGCTTGGGCTTTTCGGGCGGCTTGGGTACGTCGTCCAGTGTCGGGACGGCGGCCTTTTTCTTTTTGGGTGCCGGTGCGGGCGCCGCTTCCGGCAGTGCGCCGCCGCCCTTGGCGCGCCAGTCAAGGAACGCGCTGTACGAGCCGATAAAATCGGTCAGGTGACCGTTTTCGAGGTAGAGCACGCGGGTTGCAAAGCGCTCGACGAAGTAGCGGTCATGCGAAACAAACAGCAGCGTGCCGTCGAACGCCTCAACCGCCTCCTCAATCCACTCACGGGATGCAAGATCAAGGTGGTTGGTCGGCTCGTCGAGGATGAGCAGATTGAGCGGATCGTACATCAGTTCACACAGGCGCAAACGGCTTTTCTCACCGCCGGACAGCATATCCACGGTTTTCAGCTGGGTTTCACCGGTAAACTGGAACGAACCGAGCCGGTTTCGCGCCACCTGCATGGACACGTTCTTGTCGTAGATGAGCGTGTCGATGAGGTTGCGGTGCGGATTGGCAAAATACACCTGTTGCGGCAGGTACGCCGGCTTGAGTCCAACGCCCTTGCGGATTACACCGCCATCCGGCACTTCCTCGCCAAGCAGGATTTTCAGCATGGTGGTCTTTCCGGCGCCGTTTGCACCAAGCAGCGCGACGCGCTCGCGGTTGCGGATGTTGAACGATACGTTATGCAATATTTCTCGCTCATCATAACTCTTTGTAATATCACGAACCTTGAGCACTTCCTCGGTCTCGTAGTTCGGGTCACCAAACGTGACGGTCATCTTTTTGTCGGTCTTGGGCCGGTCAGTGACCTTCATACGCGCAATGCGCTTCTCGATGGACGCGGCACGCTTTGCCAGATGCTCGGTGCCGTGCTCGTGCATGGAACGCGCAGTCGCCTCCAGACGCTTTTTCTCCGCCAGCTCGTGCTCGTGGTGCTTGAGCTGCTCCTCACGGCGACGCTCACGCTCGACCGCATAGTACGAGTAATTGCCGTTGTAGAAATCGCAGGTGCAATCGTGGATTTCAATCACGCGGTCGCAGCACTGGTCGATAAACCAGCGGTCATGCGAGATAATGAGCACGGTGCCGCGGTAATTCTCCAAATAATTGCCCAACCAGTCCACAGCGTCCATGTCGAGGTGGTTGGTCGGCTCGTCAAGCAGCAGCACGTCGGTCTGCTCGAGAATGATGCGGGCGAGGTTAATGCGCGTTTTTTCGCCGCCGGAGAGCAGGTCAAACTTCTGCGAACGCATTTCCTGCGCGATTTCAAGACCGTTGCATACGCGGTTGATCTCGTAATCGCGGTTGTAGCCGCCGAGGATTTCCAGCCGCGTTTCCAGCTGCGCGTAGCGCTTGAGCAACGATGCGTCATCCGGCTTGCGCGTCATTTCGTCGGTCAGCGCGTCCATTGCTGCCGCAACTTCATCGGACTCCTTGAACGCCAAACGGAGAATGTCCTCCACGGTCGATTCCGGCGGGAAGTCCGGCATCTGGTCGATGACACCAGCAGTTCGTCCCTGTCCGAACGCAACGTGTCCGCCGTCATACGACAGCCGACCGGTCAAAATATTGAGCAAAGTGGTCTTTCCGGCGCCGTTTGCGCCTAAAATAGCAACCTTTTCGCCCGGCTGAATGTCGAACGAGATGTCCTTGAGGATCAGGCGGTCACCATAATATTTGGTCAGGTTTTGTACGGTAATATCTGCCACGGAGAGAACTCCTTTCAATGCACTTTTATTCAGCTTATATTATAGCACAATGTGCCCCATAATAGGAGAGAAAACCTGCATAATTTGCAGATTTTTGCGCGGTTTTCTCTGCCCGAAAACACAAAAAAGCTGTCTCAAAAGACAGCTTTTTATGGGAATTCAGAGCAGCAGCGGCAGCAGCTCTTCCACACGGTCGACCACATGCTTCGCGCCTGCGTCCTCCAGCTCCTCGCGGTCGCCAAAGCCGAACGTCACGCCGATGCAGTCAATGCCGCATTGCTTCGCGCCTTCCACGTCGTGCAGGCGGTCACCGACCAGCACAGCCTGTGACAGATCCTGCACCCGCAGACGGTCGAGCGCCTGCTGCGTAACCTGTGCCTTCGTGCCGATCGTGCCATCCAGCGTTGCGCCGGAAACCACGGTAAAATACTGGTCAATATTAAAATATTTGACGATTTTATCAATGAAAAACGCTGGTTTGGACGATGCAGTAGACAGGGTCTTTCCGGCGTCCGTCAATGCCTTCAGCAGCTCCGGAATCCCGTTGTAGAGCATGTTCTCCTTCCAGCCTACCACACCGAACCGCTCACGGTAAAACGCAATGGCCTGCTTGGCCTGCGCGTCGTCAAATCCATAGCTGCGGCGGAACTCATCGTACAGCGGAGGACCGATAAAGCGTTCCAGCGGTTTCAGCTCCGGCTCGTGGATGCCCATTTTATCCAGCGCATACTGCACCGATTTAGTAATGCCCTCGCGTGAATCGGTAAGTGTGCCATCCAAATCAAATAAAATATACTGATACATCGGCGCTTTTCCTCTCAGTAGTATAGAAAAAGCAGCAACTTTCGTTGCTGCTTAGATGTAGGCGTTGAGTTATCTTCCCGGGCCGTCGCCAGCCAAGTATTGTCACCGTAAACGAGCTTAACT
>QWCK01002555.1_pt1 | contig 22461 bp, 20 predicted proteins | sample 1972571 | NCBI WGS metagenome assembly QWCK01 (sample SAMN09866710, study PRJNA288562) | Human gut metagenome isolate term2_stool, whole genome shotgun sequencing... | isolation source: gut | host: Homo sapiens | place: USA: California | reverse complement strand
ACAAGACGGTGCTGGAGCAGTATGTGGAGCTGAAGGAAGAAATCAAAGACCTACATAACCGCATAGACCGGGACAGGCGCAGGCTGGTCAAGATTGAGAGCGAGGGTGTGGTATCTGATACCGTGAAGGGAACCAGAAAGGATGGCACCATCGGCCCGATCAAGATAACCGGCTACCCTTTTCCGGAAGTTGACCAGGTGAAGGGTATGATCAAAAAGCGGGTAGCAAAGCTTCACATACTGGAAGATGAGCTACAGGAGGCCGTAAATGCAGTGGATGATTTTATCGAAAAAATTCCAAAGAGTGATCTGAGAATGATGTTTCGCTTTTACTATCTGGATGATATGACCTGGGCAGCAGTCGCCATTAATATGAATTACCGTTTTCCGAAGCGGCGGATTAAATATACAGAAGATAATTGCCGAATCCGCCATGACAGATATTTGAAAGATAATTTAGGAAAATTATAAAATGTTCGGTCATGTTCGCTTTTTCCATGGTAGTATATAAACTGGGTTTGGTGAAAAGATTTCATAATAGCTCCTTATTAAATGATTGACAAGTGCCGCAACGCTGTCTGTGTACTTCGAGGGTAGGAAAACAGAAAAATGTTGCAGACGTAAATAAAAATGTGGTTCAGAGAAAAGAACACAGAAACCTCCAAGTGATTGATACAGCGGCACGTATGGATCACAAATTCGGAACACCTCCACGATCGGGAGGGAGTATGAGCCGTTCATCCGAGCCGCAGGTTCGAGTCCTGGTGTTCCGATTGGCTCCTCACTATATTATTCTTAGAAAGACATCTGATCTTTGGTTGGGCGTCTTTTAATATATGCGAAAAAGAGAATAGAAAATTACATTAAAAAATAATAAACAAATTATTTTGTGTATTTTTAGCAGGTCTTTTATTAAAAAAAGTAGTATGATAAGAAAAAATATTAAGGAGGAGAGTATGAGTTTTGTAGTTTGTGTTGCGACAACAGATAATATTATTATTGCGGGGGATACCCAGACTAATACGGATCAAGGTCCTACTGATATTACAGCAACAAAGGTTTTTTCAATCGGTGAAAATACGTTAGTTGGAATAACAGGAAAGTATCAAACTTACATAGAAACAGTTAACGCAAGAATGACAGCATTAGATGTTGAAAATGCTTCTTTTAATGAAAAAGTTGATTATGTAAAGACTATGATACGTGGAAAGGAAAACAATGCGGTAATAGCGGGCGTAGAAGATGGAAAAGTAAAATTAGTTGTAATGGGGAATAAATATGGTTACGACGATTCAATAATTAACGTCGAGGCGGGAGCTGAAGTTAAGGTTTTATTGCCACCGGAAATTACCATGGAGATGTGTAAGCCATTTATTTCATCATTAGATAATTTGAAAAGCCAAGTTATTAATTGCATTAAGCAGATATCGCGTTTGTCAGATACTGTTAATGACAAAGTGTTTGGATTGGAAACGGACGGCGAAAAATGTAAAGCATTTACGTCAGGAATAGAATATTCTGATATAACTATCAGAATAGAATAAGTAAAAAATTAAAGTATAACACAAGGCAGCTCCCCCGGGCTGCTTTTGTTGTACCCAAAACCAACGAAACAGAGGTGATGAGACATGGCCAGGGCGCCGGACAAGAGAATAGAGCAGGCGAAAGAAATGTACCTGCAGGGGCAGAGGTTGGTTGAGATTGCAAGTCAACTGAATCTGCCGGAGGGCACTGTCCGGAGATGGAAGTGTACTCATAAGTGGGAAAACGAACGCTCGGATAAGAAAAGCGAACGTTCGCCTAAAAGAAAAAGAGGCGCTCAGCCAGGAAATAAGAATAGTTCTGGCGGACCGCCTGGGAATAAGAAAGCTGAGAAGTATGGATTCTTCTCCAAGTATCTCCCTGAGGAAACCAGGGAGATTTTTTCTGCGATTGACCAGGCTGATCCTCTGGATCTTTTGTGGCATCAGATACAGCTTGCCTATGCTGCAATCATCCGGGCGCAGCGGATCGCCTATGTGAAAGACCAGCAGGATAAGACCATTGAGAAAATCGAAGAAAAAGAGGGAAATGTTATTGGCGAGAAATGGGAAGTACAGCAGGCCTGGGATAAGCAGAGTAATTTCCTGAAAGCTCAGGCCAGAGCCCAGGGCGAACTTCGTAGCATGATCAAACAGTATGACGAAATGCTTCACAAGAACTGGGAGGCGGCTTCTGAGGAACAGCGAGTACGGATCGCCCAGATGAAGGCACAGACGGATAAGCTTACCGGTAATAACCAGGAGATTGAAGATCTGGACGATATAGAGGGTGAGATCTATGGCAGCAGTAAATAATTTCACTAGGAAGAAAACGATTCTTTTCCATTTCTCAGAAAAGCACAAAGACTATATCAGGAAATGCCGGGAATGCTCGTACAACGTTGCAGAAGGTGCTGTTCGTGCCGGTAAGACAGTTGACAATGTGTTTGCTTTTGCGCATGAACTGAAAACAACACCAGATAAGATCCATCTTGCAACAGGTTCCACAATGGCAAATGCAAAGATGAATATTGGTGATTGCAACGGAATGGGACTTGAATGGATCTTCCGAGGTCAGAGCCATTGGGGAAAATACAAGGACAATGAAGCATTGTTTATTAAAGGACCAGCAACCAATAACAAGCAGAAAATTGTAATCTTTGCCGGTGGAGCAAAAGAGGACAGTTTTAAGAAAATCCGTGGTAATTCCTATGGGATGTGGATTGCGACTGAGATCAACCTCCACCATGATAATACGATCAAAGAGGCATTCAACCGTCAGCTGGCAGCTAAAAGACTGAAGGTGTTCTGGGACCTTAACCCGGATAATCCAAGAGCAGCCATTTATTCAGAGTATATTGACAGATACCAGAGGCAGCAGGAAGAGGGAAACTTTCCAGGCGGATATAATTATATGCACTGTACCATCTACGATAATATAAATATTACTCCAGAACGTCTTCACGAGATCGAGAGCCGCTATGATGTCAATTCAATCTGGTACATGCGTGACATCAAGGGAATGCGCGTTGTAGCGAATGGGCTGATCTTCCGCAGGTTTGCAGATGATATCAGCACCAAGAAGTTTGGCTTTGCTCTGAAAGAGAAGCCAAAGGATATCATGGAGATTAATCTTGGCATTGACTTTGGTGGTTCCGGATCAGGACATTCCTTTACAGCTACAGCGATAACAAGAGGATTCCAGATGGTGATTCCCCTGGCATCCGAATGGATCAGCTGTAAGGATGAAAGCGGAAATCCTATCGAGATTGATCCAGACATGCTTGGAAAGATGTTTTGTAATTTCTGCCAGAAGATACTAAGTCGATATGGATTTATTACAGTGGTTTATGCGGATAGCGCAGAGCAGACACTGATTGCTGGTATAAGAACCAGCTTAAGAAAAAATGGTCTTGGCTGGATCAGAGTAGAGAATGCGTTGAAAACTGAGATTAATGATCGTATTAATGCTACCTCAATTCTGATGGCGCAGGGGCGTTTTGCTTATATGGATGGAGAATGCGACAGTCTTGTAACAGCGCTGTGTACAGCTGTCTGGGATCCGAAAGAGCTGACCAAGAACGTGAGACTGGATGACGGAACCAGCGATATTGACTCATTAGACAGTTTTGAATATACATTTGAGCGGCTGATCAGCCAGCTCATCAGGTACGGGTGATTAATATGAATTATACAAATATGTATCAGGCATTGCGTAAGATCCTGGACAAGGATGAGCAGATTGATTATGCAATGAGTGGGAAAACAGCAGCACATATTGAAATGTGGTCTGCATTATACAAAGATAAGGCGCCATGGCTGGATTCCAACATACAGAGCGCAGGGATTGCGGCAGCAGTAGCAGGCGAGATTGCCAGGCTGACAGTTCTGGAAGTAAAAAGTGAAGTATCCGGAAGCGCCAAGGCTTCATACATTGATGAAATCTACCAGAAAGTAATTGAGAAGCTGCGGATCCAGGTTGAGTATGCAGACGCAAAAGGCAGCCTGATCTTCAAGCCTTATGTGACTTCGAATGGTATTTCCATCCAATACATTCAAGGGGATAATTTCTTTCCCTTGGAATTTGATACAGAAACCATTACGAAATGCGCCTTTCTGGATCAGTTCCGCAGGGATAATGAAATATACAGCAGGATAGAAATCCACACTCTGAAAGATGGGCTTTTGAACATCCGAAACAGAGCATTTGTCTCCAGAACCGAGGGGCTGATCGGGAATGAAATTTCGGTTAATTCGGTTCCTAAGTGGTCAGAGCTTGCGCAGGAAATGACATTCTCTGGTATAGACAAGCTGCCGTTTGGATATTTTAAGGTACCGCTTGGAAACAACCAGGATTCGGAAAGTCCGCTTGGAGCTTCTGTATTTTCAAGGGCTGTGGAACACATTCAGGAAGCCGACAGAAGATATTCTCAGATCAACTGGGAATATGAAAGCAAGGAAACAGCAGTGCACATTGCACAGAGCCTGTTAGGAAGAAATCAGAGCACAGGAGAACCTGTCTATCCGGCAGGAAAAAAGAGGTTGTACAGGGCAGTTGAATATAATACAGGTGTGGTTGATAAGCCTTTTATGGACACATTCTCACCAGATATCAGAGATACATCCTACTTTAACGGCTGGAATCATCTTATGAGAATGATTGAGTTTGACTGCAACCTGGCTTATGGAACAATTTCAGATCCAAATAATACCGATAAGACCGCTGAAGAAATAAAAGCAAGTAAACAGCGGTCTTATTCTTTTGTGCAAAGCTGCCAGACTGCACTGCAGCATGCACTTGAAGATTTGGTGGATGCAATCGCGTTCTGGTGTGATCTGTATCATTTATGCCCATCTGGAACTTATCAGACATCTTTTGACTGGGACGATTCCATTGTAACGGATGTAGAGTCAGAACGGCAGTCTGACAGGCTGGATGTTTCCATGGGTGCAATGCCACTGTGGGAATACAGAATGAAATGGTATGGGGAAACAGAAGAGCAGGCAAAGGCAGCAGTCCAGCAGCCAGAGGAAACGGTGATTGAATGACACAGGGCGAGATTGAAAAACTCACAGTGAAAGTCAGTAATATTTTCTCTGAACTGGAAGTCCGGATCATGACAGATATTGTCCGCCGGATTAAAGAAAACGGTTTTGCAAGTGCTTCTGTAGACTGGCAGATCAGCAGGCTTCAGCAACTTGGAATGGCTGAGGAAGATATCCGTGGATGGATCCAGAGCGCGTTACAGGCAACGGATGCAGAAATGGACAGGATATTTTCTGATGAGGTGTACAAGCAGTATTACGAGCAGGAGCATTTCTTTAAACTTGCCGGAATGCAACAGATTCCGCTTGAAGAAAATTTTGTACTTCAGCAGCTGATTGAGGCAACCAAGAAGCAGGTCCAGGGAGAATATAAGAATCTGACCGGTTCCATGGGATTTGCTATCCGTAATCCGGCAACTGGAAGAATCCAGTCTTCACCTCTGATGGAATATTACAGAACTACCATGGACCAGGCTGTTATAGATATCAAGTCAGGAGCATTTGATTATAATACAGTGCTTAAACGGACGGTGAATCAGATGACGGCCTCTGGGCTTCGGTACATAGAGTATGATTCTGGTCACCGTGATAGAATTGACGTAGCAGCCAGGAGAGCAATCCTCACTGGCTTCCGCCAGGTACAGGGAAAAATAATGGAGATGCTTGCAAATCAACTGGGAACTGATTTATACGAAGTCAGCTACCATGTTGGCGCCAGACCAACACATCAGCCATGGCAGGGGAAAGCATGGAGCATGCAGGAATTAAAACAGGTTTGTGGTCTTGGTGAGATAACAGGTCTGAAAGGAATTAATTGTTATCATGATTTTAAACCAATCCCACCTGGCGCAAAACGAACCTACACGGATGAACAGCTTCAGAAAATGCTTGAAGAGGAGAACACTCAGAAAGAGTACAACGGAAAGCAATACACCACCTATGAAGCCCTTCAGCAGCAGAGAAAGATGGAGCGTGGCATGCGCGCCCAGAGGCAGAAAATAAAACTACTTCAACAGGGTGGAGCTGATGAGCAGGAAATAATCCTGGCAAAAGCCAAGTACCAGGGGCAGATGCAGACCTACAAGGATTTCTCAGAGAAGATGAAGCTTCCAGAACAGAAAGCCAGAATCATGCAGGATGGTCTGAAAGGAAAGTTCATGCCGACAAAAGCAGAGCAGAAAGTTCTTGAAGAATCTGCTATAAATGATAAAATAAAGGCAGATATGAAAGCTGTTGGAATGAGAGGCGAGATAAATTTAAAACCAGAAATTCCAGATGTCAGTAAACTTTCTTTTGATGAGCATCACATAAACCAGGAAAGACAGCATAACGTTACTGAATCAGAAGCAAAAAGCTATATTCAAAAAGCTGTTTTTTCAACCACAAAATGGAAAGGAAAGTTTACAAATTATTATAGTGATGAGGGTGCTGCATTTGTTGATAACGAAACTCAACATATCAAAACTGCTTTTAAGAAAGAGCAATATGATGAGGCGGCAACAGCAGCCATGGAGGTGTTGAAAAATGGGTGGTCCTGATTTTGTAATGTGTCCCCTGGTGGATGAAAATATAGAACCCATTGATTGTATTGAAAACTCTGATGCAGTAGATGGGATTATTAAAAAGGAGACAGTTCCTAAAAGATTTAAGAAAAAGCCTAATTGGGAAGAAATATGTGAAAAATGCAAATGGCATGGATATTGATTAAATATCAATATAGTTATTAAAACAATGATAGCACGTTGAAAAACGTGTTATTTTTGTGCTTATTTTTAAGAAAGAGAGGATAAGGAAAATGAAAAAAGAGTAACAAAGAAAGTTGCAGCGCTGATGGCACTTGTAATTCTGATGTGTTTTGCAGCTACTGGCTGTACAGAAGCTGACCAGGTGAGTGCGAACATTTCACAGGAGGCAGATAACTTCAATGTAACCAGAAAACTTACGGTTTTGAATGCCAGAACAGATACCATCCTGTTGGAACTGACCGGGACATTTGCACTGAAGAATAACTCTTCAAGTGAACTGGAAGTAATTATTGAGACTGCAGATGGAAAGTATCAGAAAGACTATGTTTATTTGAATGATTACACCATGTATGTAGTCGAAGATATTTCTGGATCGGATGTGGACAAGTACCATTATGAGATTAATTTTCTTCCGCAGTGGGGACTTAAAGTTACGCACAATGATTAAAGTTGCGCCGGCGCAACAGGAGGTGCTCCTAAATATCTCGGAGCTGTCCGTTAAACAGTGAAACAGCACGCGGAATCATCCGGGTGTTATTTTATACTCAAAATTGGTCAGATGATAAGACCTAAAACAGTCAGCTGTCTGGTGGATGGTTACACACCTATAAATAACCTACGGGATGGCATAGAAAGGAGAAACATGAAAACAGAAGATTTACAGGGAAAAGGTTTAAATCAGGAGCAGATTGATTTTGTTATGTCTGAGCATGGAAAAGAACTGAATGCAGTTAAGGCTGAGCGTGATGGATATAAAACGCAGCTGGATACGGCACAGGCTTCTTTAAAAGCCATGGAAGGGATTGATGCAGCAGGACTGCAGACAAAGGTTTCAGATCTGACAAAGCAGCTCCAGGGTAAGGATGCAGAGATTGAGAAAATCAAATCTGATTATGCTTTTGATGCTTCTGTGAAAGAGGCTATCCGGAAAGCGTCTGGAAGAAACGAGAAAGCAATTATGGCTCTTTTGGATGTAGATACTTTAAAAGCATCCAAGAATCAGACTCAGGACATTGAAGCAGCAATCACAGCTTTAAAGAAAGACAATGATTATCTGTTTCAGCAGCCAACCGTTCCGAGAGTGGTTTCTTCCACTACAGGAATCAACAATGATGCACAGACTAAAAAAGAACAGGCAAACGAAGCACTTAGAAGCCTGCTCGGAAAAGGAGAATAAAGAATGCCAGTAAATATTACAAACAGAGCGGATGCAGAGGCAATCATCCGCGAGCAGATTGTATCCAATATTTTTCAGGATGCACCGAAAAATTCCGTATTTATGGGAATGGCAAGAAAACTTCCAAATATGACATCCAATCAGACTAGGATCCGTGTACTGGATTTCCTGCCAACTGCTTACTGGGTAGATGGTGATACCGGTATGAAACAGACCACCAGACAGGCATGGGACAATGTATATCTGAATGCCGGAGAGCTGGCGGTTATCGTACCAATTCCAGATGCAGTTCTTTCTGATTCAGAATTCGATATCTTTGGTGAGATCACTCCGCGTGTTATGGAGGCAATCGGTCAGAAAGTAGATGCAGCTGTTATCTTCGGAGATAACCGTCCGAGAGAATGGCAGGCAGACCTTATTACCCTGGCAAGACAGGCTGGAAACAATGTCTCACCGGCAGCAGGAAAAGATTATTACGATCTTATCCTTGGCGAGAATGGAGTATTTGCGAAAGTTGAAGATGATGGCTACGGAGTTTCTGGAGCTCTTGCACCTATGAACTTCAAGTCAAAACTCCGTGGTTTGCGTGATACTACAGGTCAGCCGATTTTTAAAAGCAATATGCAGGATGTGGCAAGATACACCCTGGATGGAGCACCAATTACATTCCCAGAGAACGGCTCTTTCTATGCGAACATTGCACAGCTGGTAGTTGGTGACTTTGGCCAGGCGGTATATGCCATTCGCCAGGATGTTACAGTTAAAATTCTTACAGAAGGTGTAATCCAGGATCCGACAACAAGTGAGATCGTGTATAACCTGGCACAGCAGGATATGACAGCACTTCGTGTAGTATTCCGTATGGGTTGGGCTCTTCCAAACCCAGCTACCAGAATGAATGAAGACCGTACCGGATGTGCATTTGCATATCTTGAGCCAGGTACTCCGATTGCCACCCAGAAAGTTACCTTCACTGTAACTGATGGTAAAGACGAAAGCCCAACAACTTATAAGGGTGCGCGCGTTAACGTGAACGGAGCAATTCTGGTAACTGATGAAGATGGAAAAGCAGAGTTTAATCTGCGCGCTGGTACATACACAGCGAAGATCACCAAGAAAGGCTATATCCCAGTAACCGAAACAGTTATTGTGGCAGCTGCAGCAGTGACAAAAGATGTTACTCTTGTAGCGCAGGAATGACAAGGATGTGATGAAGCATGTACACCTCTTACAATTACTATGAATCTGGCTACCTGATGGGTCGTGATCCAAAGCTGTCTGAGGATGAGTTTCCATTATGGGAAAAGCAGGCTGAGCGTGTGCTGAACCAGTACACCTTCAGCCGCCTGGCTTCCAATTTCGGGCTTATCACAGATGATGTGAAAGACTGTGCCTGTGAGCTTGCAGAGCTTCTGTATCAGGCAGATAAAAGCACTCAGCAGGCAGCAGAGCAGGGCGGTGTTTTGCAGTCCTATTCCAATGACGGGGAATCTGGGACATTCGATCTGTCCCAGTCAACTTTCACAGAAGAGGGAAAACAGAAGAAGACTAAGGAGATCATTTACAGATACCTAGGGAACACCGGACTTTTATACTCGGGGGTATGAGCATGAACCAGAATTACATTCATACCATCACCTTATACAACCGGATCCAGGCAGCAGACAGCGAAGATAGAAAGGAGCACTGGAAGAGAACAGTGCTCCACAACTGTTTCTGGAAAGCGCAGGTGAATATCGGCTTTAACGGCACCCAAGTAAGTGTCCAGAACACTTATGTGGTGCGAATCCCGAAGGATGACAGATACCTGCCTTATGCAGAATATAAAGACTCTCCGGAAGAACATTTTACAGCTTCCCAGGGAGACATTGTGATCTACGGGGAATGCCTGGAAGAGATTACAGGAGCTTCCGGACAGACTGCAGCACAGGTGCTGAACCGGCATAAACCGAACGCGTTTAAAGTAACGGCATTCTCTGACAGCACCGGTTTTCCCCTGGCAAAGCATTACAGACTGGGAGGATGATGCTGTGAAAGTAAAATTTGAGTGGAATGATTCTCCTGACCGGATTGCAAAAAAGAAACTGGGCGGACAGCCCGGTATGCTTTTCCTGGCAGCGACTGCAGCACGTTTCATGGATCCTTATGTGCCGGCGGATAACCTGGTCCTGGCACAGAATGTGGATATCACAGCGGACGAGAATACAGGATATATCACCTATAACAGCCCCTATGCTCATTATCAGTACATGGGTGAGCTGTATGGTCCGAATATCCCGATCTTTGATGGTGAGGAACTGATGGGCTTCTGGTCTCCGCCACATAAGAATCCAACAGGTAGAAAGTTAAAGTACAACACTTTCCGGCATCCTCTTGCCACGGATCACTGGGACCAGGCCATGATGACTGCAAGGAAAGAAGACCTGGCAAAGTCTTATGAAGAATATCTGAAACTGGGAGGCAGGGTATGACAAAGCATGATGCAATAAAAGCATATTTTGAGCCAAAGGTCAGTGAGCTTGCCGGAGACATGCTGAACTTCAACTTTTCGCCAGAATCAGAGGACAGCATTTCACTGATCACAAATTATTCTGACAAGATGAAAAAGAAATACATCACTGGGGATGTCCTGAAGGAATATGGTTTTACCATTGTGATCGTAAAATCCTATTCTTCCTGCCAGGATGATCTGAACCTGGAAGCCATGAACTTTGCACAGGCCTTTATGGACTGGCTGGATCAGCAGAATGAGAGAAAGGATTTTCCAGACTTCGGGGAAGACTGCGAGGTCCAGAAGATGGAGAATCTTCAGAATATGCCGAACTTGTCCGGGGTAAACCAGGATGGGACAATGGCAAGATACATGATACAGGCAAGAGTTATCTACAAAGAAAGGAAAAAGAGAACATGAAGTTAGAAAGAGAAGCATTAGCACATTTTCTGGACACTTCTTGGGGAAGTGATCCGGTAAAAGCAGCATGGGAAATCCTGGGCGAAGACATTGACGACATGTCCGTGGATATGAACCCGGATACTGAAACTAAACAGAATATCCTTGGTAAAACCAAAGTGAACGATAAAGGCTACCAGCCATCCATAAGTGCGGATCCATTCTATGCAGATCCAAGTTCCAAACTTTATCCGAAGATCCGTGAGATTGCCATGGGACGTTTAAAGGGTGATGCCTGCAAGACTCTTATGCTGGAGGTTATTGTGGAGGACACATCAGCGGCTAAACACCTGGCTTATGCACAGGAGGTACTGGTAAAACCACAGTCTTATGGCGGCGGTGTTGAAGGAGTAAACTTCCCATTCAACATTCACGAGGATGGGGAGAGAACAAAAGGTTATGTTACTGCAGAGTCCTTAAAGACTGGAAACCCGGTATTTACAGCCGGAGAGATTGCCGGGTAACAATTGATACTGTTAACGGGAGCATGTCGCAGATGTGCTCCCTGCTTTTTTTAGGAGGTAATCATGGAACAGATACAGAACCAGGACACAAATACAATTGTCATTGATGATGGCAGCAAGGAGTATGACATAAAGAACCACTACGGCGAGAATCTGGCGGTGTTCCGTTTCCGTCCAGCAGATACCAACATCATTTCCAGATATGAGGAAGTGCAGCAGTATTTTGCAAACTTTACCACAGACGAAAAAGAACCCGTGAATGAGTGTGAACAGAGGGTAATTGAAAAAATGGATTACCTGATGGGAGCAGATACCGGTTCTACCTTCTTTTCCATCATGGGGCCGTTTTCTCCAATGGCAAATGGAAAACTGTTTGTGGAAGTGTGCATGGACACTCTGCGCGATGTGATCAATAAAGAGTTTGACGTCCGGATCAAGAGAACACAGAGCAGGGTAAGCAAGTACACCCAGAAGTACCAGCAGCATAAGCCGAACTACACAAAGAAGCGCCGCCGTCATGGATGATATGTGGAGCCTTCCCAGGTCTATTGAGCTGGGCGGCGAGCAGTATGCAATCCGGACAGATTTTCGGGCAATCCTGGATATCTTGAAAGCTATGGCAGATCCGGATCTGAATGAAGAGGACAGGATAGAAGTTCTGTTTGATATCTTTTTCTGGAATGCTGAAGAAATACCGGATGAGTACCTGCAGGAGGCCATTGACAAAGCGTTTGAATTTATTGACTGCGGAATCAGTGGTGAGGGGGAAAACAAAGCCCGGTTGATGGACTGGGATAAGGATTCTCCCCTAATTGCTTCTGCAATCAATAAAAACATGGGAAAAGATATCCGGTCTGTGAAGTACATGCACTGGTGGACGTTCATGGGTGCATACATGGAAATCTCAGAAGGGCTTTTTCATGAGATTCTTCAGATCCGCCAGAAGAAAATGAACGGCAAGAAGCTGGAAAAATGGGAACTGGAATTTTACCGGAAGAATAAAAAGCTGATAGATCTCCAGGGTGAGACCAAGAAAAGGGCAGCTGAGGAAGAGGCAGCTCTTAGGGAACTGTTTGGATTGAAGAGGTGAGAACATGGCAGACGGAACACTTACGATTTATACAGAGACAGATGAAAAAGGTATAAAGGTCGGAATGAAGGAAATAGAGGCTTCTGTCAAGCGCATGTCTTCCTCTGTGGAAGGTCTTGGGGAAAAGGCTAAGATCGCCCTTCAGAAGCAGCTGGACTCCCTTTCCAAACTGAATAACCAGTATGGGCAGCAGGAACAGAAGGTGGAGGCTCTGAGAAAGAGGCTGAAGGAACTTTCTGATCAGAAAATTGAGACTGAGGAATACAAGCGCCTTGGGGCTGAAATCAAGAAATTGGACAATGAGTTCGAAAAGGTGGAACAGAAGCAAAGGGAATGGCTTGATATGGGATTCCCGGCAGACTCCATGAAGAATCTGGATGACCAACTGGATGAAATCTGGGCGAAGATGGACAAGCTCCAGAAGAAACAGGCTGAAATGAAAAGTTCTGGCATTGCCTACGTGGATCCGCGCAGTCTTTCTGAATATCAGAGCACGGCTTCCAGGCTTACTGTGGAAGAAATGCGCCTGGATGATATGAACAACCGTTTAAATACTTCTTTTGCCACTACAGAAATGAAATTAAAGGAATGCGGCGAAGAGGCTGCCAGATCGTCCTCTAAATTCAGTGGACTTGCGGAATCAGCCCGGCGTTTTGCTGAAAAGTTAAAGCAATCCGGAATCACCGGCATGAAGCAAAAACTCCATGAACTTTGGCAGGCCCTTGATAAGCTGATGTCAAAATTCATGCAGCTTGCATCCGGTGCAATTGTTGGCGGGCTGCAGAAGATCTCCGGTGGTATCTTTGCCATTCATAAATCAGCGAATAAGAGTACACTGTCTCTTAAGAATTTGCTGAAATACGCCTTCGGAATCCGTTCCCTGTTTGCACTGTTCAACAAGCTGAGAGGAGCTATTGGAGAGGGCATACAGAACCTTGCCAAGTATGACCTGGCAACCCAGACTGGGGATGTGAATACCTGTCTGTCAGAACTGCAGTCGGCGCTTACCCAGCTGAAAAACAGCTTTTCCACAGCTTTTGCGCCGATCCTTACCGTGGTGTCACCAATCCTGGTGAATTTTATCAATCTTATATCTCAGGCAGTAACGCGCGTGGGAATGCTGATTGCAGCGCTTACCGGACAGAAGACTTTTGTCAAGGCAATTGCAGTTCAGGAGAATTATGCAGCCAGTCTGGATAAGACGGCAAACAGTGCCAAGAAAGCTGCCAAAGCATTACAGGGATATCTCAGTCCGATTGATGAGATTAACCGGTATGATGACGGCAGCAGCTCTGATTCTGGAAGCGGATCCGGAGGAGGTTATTCCGGTCCGTCCGCAGGTGATATGTTTGAAGAGGTTCCGATCGAAAGCTCCCTGAAAGGGATTGCAGATAAGATCAAGGAACTGATCCAGAACGAAGACTGGGAAGGCCTTGGCGCATATATTGCGGATGGTATCAATAAAGGTCTGCAGAAGATTTATAACGTCATCAATTGGGATAACGTAGGTCCTAAGGTCACCAAGTTCATTACCGCGTTTACCACAACTTTCAACAGCCTGGTCGATCACATCAACTGGGATCTGATGGGGCGGACTCTTGGTGCAGGTGTTAACACATTAGTTAATTCTTTAAATCTTCTGATTGGAAATGGCGGTATTGATTTTAATAAAATTGGTTCCAGCATTGCAAAAGGTCTTCGTGGAGCTATCCGGGAAATTAACTGGACATCTCTTGGTGAATTGCTTGGAAACAAGTTCATGATTTCATGGAGAATGTTATCCGGATTTGTGAATGAAATGTCCAGAAAGAATGACGCTGGCATAACCGGCTGGACAGAGCTTGGAAAAGCCGTTGGAAAGGCTATGACAGGAACATTCAGCAGGATCAGTTTTACGGATATTGCAAAAGCTCTGGTGGGTGTGATCAACGGAGCATTTGAAACCTTAGCTGGTTTTGACAATGAATTTGACTGGAAGAGCTTCCAGGAGAATTTGAAATCTGGCATTCAGACCATGGTTAATGACATTGACTGGAAGGGAAACGGAAAAGCCTTTGGGGATTTCCTTTCCCATCTGTGCGATTGTATCACAGCTGCTATCGATAATGGTACCTTCCAGAAACTGGGAGAAGGAATTGGCGAGTTTCTTGCAGAACTGCCCTGGGGAAAATTGCTTAAGACTGCAGCAAGCGCACTAATAGACGGACTTGGCGGAGCTTTGGATGGTCTCTGGAGAAGCAGTCTGGCAGGAAAGATAACGGCAGGACTTATTGTTGCCTTTGGTGCTGTGAAAGTGGCACAGATAACCGGTCTTGATCATCTGGCAGCTTACTTGATCGGACGCCTGGCAACTAAGCTTATAAGCGCTGAGAATACAGCGGCGCTCACAGATGGCGTGGAGACGGTACTGGGAAACGCTTTGAAAGGTGCAACCGGGGCTGCATCAGATTTTGCAGCTGCTCTTGGTCCATTGGTTGGAACTGCAGGTTTGATCATAGCCGTGGGAGGTGCAGCAACTGTTGCAACTTCTGAACTGGCAGGATTTGTGGAAACCATGCAGGGCGGTAATGGCATTGGCAGTACATTTGGCAATACCATGAATAATTTTATTCAGACCTTGCAGCACAGGGGAGACATTATTTCTGGATCTGCAGAGGAAATCTGGCAGTTGAAAGAAAGTCTGGAACAGGAAGGGATGACCGCCGAAGACAAGGCAAGTGCAACACAGAAACTGATTGACAAACTTGGAGAGATGGGCGTCACATCCGATCAGGCAGAGCAGGCATTTTCCTCTTTGTACCAGCAGGGACTGATCACAGATGATATGTTTGATATATTGTCTGAATCAATCAAAACTCTTGGTGACAACACAACAAATATGGCTGGATCAATTGATCTTGGAAAACAGTCTATTGACGATTTGTATAACAATGTTCTCCCGCAATTACAGGTGCAACTAGGACTCAGCGCAGACGAAATGGTTCAACTTGACACAGCATTAATGGAAGCTGAAAATTCTGGCGGCACTGCACAGGACGCTTTTAATAGAATAATGGAGCGTGCAAAAGAACTAGGAATTAATACAGAGTCTGTGGCAAAGATTTTTGCTGAAGTATTTCCAGAGGCTGTCAGGGAGACCGAATCTAGTGCAAAGACTTCCATGGATAATACCAAGAAATCTGTTGAAACTGGAATGGGTGCAGCTTCTGCAGCAATAGGTAACGCCATGTCTGGAATTAAGACGGATACAGAAAAGGCAATGTCAGAAACTGAGCGTTCTGTATCGGACCATACAGGGAATATCAGCACAGCAACGGTAACAAACTGGGGAAATTCAGCAGAAGAAGTAGATAAGAATCTCGATCAGATGAAGCAACACGCAAATTTAAAACTGGGAGAAATGCACAAAACGGTAGAAAGCCATTTTTCAAGTCAGTACAATACCATGACAAAAAAATGGGAACGTGCGCGAGATCGTATTGAACAGATTATTTCTGAAATGATCCGCAACATGAATATACGCCTTGAAGGACTTGCTGGAAATATGGAACCAGTTGGAACAAGAATAGGAAATAATCTGTTATCTGGGATTTCAAGCGGAATCAGAGGAATAACAGATACCCTGAATGATGTTATTAGAAAAGTAAACACTACGGTCGGCAATATCAACAACACCATAGGTAATATTGAGAGAGGTTTTACCTTCTCCTACAATGTACAGCTGCCAAATGGCGGTCGTAGATGGGGCAATTACAGCTTAAATTTGCCAAGGGTAAACACAGTACCATACCTGGCAACAGGAGCCGTGATCCCGCCAAGAAGCGAGTTCCTGGCAGTACTGGGGGACCAGAAGAACGGCAGGAACCTGGAAGCTCCGGAAAGCCTGATCCGGCAGATTGTAAGGGAAGAAACTGGTGGTAAGCAGGGAAACAATACCTACAATGTTTCCGTGTCTGCTTCCGGAAGAAATCTCCTGGATATTGTACTGGAAGAAGGAGAACTGAGAAGAAACCGGAACGGAGGAAGAAATCCGTTTAAGCTTGATGATTAGGAGGTGCTTGGATGGCAGAAGAATGTTTTAAAATTGATGGAGTCGCAATTGCGGCTCCTGAAACTTATAAACCGGTGTTTTCCACAACAAGCACCAAAAGCACAAAGCGTGATCAGTCGCTGACCATGCATAATTCCGTTATGGGTACAATTAGCGGATATGACCTTGTGTGGGGAGAACTTACCTGGGAAGAAATCGCAGCAATCTTGAATGTTCTCATTGATAAGAAGAGCTTCACATTCCATCACAAAGATCCCAGAATTCCGGGAAAATGGATTGACGCTGAATTTTATTGTTCCAATTACAACATGGATGCGCAGACCCTGGAAAAGAACAATGAAAAATGGACAGGCCTGTCAATCAACATAAGGAGGAAAAAGAAATTATGATCAATGTATCTGATCAGCTCCTGAAAGAGTCAAAAGAAAACCAGGATTATTATGTAACAGCAAATGTTACTCTTGCAGATGGGACAAACCTTCCGCTTAAAAAAGAAGACTTTTACCTGGATGGAAACGGAATCGTGGATTCAGCAGACAGCAGCAGTTTCCCTGTAGGTGTGGCAATTGAAAAGACAGCTACAATATCCCTGGTAAATGATGAGGGACAGTTTTCGGGATACAGTTTTAACAGGGCGGTATTTGCAATATACATGAATCTGGAATTATCAGATGGGAAAGTGGAGACCTTCAAAAGAGGGTCTTTTATTGTGCGCAAAAAGCCTGCTGTTGATGAGGAAATAAACCTTACACTGCTGGATTACATGAGTAAAACGGACAAAAGTTATGAAACCAACCTTACTTTTCCCTGTACTGCCGGGGAAGTCCTTCGTGACTGCTGTCAGGCATGTGGGATTTCCCTGGGAGATGCAGCGTTTACAAATGATGATTTCCGCGTCATGCAGAAGCCGACCAGTACGACATACAGGGCTGTGATCGGAATGGTGGCTGCTCTTGCTGGTGGTAATGCGCGGATTGATGAGAATGATCTTCTGAGGATTGTTACCTACCAGGAAGCACCTAAGGTAGTGGAGCTTGTGGAAACACCCTGGCTAGATACCCAGGGAAACAGTATCTGTGATACGGAAGGAAATCAGATCATCATGACCAGGGAGGATGCGACTATTGGTCTGGATCTTTCCGAGGGCATTGATGACGTGCAGACGGATACTGATATTATCACAGTTACTGGAGTGAAATATACAGAAGACAAACAGGATTATGTATACGGAACCGAAGGTTATATGATCAATCTGAAAGAAAACCAGCTGCTTGCTGGAAACGCCGAGGACGGTGTGAACCGTATCGGACGGATTCTGGTTGGTTTCCAGATCCTTCCATTTTCTTTAGGCAGTGTACCAATCGGATATGCAACCTTTGGTGATGCAGTCCAGTTCGAAGATTACCGTGGAAATGTGTACCGATCCTATGCAACTGACATTGAATTTCTGTTCGCGGATTCTACCAATTTTTCTTGCAAAGCAAAGAGCATGGAGTCCCAGGGAGCAGAATATCCGGATGAAAACAAAGTTCTGGTAGAGCAGGTAAAAGAGGATGCTCGTCAGAAGATGACTGCTTATGATATCAAGCTGAAGCAGATGAATGAACTAGCGGCCAATACCCTTGGCTTTTATTATACGGATGAAGAACAGGACGACGGCTCCGTAATTTCCTACCGTCATGATAAGCCTACTCTGGAAGAATCGCAGGTTATTTACAAAAATGGGGTTGACGGATTTTTCCTTTCCACAGATGGAGGGGAGACCTGGAAAGCCGGTTTTGATTCCAATGGGGATGCAGTACTTAATATCCTGTATGCGATCGGTATTCAGGCAGAATGGATCAACACAAGAGGTCTGAAAGCCCAGGACAATGACGGAAACACCACTTTTGAAGTAAATGCAGATACCGGGGAGGTATCAATCAACAGCAATCGTTTTTACCTAGGAGATACTTCTTTAGCTGACAAGCTTAAGGGAATGGATAACAACATAGCTGCAGCTAAAAATATGACTCTGCAACTGAGTAATGAGTACCAGGCAATTTCCGTTGACTCAGATGGCAATTACAGTACATTTCCATCTGGGATTACTACAAAGCCGACAGTAATGTATGGTTCAAAAGATATTACGGCAGATTGTACTTATATGGTTACAAAGTCAGAAGGTGTCACTGGTGTCTGGAACAATGCATCCAAGACATTCACCGTAACCGGACTGACAGTAGACAACGGATGGGTTGAAATCCAGGCAGTATATCTGCAGGTGCTGGCTGTGACAAAGAGACTTGTTCTGACAAAACTGCATGCTGGTCCCAAAGGAGATAAGGGACTGGATGGTCTTCAGGGAGAAAAAGGAGATCAAGGTATACCAGGACCACAAGGTGTAAAAGGCGAAAAAGGAGAAACTGGTCCACAGGGTCCAAAGGGAGAACAAGGAATCGCTGGAACACCAGGAACAGATGGACGGACACCGTATCTGCATATTAAATATGCTCCTGTCAAAAATCCAACATCTTCGCAGCTTACTGAAACCCCAGATGTGTATATTGGTACATATACGGATTTTGAAATAAATGATAGTACGGATCCAAAAAAGTACACATGGGCGCAGTTTAAAGGAGATCAAGGTGTACAGGGCCCGAAAGGCGATACCGGTGAACGAGGATTACAGGGACTTCAAGGAGAAAAAGGAGAACAGGGCATTCCGGGGACTAAGGGTGCGGATGGAAAGACTTCACATTTCCATATCAAATACAGTGCAGTCGCAAATCCGACTACAGTTAGCCAGATGACCGAAACGCCGTCAACTTACATTGGTACCTACGTCGACTTTATAGAAGAAGATAGCTCAGACCCCAAAAAATACAATTGGTCCAGATTTGAGGGAATACAGGGTCCAAAGGGTGAACAGGGTGTGCCAGGAATTGGAACTGACGGAAAAACAAGCTATCTGCATATAGCCTACGCAAATTCATCTGATGGAAGGACAGGTTTTTCCGTATCAGACTCTTCCAATAAAAAATATATTGGACAATATACAGATTTTCTGCCAGACGACAGTACAGATTATACAAAATACTCATGGACTCTTATCAAGGGGGCTGACGGTGAAGACGGAAAACCGTCTTATACATGGATAAAATACGCTTCCATGCCAAACGGCGAAGATATGTCGGATAGCCCCGATAGTGTTCCATGGATTGATACAGATGGGAATACAATATGTGATACGGCAGGAAATCCAATCTATCTGGAGCCGGAATATGTTGCGTATATCGGAATTGCAAACAACAAAGATACGCCAACAGAAAGTGACAATCCAAAAGATTATACATGGACTCGATACAAAGGCGCTGATGGGGAAAACGGTTCTGATGGCAAGGATGGCATAAACGGAAAAGACGGAAAAACAAGTTATACACACATTGCCTATGCGAATTCTGTGGATGGAAAAACAGATTTTTCTGTTTCTGAAAGCAACCGAAAATATATCGGTATGTATGTGGATTTTGCCGAACAGGATAGCACAAGCCCAGATAGTTATGCATGGTCTCTTATCAAAGGTGCTGACGGAGCGCAGGGAATTCCTGGAAAAGCAGGTGCGGACGGAAAGACGCCATATTTCCATGTGGCTTATGCGAACAGCGATGACGGAAAAAACGGCTTTGATGTAGTTGTTAGCGCTGGAAAACAATATATTGGACAGTATACTGATTATACACCAGGTGACAGCACTGACCCGACAAAGTATAGCTGGACGAAGATAAAAGGCGAACAGGGCGATAAAGGAGAGCAAGGTGTACCTGGTAGGACATATTTTATCGAGCTTTCATCCAATATCCTAAAGCGAGGTCAGAATGATAAGGTTTTACCAAGTACAATTACGGCAAAAGCTTATTATCGAGATGGTGACAGCGCTGCAAGAACAGCATATTCCGGTAGATGGTATGTGCAGACTTCCACGGATGGCTCTACATTTACAAACGCATTGGCTTCAACTGTAAATGAGCCGAGTAAAAGTTATACTGTTAGCTCACTGGATAGAAGCGTTGTGTCTGTTAGATTTATTCTGTATGCTGCTGGTGGGACTACAAATCAGCTGGATATGCAGTCTGTCCCTGTTGTGATAGATGTGGACGCACTTACCCACGAAGAGATATTTAATCTTCTTACAAATAATGGTTCCATGAAAGGAATTTATAAAGAGGGCAACCAGTTATATATTTCGTTCACCTATGCAAAAGGCGGAACATTGAAGCTTGGCGGTCCGAATAATGGATATGGCACCTTTGAGGTGTACGACGCGAATGGAAATATAATAACTCAAATAGATAACTCGGTTGGGTTTAAAAACTTCAAGGGAAAAGAGTGGTTCCAGATAAATGAGTCTGTAGCTACAGCTGGCTACGATTCCTCCCTTGTTCATGGGCTTCTCGATTTATCCGCGCAATACTCTGATGGATATTGGACTGTTTTGGAGAGCAAACAAGCTGGTCTTCTTTTAAAAACTGTATCTAGAATGAAAGTGGAGACGACTGGAAGCAGCTCTTTGACTCTCAATGTGCCAGAAATGCCTAAGCTTATAACTGGTAGTAACTTAGGAAAGAATAGCAATGGAGATGTCGGAATAATTGCATCATCCTCTATGCGTTATAAAATTCTCGGGAAAGCCGTAAAGGAAGATGAACTGGAAGAACTCTATAGAATCAAGGTAATCTGGGCGAAGTACAAAGATGGATATCTTATGGAGCAAGACGAACGGTGTGGTAAAGAAATGCCAATGTTTATTGCTGAGGATATTGAGCGCAGGTTCCCGATTGCCGTTGACCATGACGAAAAAGGACGCGCTGAGAACTGGAACTACCGTATTATGATTCCCTGCATGTTCGCCATGTTGAAGAATGAGCATGAGAAAGTCAAAGATTTACAATCTGAGCTTGATTCCGTGAAAGCGGAGCTAGAAGAATTGAAACAACTTATCAAACAACATATTTCAACGGAGGTATAAGACTATGGCAAATAACAATTGGAACAACTACACCGAAAAAACAGCAACACCAGTAGACGCAGACGAAGTGATGGTTCGTGATTCTACAGATGGAAAGAATAAAAAACTCCTTTTTGGTACTTTCTGGAAGTGGGTAGCTAAGAAATTAAATGAGGCTACCATTTCGGAATTGCAGACTAGCAATAAAACAATTGTGGGTGCGCTCAACCAACTAAATAGTGATATGGCTAATTCTGGAAAACGTATTTTTTCAAGGGTGCAGAATGCAGGAACGTTATCTTTCCCAATAAAAAATTATTCATGTATGTTAGTTATATTACAAACATCCACTTCCTTTAATACTCCGATATATATTATATCCAGATATAATAGCGATATCTGCATCCAATTGATTTCAGGTGGAAGAACAGATACTAAAGCGAACGTTGAAAATGATCAGTTGGTTATTACTCTTACATATTCCACCTATGTATTAATATATTCATTTTGATAATTTAGTAACGAGAACGGATATTCGTATAATTTTTAGTAATCATTTGATAATGAAGAACACGGAAAATCCTTGATAACCTTTCGGAATTGATTTTGCCGAATAATTACCACCGACTTCATCAACGATAAGAACGTAATCTCCGGTTATTCTAGTTCCAAGTTTACTTACGGCTCCTGTAATTTGATAGGGAGATACTAAACATGTACTTGACACTATAGATGATATACCGTTAGGTAGAGATATCCTGAGATACGAGTTACTATTAAAGGAACCTAAATTAGTAATATTATATCTGGCATATATGAAGCACACTTTTCCGTATAGTGTTACATATGCAGTTATATTTTCAACAGTTGGATTTACGGTTCCATCAGACCAGGAAAATGATGGCGTATATGCGTACACCTTCTCACTATTT